>MDTE01151274.1_pt1 | contig 11849 bp, 13 predicted proteins | sample 811231 | NCBI WGS metagenome assembly MDTE01 (sample SAMN05326651, study PRJNA326480) | marine metagenome | isolation source: seawater | place: Indian Ocean: Red Sea | collected 2010
CAGAATTTGAGGATACTTACTTTAAAGAAGTATATAATAGCCTAAAAAATAGATTTAAATTAGGTAGAGTTAGACTTCTTTTAAAAGAACCAAGATCCACCTTAAGTTGGCATAAAGATCCAGAACCTAGACTGCACATACCCATTGTAACTAATAAAGGATGCATGATGGTTATAGAAAACGTAGCTAAACACATGCCCGCTGACGGTACAGCAACAATTACAAATAATAAAAAATTTCATAATTTTTTTAATGGTGGAGAGCAGGCGCGAGTTCATCTTGTAGCCTGTGTATTAGAGGATCCCTTTAACTAATTTGGAAGTTTACCCCAAAAATTATCAAACAAGATCCACCCTTTGAGATCGACATTTGCTATTTTACACCAATTATTTTTGCATTTTTTAATCAAAATAAGCTTTCCCTTTTCAGCTAATGCGATTGGTTCAGAGAATTTAGTAGGTTTAGAAAAAATATATTGATTCTTAATTAATATAACCGAGGTAGATTTTTTTAACTGAGAAGTGTGAATCCATCCACTATTATGTTTATGATCGATTATTCTTTTAAAATTTTCTTTTTTATCAATTACTTTAATTGGTAAATATTTTTTTACATAAACATATTTAATTGGATATTCAAAACTAGGGCCAAATCTGACATTCACTTTATTATTTTTTAGCATAACAAATTCTTCAGAAAAGGAAATATTAATAGGAAAAATTAACAAAAAATATATGAAAGAACAAATTATAATTCGCATATACAATTTTTAATTTTTTTAAATTTTACTATTCTTAGCTTTAAATTTAATGTATTTAAAATTAATATAGAATCCTCTAAAACATTTTTAGATCCAATTATTATTTTAATTACTTCATTAGCTTGAAAAGATCCAACTATACTAGCAGTAGATCCAAGGATCCCTTCTTGATCACAATTTAAAATATCATCTGATGGTTTTTCCTGATAGAAACAATTTAAACAAGCGCTTTTTTTATTTTTAAAATTAAATACAAATATATGTCCATCATATTTACTTATAGCACCAACTACCAATTTTTTTTTAAACTCAAAAGATTTATTATTAAGTAAAAATTTTGTATCGAAATTATCAGAAGCATCAACTATTATATGATATTTTGAAATTATTTTATCTACATTTTTTTTATCTATTTTTTTTTTATAAATATTAATTTTAACTAAAGGATTAGTATTTTTCAGTTTTTGTTTTAAAACATCAACTTTATACTTATTTATATCATTTGTATTAAATAAAGTCTGTCTGTTGAGGTTTGATAGAGAAACTTTATCATAATCTATTATTCCAATTTCTCCAACTCCAGCCCTACACAATAAATCAGCAACTGGACATCCAAGTCCACCCGCACCAACTATAAACACTTTTGATAAAGAAATTTTTTTTTGTCCTAAAATTCCAATATTTTTAAGAACTATTTGACGAGAATATCTATCTATATAATTTTTACTTACTTGACTCATTTTCCAGTAGATCCAAAACCACCCTCACCTCTTATTGTTTCAGGAAGATCATTTACTTCTTCAAAGGCAGCTTTAATTATTGGAACTAGAACAATTTGAGCAATTCTGTCATCGTTATTTACAGTAAATTTTTTATCACCATGATTGAATAGTATAACTTTTAATTCTCCGCGATAATCACTATCAATTGTACCAGGGGTATTTAAGACCGAAATATTATTTTTAGCTGCCAAACCAGATCTGGGTCTTATTTGAATTTCTGTATTATTTGGGATCGCTATAGAAAGCCCTGTTGGTATTATCTCTAACTTATTAGGCATTATAGAAACAGGTTTTTCTAAAAATGCCATAATATCCATACCTGAAGATCCTTCAGTTTTATAACTTGGCAATTTTACTTTTGAATTTAGTTTTTTTACTAAAATTTTAACCATTTGCTCTTAGTTCGCTAGAAATTTTTTCTACCAACTCTTTAGCAATCATTTCTTTGGTATTTAAAGGAATATTTTCAATATCAACTTTATTTTTTTGGAATATTTTTATTTCATTAAAATCACTATCAAAACCTATATTTTTATTTGATACATCATTTGCAATTATCCAATCACAGTTCTTTTCATTTAATTTTTTAATTGAATTTCTCTCTAAATTTTTCGTTTCTGCGGAAAAACCTATTACAAGTTGTGGTCTTAATTTGTTGTGTTTAGAAGTATAATCAAGAATATCTTTCGTTTTCTCAATTTCCAAATTTTGTAGGTTTGTCTTCTTGATTTTATCACTATTGATTTTTGTAGTTCTAAAATCTGCAACTGCAGCGGTAAATATTGCTACATCTACGGGAAGATTTTGAATAGTTTTTTCATACATTTCTTGAGCACTATCAATATTAAAAACTTTTACACCTTCAGGTGATTTTAGATTTGTTGGACCGGAAATTAATGTTGTATCAAAACCATTTTTTTGAAGTGCATCAGCTATAGCATAACCTTGCTTGCCTGATGATCTATTTGTAATAAATCTAACTGGATCTATAAACTCTCTGGTTGGTCCAGCTGTTACTAAAGCTTTGAACATCTTATTTTCCTCTTTATTTTTAAAATACTCATTTATTCTAAGAGAAATATTTAAAGGTTCAGAGAATTTACCAGCACCGTATTCTCCACATGCCATTTCACCAATTTCAGGATCTATTATTTTATAACCTGATGAAATAAGTTTTTTTAAGTTTAATTGTGTTAAATTATTTTCCCACATTCTTACATTCATTGAGGGTGCAATAAATATATCTTTGTTTGAAGCAAGAGCTACAGTTGTTGCCAAATCTCCAGCTAATCCATAAGTTAACTGAGCTACTTTATTAGCTGTGATTGGAGCGAATAAAACAACATCAGCCCATCTAGATAAAGATATATGATCCATTTCTGCTTCATTTTTATAATCAAACAAATCTGTATAAACTTTTTCATTTGATAGAGAGCTAACTGATAAAGGTGTTATAAATTCTAAGGCTCCTTTCGTAAGAATTGTTTTAATTTTGCATTGATTTTTTTTAAATATTCTTATCAATTCTAATGATTTATAGGCAGCTATACCACCACAAATTATAAGTAAAACTTTTTTATTCTGCAAATTTTTCATTTTTAAATTAAAATACTATGATCGATAAAATTACAAGAAATAATAATCCAATAATACTTTGATTTTTAAAAGACTTAAGTTCCATTTTTTTTTCATTTAAAGAAGAATATGCATTTGAATTCTGTGGAATTTGTCCACTAGCAAGGAATGTAAGGGCTTGATTAGCTTTATCCATAACTTGAGGTAATTCAGGTAATTTCTTAATAACTTCTGAAGTATCTTTTAAGATATTTCCAATTTCAGCAATTGGATCTTTTGTTTCTTTGAGCCATTTTTCTAAAACTGGTTGTGAAATTTGCCAAATATTTGCATCTGGATCAAGCTTTCTTGCTACACCTTCAACTACTACCATAGTTTTTTGAAGTAATAACAGTTGCGGTTGTGTTTGCATATTAAATTTTTCAGTTATATCAAATAATTGTTTAAGCAATTTACCACCAGAAATATCTTTAACAGATTGACCAAATATTGGTTCACCGATTGATCTCAATGCTTGAGCAAGTTCCTCATTGTTTACATTTTGTGGAACTAAACCTGCTGCAATATGGACTTGTGCTACTTTTTTATAATCTCTCTGAATAAATCCATAAAGAATTTCAGCTAAAAACCTTCTATTTATTTTATCTATTCTTCCCATAATCCCAAAATCTATAAAAATTAACTGACCACTATTATCAACAAGTAAATTGCCTTGGTGCATATCTGCATGGAAGTATCCATCTCTTACTGCATGTCTTAGAAAGTGTTGAATTATATCTCTAGCTAAATTTTTAAGATTTATGCCTAATGATTTTATTTTTTCTACTTCTCTTATAGAAATTGCTTCTACCCAGTCTAATGTAAGAACATTATCACTTGTAAGTTTCCAATAAATTTTAGGAATTTTAAATCCTGCATCATTTCGTGTATTCTCATAAAATTCATTTGCTGCAGCAGCTTCAAATCTTAAATCCATTTCATGGTTTGTTATTTCTTTCAATAAAAAAACAACTTCAACTAGTTTAAGTCTTTTTGTTTTTTTTACCAAAGACTCAATAACATATGCTAGAAGCATTAAGGCTTCAATTTCATCATTAAATACTCTTTTGATATCTGGTCTTAAAACTTTTATTGCAACTTCTTTTAAAACTCCCTCATCTTTAATTTGCGCTTTATGAACTTGCGCAATAGATGCTGCGGCAATCGGTTCTGAAATATTTATAAAATCTTTATAATTCTCATTTCCAAGTCCAGCTTTAATTTCATTTAGAGCTACATCTTTTGAAAACGCAGGAACTTTATCCTGAAGTATTTGCAATTGATCAGATAGTTTTTCTCCAATTATATCTGGTCTAGTTGCTAAAAATTGACCAAGTTTTATAAATGTAATACCCATGGACTCTAAAGATCTACACAATCTTTCCTCCTCAGTATGATCTTTACTTAAATTTTTTTCCCCAAATAATCCTAATATGTTAAAAAAAATCTTGATAAGTATTGGAATTTCATAAACTTTTGAAACAATATTCAATGCATCTGAAAGTGCTAATTTTCTACCAATTTTAAATAATGTAAATATTTTTTTTATCATTATATTTTCCAGGCACTATGTAGTGCAACAATTCCACCGTTTAAATTATTATACTCACACTTTTCAAATTTATTTTTTTTCATTAAATCAATAAGTTCATCTTGGTTTACAAAATCTTTGATACTTTTTATCAAGTATTCATAGGGTTTTTTATCTCCGACTACAATTTCACCAATAACAGGTATTAATTTCGAGTAATTCTGATAGACAAAATTTAAATAGTCGTTATTAATCTTGGAAAATTCAAGACAAAAAAAACACCCACCCTTTTTTAAAACTCTAAATGCTTCAGATAAAGCTTTATTTATATTTTTTGTATTTCTAAGACCAAAACTAATCACATAATAATCAAACATAGAATCTTTAAATGGTAGTTTCTCAGCAGACGCAACTTTCCAAGATATATTTTGATAATTTTTAAGTTTATATTTTCCCAGAGAAATCATATTTTGATTTGGGTCGACACATTCAACTCTTGACTTACCTTCAGTAGCTTCTGTAAATAATTTCGCGATATCTCCAGTGCCGCAAGCTACATCAATTAACTTTTTGTTTACTCTTGGCCTCATAGAATATATTAATTGCTTTTTCCAGGATTTATGGACTCCTAGCGACATAATGTTATTCATTAGATCATATTTATCATAAACTTTATTAAATACGTCAGAGACCAAGTTTTTAGTATTTTGTAGTTTTTGTTGCATTTTTATTTTTTTACCTTTTAATAATATAGTCTGATATGCCAGAATTACCAGAAGTAGAAGTTGTAAAACAGTCACTAGAAAAATATATAGTAAATAAAAATTTGCTTAAAATTATAGTCAAAAATAATAAATTAAGATTTCCCGTTCCAAAAAATCTATCAAAAAAATTATCTAATATAAAAATAAAAAAAATAAAGAGAATATCAAAATATATAGTGATAGAATTTTATAATGATCTATTTTTGATAGTACATCTAGGAATGTCAGGGACTTTACATCTAACCAAAAATATTAATTTTTTTAAAAATACAAATTTAAGTTTTTATCACTCAAAAAATTTACCAAAAAAACATAATCATATTTTTTTTAAATTTAAAAAATTTTTAATAATATATAATGATCCAAGAAGATTCGGTTTTGTAAACTTAATAAAAGGTAAAATTAATCTAAAAAGTTATTTTAGTAAATTGGGTCCTGATCCTTTCAGTGAGGCATATAATTTTAATTATGTAAAAAAATACTTTTATAATAAGAAAAAAAATATTAAAAATATTTTATTAGATCAAAATTTTTTATCTGGTATCGGAAATATATATGCAAGTGAAATTTTAAATTATTCAAAAATAAATCCATTAAAATCTTGCAATAGGATAAATGATGAAGAAATAACTAAAATTATTTATTATACAGTTAAAGTACTTAATCTCTCAATTAAACGAGGCGGTACAACAATTAATAACTTCCATTCTATAAAGGGAAATCAAGGCTCTTATCAGAAAGAATTTCGTGCATACGATAGAGATGGCATGGGATGCAAAAATAAATTATGTATAGGTACAATTATAAAGATAAATATTACAAATAGATCAACCTATATGTGTGATATTTGCCAAAAATAATTAAAAAAAATAATTGACCATATAAACTAACCAAGTTATACAGTCGCGCTTATGGCAAATACTAAATCAGCTATTAAAACAAATAGACGAATTCATAGACAGACTTTGGTTAATAGGTCAAGAAAAAGCAGATATAAAAATGCAATTAAGAAAATTAACCTTTTGATTGAAAAAAAAGATAAAAAAGGAGCGCTTGGTTACCTTCCCAAACTTAATTCTGAATTAATGAAGATAGCTAAGTCTGGGGTTGTAAAAAAACAAAATGCCTCAAGAAACGTATCTAGAATTACAAAAAGAATTAACTCTCTCTGATTGAATCAACTAGTTGTATATTATTTTCTTTTTAAGCACAAAATATATAAAAAAATAAGTAAACAAACTTGATATAAAATTTATTTACAATTTTTTACTATAAACAAAAATTAACAATTCAATCTAAGATTTTATTTTTTTTTTAAAATTATTTTCAATTGAGGATTACATTTTTTTTTTAAAAATAAAAATTATCATTTGCATAATTTAATTATTTCAGATTAAACAATAATAGATGAAAAATTCTCCTTTTAATCAAAATTTAAATCAAAGTAACAACGAAGTTATTAACTGGGACTCAGTTAATCAGGATCTTCAAACTAAATTTGGAAAAGATGTTTTCGAAAGTTGGTTAAAAAAAATGGAACTTCTTGAAACTAATGTTGATTATCTATTAATTTCAGTTCCAACTCGATTTATTAGAGATTGGATTACATCTAGATACTTAGATAATGTTATTCAAGTAATTAAATCACACAATAAAAATATCAGCCGTATTGAATTCAAAATAAATTCAAAACCAAGTAATTTCATTGAAAAAAAAAATAAAGTTAGTTTTGAAAATCAATCTAAAATAGCAGATACTAATGTTACATTTATTAAAGATAGCTTTATTCAATACAACAGAATTGACCCAAATAAAAATTTTGAAAATTTTATTACAGGTCAAAGTAATAGAATTGCTTATGAAGCATCAAAAAAAATCGTTGAAAATACATCCAGTTATAATCCTTTATATTTATATTCTGGTGTAGGTATGGGAAAAACTCATTTATTAAATGCAATAGGTTTAAAACTAAAATCTACCAAAAAAGTAATGTTTATATCAGCAGAGAGATTTATGTATCATTTTGTAAAATCAATCAAAGCTAATGAAATGATAAAATTTAAGGATTATTTTAGAAATACAGATGTTTTATTAATCGATGATATTCAATTTATGAATGGAAAAGAAGCATTGCAAGAGGAGTTTTTTCATACTTTTAGTGCACTTTTAGATAAAGGATCACAAATTGTACTTACATCTGATAGACCTCCTAGTAAGTTAATTAGAATACAGGAGAGAATAAAATCTAGATTTTCAGGTGGATTAGTAGTTGATATACAAAACCCAGACTTAACTTTACGTGAGGAGATAGTGAACAAAAAATTGTCTGAGCTTAGTTTTTTAAATAAGAATAATGTTAATATTTCAAAAGAAATTCAAAAATTTATATGTTTAGAAATAAAATCAAGCATACGAGAACTTGTTGGTGCATTAAATAGAATCGTATCCTTTTCAAGAATATACAATAGGGTTCCCAATTTGTCAGAGACAAGGATAATTTTAAAAGATTTACTGGACATCTATGAGAACAAAGTAACAATTGATATTATTCAGACAATAGTTTGTAAATATTTTAAAATAAGCAAAAATGAAATGCTTTCTTCTAGAAGATCTAGATACCTTGTTAGACCAAGACAAACAGCTATATATCTTGCAAAAATGCTAACATCAAAATCCTTACCAGAAATTGGAAGATGTTTTGCGAATAGAGATCATACAACAGTAATACATTCTGTTAAGACGATAGAAAAACTGAGAAAAGAAGATGGTGAACTGAATCTAAAAATAGATACGCTTAAAAATAAAATATTATATAACAAAGAAGATGAAATTTAATGTAAATCAAAAAGATTTGCAAAATTCTCTAAATTATTGTCAGGGAGTGATTGAAAAGAGAAGTACTTTGCCAATTTTGTCCAATGTATTACTTCAGGCCAAAGATTCAAAGCTGAAAATCATAGCAACAGATTTGGATTTAATCTTTATACAAAATATATCTAACATTGAAATATTAGATGAAGGTGAAACAACAACATCATGTTCAACATTGTATGATATTGTTAGAAAATTCACTAACGAAAAAAAAATAAATTTTAATTTAGTTAATGAAAATAAAATTAATTTAGAATCAGATAAATCTACATTTAATTTAAATTGTCTTAAAGCATCAGAGTTTCCAATTACAGAGGAAAACTTTAAGGAAAATGAATTTGAGATTAATTCAAAAAGTTTACTTAAGTTATTAAATAAATGCAAGTTTTCTGTTTCTAATGATGAAACAAGACATTATTTGAGTGGAATATTTCTTCATTTGACAGATAAAGATGAAAAAAAATTTCTAACAGCTGTTGCCACTGATAGTCATAGAATGTCTATATCGAAAACTTTATTACAAGAGGAAATAAAATTTGAGCCTGTAATTCTTCCAAAAAAAACAATTTTCCAGTTATGTTCATTGCTAGAAGATTATGATGGTGGTGTAAAAATTTCTAATTTAAAATCAAAGATCAAGTTTGAATTTAATAATACAATATTAATGTCAAAATTAATTGATGGAAAGTTTCCAAATTATTATCAAGTCATTCCTAAAGAAAATCAAAAAAGATTAGAAATTGATTTAAAAACTTTCCTAACTTCAGTTGATAGAGTTGCTTCAGTTTCTCTAGATAAAAAAGATGGTTTAAGAATGAGTTTAGAAAAAAATAATTTAAATTTATCGGTCAATAATAGTAATAGTGGTGACGGTAAAGAAAGTTTGCCTGTTAATTTTGAACACGAATTAGATATAAGTTTTAATCCAAGATATTTAATTGATGTTGCATCAAATATGGATGGTAATAAAATTGAAATTTACCTTAAAGATTCTGCGGCTCCAGCTCTAATTAAAGATCCTTCAGATTTTGATAGTATTTTTGTTATTATGCCTATGAAAGGTTAACGTATTCTGTCTAACTCATTATATAGATCTTCTTCAATTTTTTTTTGAAAATCCTGTGTTGTCATTCCAGCGGGAATCTGGTTTAAAATACTTATAGTAATAGTTTTATTTGAATTTAATCTTCCCAATTTTGGCCATACATCACCAGAATTTAGAGCGACAGGAAGACATATAAAATTCAGTTTTTCATATATTTTTGAAACACCTTTTTTAAAAGGAATTTTATCTTCAATTAGTGTTCTTGTAGCTTGAGGAAAAATTATTAAAGGCCTTTTAGAAGATGTTGTTTCCGAAACAATTCTATCATAAAAACCTATATTCTCTTTAGTTATTTTGTCTCTATCAATTGATATTGACCCAATTTTTTTTAAATGCCAACCAAATATAGGTATTTTTAATAATTCTTTTTTTAAAATAAAAATTGGAGAATTAAAAATTGCTTGTAAAAAAAAAGTCTCAAATAAAGATTGGTGAAGTGATGCAATAAAAAAAGGTGAATTTTTTGGAATATTTTCAATACCCTTTACTACAATCTTTACTGATAGAAAAACATTTAGGCAAAAATGTATCCAGTATCCTAAAATTTTTCCGCCAATTAAGTCAATTTTTCTTGGTAAAAGCAATGCAGGCAAGAAGATTATACAAACAAAAATTGTACCAATGTAAAAAAAAAATTTAAAAATGAATTCTCTAATCATCAATTAAATAATGCTTTCAAGACGTTCTTTTTTTCTAATCCTAAAAACTTTTGAATTTTTAATTAATACCTCGTTAGCACCAACTCTTAAATTATAATTTGAGCTTAATACTTTGCCATACGCACCTACATCACAAATTACAATATTATCTCCCTCATCAAGTTTCTGATAAGAATTAAGCGACAAAAATTTATCTGTTGTCTCACATATGGGACCTACAAAATCATGTCTTTTGGAAACTTTCCTCTTATTTTTTTTGGTAGGTATAATTCTATGATAAGCTTTATATAAAGCTGGCCTCATTAAATCATTCATTCCCGCATCAACTATAATAAAATTAATTTTACTTGTTTTTTTTATATAAATAATTTTCGTTAATAAGTAGCCAATATTTCCGACTATAGATCTACCTGGTTCAAAAATAATATTAACTTTATTTTTTTTTACAAATTTATTAATTTTATCGGAGTATTTTTTATAATTAAGTTTTTTGGAGTTTTGACCATAATTTATACCCATTCCACCTCCTAAATCTATATATTTAAAATTGAAGTTAGATTTATCTATTATTTTTTGAACAGTCTTAAGCATTTTGAGGTACGGAATATGACTAGTAATTTGACTTCCAATATGAACACTTAAACATCTAATATTAAGATATTTAGATGTTTTGTAATAATTTATTAAATTAATAACTTCTTTTTCAGATAAACCAAATTTATTGGAATTTTTTCCAGTTGTAATTTCTTTAATGGTATTAGCATCAACATTTGGGTTGAGACGAATTCCAATATCAATAGTTTTATTAATCTTTTTTGCAACTTTCAAAATTGTTTCAATTTCGCTTTTTGACTCTGCATTTATCAACAGTATTTTTTTTTTTACCGCAAAGTTTATTTCATCATAAGTCTTACCAACTCCAGAAAAAACAATTTTTTTGGGATTAATTTTGGATTTAAGCGCTGCCATTAATTCACCTTTTGACACAACATCAGCACCAAGTCCTAATCTAGCAATTTCATTTAAAATCGTTTTGTTATTATTAGATTTGACAGCAAAACATATTAGTGGATTAATCTTAATAAAATTTTTTTTAAATTTCAAAATATTTTCTCTTAATTTATTATATGAATAGCAATAAGTAGGAGACCCAAATTTTCTTATAATCCTATCAACATTAATTCTATCAATTAGTAATTTATTTTTAGTGTAGTGCATTAAGAGTTTTAAGTTTTAATAGTTAAATATTAACTATTACTTGTTCCATAGACTTTCATTTTAATCAACCCCGATTTTTTCTCATAAATTGGATCACTTTTTTTTCCACATGAAAGAATTGGTATTAAAACAAAGATAACAATAATTATTTTTTTAAGCATTTTTATATTTTTTTATCATTTTCTTTATGTTTTCAAAAGAGGTTCCACCGTAAGATTTTTTTGAATTTACTGAATTTTTTAGTTCAAAAACTTTAATTACATCGTCTTTTATATTTGGTTCTATTTTTTTTAGTTCATCAATTGATAAATCAGATAGAAGTTTTTTATTTTTCTCGCAGTAGTTAACTATCTTTGCAGTTATTTGATACGATTTTCTAAAGGGAAAATTGAGATTTTCTACAAAGTAGTCAGCCAAATCAGTTGCAGTTATATAACCTTTTTTTGCAAGCTTTAACATTTCGCTCTTGTTAACTGAAAAATTCTTTAATACTTCATTCAAAACTTTAATTGAGTCAGATAGATTATCAAAAGTATCAAATACAA
>MDTE01151651.1_pt1 | contig 11849 bp, 9 predicted proteins | sample 811231 | NCBI WGS metagenome assembly MDTE01 (sample SAMN05326651, study PRJNA326480) | marine metagenome | isolation source: seawater | place: Indian Ocean: Red Sea | collected 2010
AGCCATAGTAACTGGTTTTTACAATGAGATGAATTGTTGGGGGGGTTCGTGTGCAGACACACTTTCTTTCCACGGTCTCTCTGTCACTAATTCGAACGGCAGGATGGATTCTTTCATAGCTAAAGTAAACTCTACTCACAGTTGGCAATGGCTAATCAACGGAGGAGGCGAAGGTCACGACGAACCAACTCGACTATCAGTAGATCACAACGATGACATATTCATCACCGGCTTCAACCACCCTTGTACTCAACACACATATTGCGAATCTGAATTTGGGTCAAACATCACAATTCCCTTTGGAGGGGGATTCGTTGCAAAGGCACGCAATTCAGGCTCATGGGAATGGGCAACAAGAATACAACCCATATACACAGGACAAACATGGACAACAGTCAACGATATGACTCATACAAGTAACAACCAAATCTCAATAGTTTCTGATGGTTATATTGGTAGGTTGGATTCAAACGGTGTTGAATTATGGAATGTAACTAATAATGCACAACACAATTCTGTATCTACAGATACTCAAGGGTCGACTTACATTACTGGAACATTCACGGGGAGTTTATCCTTCGAAAATTTCCAGCTAACTAGTCATGGTTCCGAAGATTCATTCATTTGGAAATGGGATAGAGATAGAGACGGGGACACAATACCAGATAGGAGTGATAATTGTCAAGATACACCAAACATCAACCAATCTAACCACGAAGGCGACATATTTGGTGATGCATGTGATTCTGACGATGATAACGATGGGATATCTGATCAAATCGATACCTGCCCCCTTGGAAACACATCATGGCAATCAAATACACAAACTGATGTAGATTCAGATGGTTGTAAAGACGATGCAGAAGACAATGATGATGACAACGACGGAGTATTAGATGAAAGCGATTTATGCAGTCCAAATGGTACTTTCAATTGGGTATCATCTCCCTCTAACGATTACGATTCAGATGGTTGCAAGGATGATTCAGAGGATTTGGATGATGACAATGATCTAATTCCCGATCAAATCGATTCATGTAATGTTGGTGAACAAGGATGGATTTCTAATTCAACAACAGACAATGATGGCGATGGTTGTTTAGATAGATCAGAAGACCTTGACGATGACAACGACGGAGTTATCGATATTGTAGATGAATGTGCAAGTGGTGAAGTTAGTTGGGTGTCCAATAATTCAACAGATAGCGATTCCGATGGCTGTCAAGATTCATCCGAGGACATCGATGATGACAATGACGGCTCATTAGATGTGTTCGACAATTGCACACCAGGTATATTGGGATGGAAAAGTAATTCATCGACAGATTACGACAATGATGGTTGTCATGACTCAACCGAAGATTTGGATGATGACAATGACGGAATAATAGACACAAACGATTTTTGTGAAAAAGGTAGACTCAATTGGGATTCCAATATTTCCAATGATATGGACTCCGATGGTTGCAGGGATTTCGATGAAGACCAAGATGACGATGGTGACGGATTTAATGATGAAGATGACTATTGTTCACACGGTGACACTGGCTGGATTTCAGGTAGAGCCACAGATCACGATTCAGATGGTTGCCAAGATTCATCTGAAGATTTAGATGATGATGGCGATGGTGTTCTAGATACTGTCGATGATTGCCCAAGAGGGCTAACAGGTTGGACATCTAACGGCGGTAACGATTACGATGGCGATGGCTGTTCTGACATAGTTGAAGATGGAGACGACGATAACGATGGCATCAACGATTATTCAGATCCATGCCCGACAGGTCAATCAAGCTGTTTGCAAACAAATGATGGCAACACAACAATCATTCATGAATACCCCAATAACAATACCAACCAATCTACTCCAATCACCACTACTGTAATTCACTACCACAACAATTCTACAACAATAGTATACTATCACAATGAGACAAAAACCAACGAGACCAATCTTTCAGGGGAAATACTTCCTGAAATCAACAATGATTCATCTAACAAGATGAATGAATCGGATTTATCCAATGTACAAGGAGATATGTCTGGCACATCAACTATTGAAATTGTTTCAGCAACATCCCTGGCACTCATTGCCATTTTTCTACTACTGTTGTTGATAGGGCAACTAAAAACTAAACAAGAAGAAGCAAACCAATCTATTTCATTTTCAGATGAACCAAACTTTGATCTAGACTCACCATCAAATGGTGAATCTTCTATGAATTCGAACTTACCCTTGGAAGTAAACCAACCCCAATTAACTCAAACCACTTCAAAAGAAGTAAACGAAACGGAGGAACCTTCCACCCCCCCAGTCGACATAGAGGGCACCCAATCAACAGATGGTAACGAATGGGTGGAGTATCCGATGGGTAGCGGCAAACATTGGTATAGATCAGAGACCGGTAAAGATTGGCATAGATGGGAAAGATAGCAATCAGGCCGGCATGTTCATTGAATTAACACAATGGCGAATTGACTGATAGTCATGGTTGAAAGACTGGTAATCGATGTCATAGACAATGGGGGCCAATGGACTCACAGAGAGTGGCGTATGTTGAGATACCTTGGCGTAGATACACAGATTATTCCAAACGGCTCACCCATAGATGATCTTAGAGAAATGGACGGTCTTCTCCTTTCAGGTGGCGCAGCTCGCGTTGGAATCACAGGCGAATTGGGTAACTGCGCAGCATTTCTTGAATTGGATTTACCCATTCTTGGGATATGTGCTGGCCACCAGTTCATGGCTCGCCACTATGGCGGTGATTGTGGTGAGGCAGAATCTCCTGAATTCGGTGCGATGGAGATAGAGTTGTTAGAGGGGGGTGGGGCTATTTTTGAAGGAACCCCAAGCCCACAGATTGTTTGGGAGAGCCATAACGACGAGGTCACAATAGTTCCAGAAGGCTTCCGTGTTACAGCTAGTAGCCCTTCGTGTAGAGTTCAAGCGATGGAGAACGAAGCAGGAGATAGGTTTGGGTTACAATTTCATCCCGAAGTAAACGATTCTGAATATGGCGCTAAGATCATGGAAAATTTCGTTGAAATATGCAGAAATACACATCCCTGACGATTTCGCCCTAAGGGCGAGGTTGAAAAAGGGCGGGCCGGTCGCCGCACTCCATGGAGCGAGTCTACACATTCCTAGAAGATCAGATGTTCACTTACAAGTGTGTCAACATTAACTGCAAGGAGAACCACCGGGCCGCAGGTTGGACCCAATGGATTAACTGCGAGACTTGTGGTTCCAGAGCACTACCTACAGAGATTCTCTATCGCTGCCTCAAGTGCGGCGCCATTGAGACCTTCAGTCAGGATAAGAACGGCGTATCTTGCCGCTCTTGCGGTTTTCGCATATTCATCAAGCCAAGGCGCTCCGGAACAGATCCTGAGAAAGGCGGCGAGGGCGCTTACAAAGTTATCAAGGCAGACTGAAAAAGTCATCAACAGATACTTCACCCCATGGTCGCATGACGACCCGCCATCACATATCATCAGGAACTCCCTTTGAAACGGTCGCTGGTTACTCACGAGCGATTAGAGTGGGAAATACCGTTCATGTGGCTGGAACTACAGCCACCGATTCTTCCGGAAATGTCCTTGCTAAGGGCGATGCTTCAGAACAATTCAAGATAATCATGGGTAGAATAGAGAAAGCACTCATTGAAGCCGGCTCTAGTATTTCTGATGTAGTCAGAACTAGGACATATGCCACAAGACCTACTGATTGTGATTTGATTATGAAAGCTCACGGAGAGATATTTTCCGAGGTTATGCCAGCTGCAACCCTCGTAGTGATTAGAGAGCTAGTTAACCCCGAAATGCTACTAGAAGTAGAGGTCGAAGCGATAGTCGATTCTGATTGAGCAGCGCTGAGTTCAAGGACTGCGCTCGCTAGTTACCAGATATGCCAAGTTGGTTGGAGACCTATGCCCCCAAGCGTTTCTCTGACTTAGCCGTGCCCGAACCAGTCAAGAATACCCTTACGAGCGCTAGTTTAGGAGGTAATCCCCCTCACCTATTGATATCCGGTCCTGCAGGAGTAGGGAAGACAGCTGCATGGCGATTAGTTGCTCGCCAAGTGCTTGGATCTGGATGGGAATCCACCTCACATGTTCTACAGGCTAGAGATTTGAAGAATGAATCTGGTGCAATGGCTAAGTTCGAACAATTTCTTAGACCAGGAGGCAAGAAATCATCTGACACCTTAGCAGGGAGGACGAGTCTCGATGCCTTTGATCGCTCCATTTGGGGTGATGATGATATTTCGAGCCCACCACCTGCTGGGGTGGAGACGGATCTAAGTGAAGGTGGGCGAGCACCTATCAGTAGGTTGATTGTGATAGAGGACGCAGATCACCTTGGTTCCAAGAGGCAGCCATATCTACGTAGAATGATGGAGAGGGAGGCTAACACCTCTCGCTTCATATTCACCGCAAGGGCACCTAGTCGTTTGATAGACGCTCTGAGAAGTAGGTGTCAACACATTCGCATACCATCTGTCGATAAATCATCAATAGATTCGACTCTCAAACAGATAGCAGCCAAGGAATCACTCTCACTCGCGCCGGGTCTCTTAGGAGATGTAATTCATGTGAGCGATGGAAACTTAAGGAGAGCTATATTCACCCTTGAACTACTGAATCTTTCAGGACAGACTAGCGTGAGGGAGTCGGTGCACAACCTAGTTTCTGCCACTACTCTTCAAGGTGGTCGTCTAATGATAGAACAGGCTCTTCGTGGTAATGTTGTAGCTTGGAGTTGGACTTCATTGAGAGGAAGGAAGACTAGGGTTTTGGATGGAGCTGTTGGTGAGTTAAGTAAGCTGATGGATGATTTCCAACTAGATGCGGATGATGTGATAGTACAAATCCACAGAGTATTGACTGCAAGTCGTCTTATGCTATCACCCGAACTACGATCTGAAGCCCTCCATCTCTTAGCTGAATGCGATGCAGCAGTTCGGCGTAGTAGTTACCCCAGGATACAACTGGAAAGGTTCCTCCATGAGATATCTAATGCAGGATTGAGGCATGGCTTAGCCTTGGCTTGATAGCCAAAACGGTCATCTAAGGAATGCAGGTCGAAGGTTCGGGCGCGTAGCATAGCTGGATAATGCACCGGCCTCCTAAGCCGGGGACCGCGGGTTCGAATCCTGCCGCGCCCGCTTTCGAACAATATACAAAGAAGTTGAATTGGGGGTCTCTAAGAGACCCCCCGTGGCGTCGTGTTTATGATGCGAAGGCAAGTGCCACCAACTGATGGAGGCATGGGATGTTGTCGTCGTTGGCGGAGGAGTGGCCGGTCTTCGCGCTGCGATAGCAGCTTCCGACGAAGGAGCTAGCGTAACCATTCTCGAGGAAGGCGCTTTAGGCTCAGCATCAGCTTCGTTGTCTTGCGAAGGTCTCGCAGTGTCGATGGGCGAGACAACTTCGAGCAAGCACGCCGAAGACACCATCACAATAGGTGCTGGTGCTTGCGATGAATCTGTTGTCCGCCGTAGAACAGCTTCCGCTTTTGATCATCTAGCTGAGATGGAGAGATGGGGTCTAGTTCTTCGCAGGGATGACAATGGGCTACCTATGTTGAGTGATGCACCAGGTCATTCTCACCCACGCTTGGCTACAACAGGCGACACTACAGGTAGAGAGATTCATCAAATTCTAGAGGAACAGTGCATCAAGAGGTCGATACCCCGTCGTCCAGATACTCATGTAATATCACTAGCAGTAGATGATGGTTCTATTTGTGGAGTCGTAGCACTTGAATCACAGCGCGGCGAACTCGTAGCAATACGTGCAAAATCAGTCATTCTAGCTACTGATGGATATCAGTCAGCATGGAATGGGGATGGTTTTGGCATGGGTTCCGGTGCTTCTTTGGCTTTGGCAGCAGGTGTAGAACTATCCAACCTTGAGTTCCAAGTTTTTGATCCTCTATGCATATCAGGTAGTGGGATGCGCCTTCCTTTTGCGATACTCGGTGACGGAGCTACCGTAAGATCCGCATCTGGAGGTTCAGTCGAGTTTTCTACAGAGGGCGGCATGTTCCAAGCCACGCAAGCTATACTCACTACTAACGAACAATGTGTTGTAGATGCAAGAGTGATGGACAGAGGTACACCTGTTTGGTATGCTGATATCGCAGAAAGAGTTTCGAGTGGAATAGGCGGCGAAATGAATGAAGTTGTTATTCCAATCACCCCGAGAGTTTCATCCACACTAGGAGGTATTCCCTGTGGATTTGACGGCAGCGTACAAGGAATATCCGGACTTTATGCAGCAGGAGATTGTGCATCTAGTGGAATGCATGGCGCTGATATGATTCCTGGAAACCGCCTTCTTGAATCATTAGAGGGTGGTTCTTCTGCTGGGTCAGCCGCAGCTTCTAATGGTGCAAGTGGTTCTACTGAAGTAGTTGATGAAGCACTATCTCTAGCATCGTCAAAAATAGCAGCATTACTACACGGTTCGAATGATGGCATGTCACCAGGTCAGGTCGCTAGTAGATTGGCCAAAGTAATGTCAGATTCAATGGGTACATCGAGAGATATTTCTGGCTTAGAATCAGCAGCAGCAGCGATAGATGAAATGCTCACCTCAAAAATTGTCCTTTCCGATGAATCCCCCATCATGAACACCGAATTAGTTTCATGCATCAGACTCGAAGGTTTACTTTCCATCGCATCAGCTGCAGTATCAGCGGCATCAAATCGCGCGGAATCGTGTGGTAGCCATGTTCGCAGCGACGAGTGATAACTTACACAATGTTGACCTTCACCACCATCTTGCGCCTAACATGCGCGTGGGTTCATCATTACTAGTAACCCTCCTCATTTTTCCACTAATGGTTGGTTGTATAGGCGATGAAAAGGATCCATCAAAAGAATGCGATACAGGTATTGATTATGAGCCACTAGTACCCGATCCTTTCTCATCTACTGTAGCAAATGTACGTCTCGCAGATTGGGATTCAGATGGGATAGATGAGGCATTCTATACCATGCCTCTCGATGGAGTTGTGTCCTTATTGGATTGTGATTCTACTGGTTGTGATGAGACTACAATATCACTAGGGATTACCGCTCCAGTTAGAACACATGTCGTAGATTTAGACTCTGACGGTGCACTTGACCTAGTAGTTTCAGACATAGGAATATTATCCCCCGATGATTCATTAGTGGGTAAGGTCGTTACTTACTGGGGTTCTTCAGGAATAGAAGCAACCCCTGAAGTAATCATAGATGGAATAGGGAGGACAGTGTGTGCGGAGTCTGGTGATTTCGATGGTGACGGAGATCTCGATTTAGTGGTATGTGAGTTTGGTAACATGGAGGGCAGCGTATTCTGGTTAGAGCAGGTAGAAGATGGTGAATGGATTCACCACGAGATGGATAACAGATCGGGAGCAATTCACGCATTTCCCTTCGACGCCGATGGTGACGGAGACCTCGACATTGCGGTCTCCCTTTCTCAAACATCAGAAGAAGTGGATCTTTTCCTCAACGATGGCACTGGAAATTTCTCTCTGAAAAAATTGGTAGAATCTGATGACATTTACTACGGGATGTCTGGCTTGGAAGTAGTCGACATCGATAGTGATGGTGATTACGACATAATATACTCTAACGGCGATACCCTTGACATGGATGTACCCGAAGGAGTCGACCCCCATGAGTTACATGGTGTATCATTATTGGAAAACGACGGAGAGGGTAATTTCACTGAGATTAGATTACTTAGTTTATGGGGCTCATATGTAGGACACGCTAGTGATCTTGATGGTGATGGGGATATGGATATACTAGTAGGGACTATGCAGATTGACTACATATTTCCCAACACAGACAAGATTGACCTTGTAGTTCTAGAAAATATAGGTCAAAGGGAATTCATCACTCATGAATACGAAAACGCAGTTCGCTACCTCATTACAATGGACACAGGCGACATAGATGGCGACGGTGAGATAGACATTCTATCGGGGAGCCATCGCTTAGGTTTGGACGGTCAAGCCCATAGATCGATTGAACTTACTTGGCACGGTGAAGAGGTGTGTCTAGATGGATGATAGATCACTCTTCACTAAGATAGTAGATGGCGATATACCCGCTTCCTTCATAGCTAAAGGAGATGGATGGGTTGCCTTCCTCGATATCAATCCACGCGCTACTGGCCACACACTAGTAGTACCAGTGGAACAGGCTCAAAGGATCAGGGAATTATCTCCTACAGCGCGTGCCGCATTGATAGAAGGAGTTTCTGAATCTTCACGTAAGTTGTGCACTCACTTCGAAGTTGATGATTGCACTATAGTGACGCACGATGGCCCCGATGCAGGGCAAGAGATACCCCATGTGCATGTACATGTTATACCCCGATCGCCCCGTGATGGAGGTAGAAGTATCCTAGCGATGTTTCCAGATACCCCACCCATAGGAACCACTGAACCCGATTTCGCCGCCCTCAACACACTAGCAGATGAATTATCGAAGGTCTGACCACCCGCCGCCTTCATTTCCAACTTCTTCGTCGCATAACTGATGGCAGAGGAAGTCGACCATCGAGGTGAAGAGTTACCAGCTCTTTCAAAACGTTCGAGTAAGGTAGACTTAGGTAGAATTCAGAAGTTCCACAAACCCGACTTCACCGATAGTAAATTGCAACACCCATTCATATTCAAGGTGTTCAAAACTATCCTCACATATGGACGCAACCACACCCTAGGTTCACTTGAGTACCGTGGTGTTTCCAACATACCCAGTGCCGACCAAGGTGTCCTCGCAGTATCCTGGCATACAGCAGGATTGATTGATCCAGCAGTCATCATGACTCACATTGATCGCAGTTATGCGTTCGCTGGCCGCCAAGACATTCTCACTGGCCCTATAATCGGTTGGTGGGGTCGACGCCTCGGTGTTCAACCCCTTCTTCGTCAGGCAGAGCGAATGAGAGGTCACGCTGACGATGATACAGCTAAACGCGTCAATTCTGCCAGTCTCCTCACAGTCGCCTCAAAATTAGCTCATGGGCAAGCATCGATACTTATGCCCGAAGGTCACTCTCACTCCGAGTGGCACATCATAAGACTCAGAACCGGCCCAATACGTTCAGCGCTAAACGCTGCTGCAATAGCAAGTGAGATGGGGAATGAACGGGCAGTTATCCTCCCCGTAGGTATTACTTTTCGAGACCCTCACTCATGGGGTAAGGACACATTAGTGGAATACCTTGAACCCCTAGAACTTCCAATTCTTCCAGACCGAGATCACGGTAAGAACTTGTTAGCAGGGGATTGGATAGAGCCAGACTATGAAACAACACTCAATGTTAGGGATCAATTGAGTGGAAGATTAGGCATAGCAGTTCCAGATGCTCCAGATAAGGAAACATGGGATGCATGGCTTCTACTCTCTAACATAGAGAGTCGCGGTAAGAATATGTCATGGGGTGACGAAGTTGTGGGAGCTCGTAGAATCAGAGATAGATTACGAGGCCATGTTAACACTACTTTCCATGGACCCGAGGGCTCCGGTGAAGAAGACCCCGCTTCGAACTCAGATATGACTCAACAAGCACGGGCTGTCATGCATGAAATTAGCAAACATGGTTTAGATCAAAGGGCAGTTCACAAGAAATCATTGAGTCTTGCAATATTGATGTCAATAATCATCTCACCCATATTACTCTCTACACCAATCACGATGTTAGGGTCATTACTAGGTAATGGTCCACACTGTTTCGTTGGCTACCTCTTATCGAAATTTAATGGTGAAGCGCCAGATAAGAAAACATCTTTTCATCTTGTATCAACTATGCTTGGTACGATATATGTTCGTCCATTCCTACACTTAGTAGTCCTGTTTGCTACAGTCAAGACGGGTGTAGCCCCAGATCTTTTTGAATTCGCTTCAACTTCCTACACTTTAGCCAACTATACACTACTATACATCCTCCTTTGGCTAGTGACCGACATATCCCATTTCCTCCTTGTTCGGATTCAAATTCCTCTTGCTCGCAACCTTTCACGATTGTGTCGCACCGCATATACTCAGCGAAAGAAATCATGGCAACCATTAGAGAAGAGAATAATAGAGATCAGATTTTTGCTCGACGCGCTCAAATAGGTTCCCCGACTCACGGGTGTCGTGTCCGGAGATTTAGAGCCCAAGATTCGAGCATGGTTGGCTGGTGAAGGCCTTGAAATTAGGGAGCGCCCAGACCAACGCGCTGACTTCCATCTGATGGTTCGCTACCCTCCTACACCACATGGGCACGTTTTCAATATAGTATCACCCAAACAAAGAGATTTAGTTGTCATATCCACCGTGACCCAAGTTGATGCTGGTCAGCAGGAGGAAATGGCAAAGAGAGGTGGTGAAAATCCCAAGGAATGGGAGAGTTGGTTGCATGATAGCAGATTACATCTCACTAGAAGTGGAGTTGATTGGGTTCTACATGTCAGGAACTCTAACAATAATCCACCGGGGCCACTACAGGCTTTCAACCTCAGCCAACCCATTTGGGATGATGGCCTTAGTCAGAACGAACTAATGCAAGCATTACGCCATTTATGGTTGACTAAACTCGCAGTAATTCATGAAATTAAATATGATTTTGGCCCCGGAGTTGGTCGTCCAGGACCAGTAGATGATTGGCAACACCAAGCTGGAAGTGAACCCCCGCAAGTTCAACGAGATAACATAGTTAGTACCGATGATGCAGGTAGTTTCGGGTCTGGTTTTGATCCATCTGAATGGCAGTGAAAAACACTCACTCCAACTACCTTGCAAGATACTTCTGAATGACCGCTAAGGGTCGCAGTTAAGTATGAAGCCTAACCCATTCGCAAATCAACAGTCCTACTGTTAAGGAGTGGAATCCAATGAACCAAGTGAACAAGAGTATACTGATGGTGTTACTGATGGTGTTTAGCACCACTTTAGCAACCTATGTCCCCGAGGCCGAAGCGGCGCAGGTAGTGATTACTGATGCCGTACAAGTTGTTGATGGAGGGATGGTGAATGATAGGATGGCAGCAGTCGACGCAGACGATGCCGGAAATATTCACATTGTTTGGAGTAGGAACACACAACACCTTTGGTATACCATGCTTGATGCTAGAGCAACAACCATAATTGATGCCACACAAATATCCAATTCTGGCGGTCACAGGGCATGGCATCCAGATATAGAGGTAGATGACCAAGGACAGGTTCACATCACTTGGACGAATCTTGCAGGTCAACACGCCATCATGTACACTTTACTAGACCCCAGCCTACATAATCAGGATGGCACATCAGCAGAGGATGCAACAATTTCAATCGTTGATGATTTCGTAGTGTCTCAGCGCAACCAAGATAGAGATTGGCCAGCACTTGCTGTAGATTCTCTAGGTTCAGTTCATATCACCTGGGAGGATTCATACGAGCAACTCGGCAAGTTCTACAACCAACCCCAGATATACTACTCAATGCTTGACATCGACTATACCACTAGGGAAGCGATTACTGCAATAGATGACACCCTACTAACACCAATTATTGGTCACAAGGGACATCCAGACATCGCCGTCGATGCAGATGACTTCGTTCAGATTGTTTGGGATGACACACGTGGCGGCAAAGTGGAAATTGTAGCACCTATCGATACATCCGGCTCTATGTATCAAGAGTGGGGAGATATGTGCACCGTTCTCTATGGTGGTTCATGGTCTGGTAGTGGTTACTTCCGAGGAATCAAGCCGATGCTTGAAGATGCCAACATGACAGTATACGAAACTCTGTATCTCCTTAGTGGTAACACTCCCTCCGCTGCATCAGGCGGTTCTTGTCAAACAGCATA
>MDTE01195070.1_pt1 | contig 11849 bp, 12 predicted proteins | sample 811231 | NCBI WGS metagenome assembly MDTE01 (sample SAMN05326651, study PRJNA326480) | marine metagenome | isolation source: seawater | place: Indian Ocean: Red Sea | collected 2010
AGATATAATTTTATCAGAAAAGTAGGTTATTGGTTTATTATAAAAAAATATGGATATATCTCTTGCTTCAAATTCCTTCTGGTACTTCTTCAATCTATTTTTAAAAGCAAAACTTTCATCATCAACGATAATGATAATACGTTTTTTCCATTTTAAATCATTTAAATGATTTAAATCTTCAGCTATAATAAATATATTTAGAAGGAATTGAAATAAAATAAATTTTATAATAATTTTAGTAAAAGTATCCAAGTCATTTTAAAATAATTATTGTACTATAAAACAGCTACTATAATCACCCTTACCTTTCAAACTTATCGGGTTTAATTCTGTAGTTTTAATGGAGTCAGGCAATAACCTTCTAGTATGATCAGAAATATGGATTTCCATTTCTTTTCCACTACTTTCTAAACGAGATGCTATGTTAACGGTATCACCCCAAATATCAAAACTACTACTGGTTTTACCAGCAATGATGGGTCCTGAATGAGCTCCAATTCTTACATACCATAAATCCTTACCTATAGCACTTTGTTGATAGTTAACACCTTTCACAAAATTAACAAATTCTTTGGCTGCTAAAATAGTTCTTTCAGCATGATTAGAATTCAGATCCGGAACACCTCCTACGGCCATATAAGCATCACCAATTGTTTTAACCTTTTTAAGACCAAATCGTTCAATTATCTTATCAAAACCATTAAAAAATAAATCTAAAATTTCTACTAATTCTCCTGGTTGTAATTTTTCTGTTTTATTTGTAAATCCTGAAAAATCGCAGAAGAGCACCGATGCTGAGGAATAATATTCACCATTTATTTTTTCATTCAGGGAGCTGCTTCTTGGTTTTTTCAACTCATAGTCTTCTTTTGTGCTTTCGTAGAGGTCTATAAATTGATCAGCCAGCATTCTAAGGCCCTCTAACTTTGAATGATCTAATGTTTTTGGTTTTGAATTAAAAACACAAAATGATCCTAGAGTAAATCCACTTGATGTAATAATAGGGCTACCTGCATAAAATTTTGGAAAGGTTTTATTTAGCAATTTGTTATTTAATTCAAAAACATGTTTTGTTCTTTGATCCTTAGTTAAATCGTCTATAACAAGAGGTTTTGAATCATTATTAAGTACATGCGCGCAGACAGATAGTTCCCTTGGTATTTCTTTCATAGCCAAATTTTCAATCGAATTCATACCAAAATTAACTTTACAATGCTGGGATTCTTCATCTATAATATTAATTGCCGCTTTATCACACTCAGTCAAGGTTGCTGCTAGTTTTGGAAAGCTTGAAAATCTTTTGCTTGACTCTATATTATCCTCAAGTATCTTAAGTTTTTTTAAATCTTCTACCCTATCCTGCTCATTTGAAGGGATCTGGGCGGGTACATGTCCTATCTTTAGAGCCTTTTTAACTATATGATTAGTGAATATTTTTTGTATATAATTCATAATTAAAGACTATTTTAGCTTTTTTCGTCAATTTTAATGGATTTATATCTGGCAAAATAAAATAATATTTGATTTAAAAAAAAGATTAATCTAAATGTTCTAACGGATAAGCTTTTACCTCAACTCCATCAGAAATATGGCAAAAATCAGGTTTCAAGAGTTGTGTAACACCCAAAGAATAAGATTCTAAAAAGTCATTTATTAAAATTTTTGGCCTTGCTTTTTTTAAATTCCACCTCTCATGACTAATACGGCCCCTTTTGATATAGTCGCCTGAGGATGTGAATAAATAGTATCTTTCTAAGAGAAACTCCTCCAATGAACCTTTCTTTGCTTGTTGGTATTCTCCATAACCTTCACAGGAGCCTTTCAATTTATAACCTTTATATAAACGATTGGATCTCCATGAAAATGATCCGTTTTTGTCAATTACATATCCTCTTGAATAACGATACGGTAAATGAAAAAAATTAGAAGCATATATTCTTGTAATTATACTTTGAGCATCTAGGGTGATAAAAAATACTCCCCTAGTATTACCTTTTTTTACATATGTCCTGATGTTAAACTCTGGAAAATTAGAAATGAAAGGGACACTCACACTCCACCATGGGCGGACATTTTTCATCATGAATGGAATTAATCCTATATAAGCCTCATTATCATATAAGTCCAAGGTCAGATTATCCGGAATATGTCTCTTTATGATGTTTTTATCTACTCTCCAATGCATAAAACTTAATTTTTCCCACTTCTGAAATAAGATGGGATTAGTTTTTAAGGTCTTTTTTAATTTTACCAAAATTCTATTAAATGAAAGTTCTAAAAATAAAATGTCAACATAATCTAGTTTTCTAAGCTAAAGAATACTGCTTGAGAAATGCTGTCAATTGAAACGACTTTTATCTTTACTTTATCTCCTAGCATAAATTCTTCTAGACCATTCTTATTACGCATATATAACATTTCACGATGGAATTCATAAGAACCTTGAGGAATATGTTGCTTTAAAATAATACCATCTACTCCGGAATGTTTTTCATTAACAATGATTCTAGACCTTTGAATTTTAGTTATATATCCGTATAGAAAATCGTCCTTTCTATGCTCCAAAAGTTTAAGTCCTTTGAGAGTCATATATTCTCTTTCCGCATTTTGGGCCTTTACTTCACCATTGTTACATTGATGAACAATATTGAAAATGTTATCATTATCCTTGAATTGACTCTTAATTATCCTGTGAGCTACGATATCAGAGTATCTTCGAATTGGGCTAGTGAAATGAGTGTATGATTTTAATCCCAGACCATAATGCCCTAATGATTTTGTTGAATAATTTGCTTTTTTCATTTTTCTAACAATGATACGGCTTAAAGCCTTTTTTTGGTTTACACCTAGTTGATTAAGAAAAACATTAACATCACTTGCTTTTAAAATAGACTGGGATTTATATAAGTTTTTTGTAGTGTAATTCATTAGTGCTTTTAAGAAGTTTTCATTCTTTATAGATACGTTTTCATGGTTTCTATATATACCAAAATAATAAGGTTTTTCTTGAGATTGTTCAATTTGCTTTGCAGCAAGAGTATTGGCTAATAACATACTTTCTTCAATAATCCCATGAGAAATAAGCTTTTTAACTTCATAACTATCAATTGGATTACCATTTTTATCTAATTCAAAATCAAGTTCAGAAAGATCTAAGTTAAATCCGTCTTTTGACAATCTGTTTATTCGAAGTTTATCTGTTAAAATTTTAAGTTCTTTAATATCCGCATTAATGCCTTTATAGCTTGGTTTAGTAAGGATTTTTTCTACTTCACTATAATGGAATTTCCTATCGCTCAATATTATACTTTCAAAAAAATCAAAACTTTTTACATGACCATAATCATTTAAAATTATTTTAACAGTTAAAGCCAATCTTTTTTTACCTGGGACTAAAGAACAAATATTAGTTGATAAATTTTCAGGAAGCATGTGAATTGTTTTTTCACGAAAATAGTAGCTATTACCTCTCTCAAGGGCATGCTGGTCAATTTTAGAACTTTCTTGGACATAACTAGAGACGTCAGCAATGTGAACATATAATTCCGTATCTATGTTCTGTTTTGTAATTGAAATAGCATCATCAAAGTCTTTTGCATCTTTGGGGTCAATTGTAAAAGTCCTCAACTGAGATAGGTCTACTCTCTTATCTAAATTACTCTTTAATATTTGTTCGTATTTTTTTTGTTCAACTTTAGATAAGACATATGGTTTAAACTTATCAATTTCATATTTTCTTGAAATCCATATATAATCTGAATCAGGGTCTTCGGATTTTGCTATTAGTTTTACAGCCCTTGCATAAGCTGATTTGTGGCCCTCTCTCCAATCAGTAATCTTAATTTTAATAATATCCCCCGTATTAAGATCCATATCTAAAAATTTTACAATAATTTTCTTGGCTTGAAATGGATAAATAGAAGCAAAAACTTGCTTTTTATACTTAATTACTTTTACAAAATAATATTCACTTTTTCTATTTAGAACTTTTTCAATACGGCAAATAGGGAGAGATCTATATTTAAAAGTTTTAATTGAGATGGCTACTCTATCTCCTTTTAGGGCGCCTTTTAAATAGTTTTTCTTAATGAAAAATTTTTCATTAGTTAATTCATTTATTACAAAACCATTCCCATTATTTAAAATTTCCAAATCACTATCAAAACTTTCTTGTTGCGTATTAAAATGTTTCAACTTTTCAAATTTTGGCAGTATGGACATAAAAATATTCTTCTAGACGAAACCATTTTTTTAATAATTTTTTCGCCACAAATTAAACATGGTAATTTTTCTCTAGAGAAAACCATATGTTTCAACTTTTTAAAATTTTCTTTATTCCCGAATTCTTTTTCAAAATAGTTTAAATCAACTGTTTTTCCTTTTTGCATATATGCCCTAAGACTTACATCCTTAATAGATTTAGCTAATATATACAATTGTCCTTGAGTCAATTCTGACACCCTTTGAGTATAAGATAGTGACGCAAAAAAAAGAATTTCACTCCTTAAATAATTCCCTAATCCTGAAATAACAGATTGATCCAACAGCACAGAACTAAGAGATCTATTGATTACTTTTTTGCCCTTTAAAATTTGAATAATAATATCTATGGACGTACTATCATTAAGAACATCCGGACCTATCTTCTTTAAATAAGGATGCTGATATTCATCTTTTGTTAAAAATAGCTGAATATTTGTAGCAGACCAAAGCCTTACTACTTTTGAATTAGTAGTAAATTCAATCCTTAATTGTCTTCTGCTATTTATGACAGTTTTAGGTCTATTAAACGTCCATTTACCATACAATTGATTATGAGAAATGATACTATATCCGTTATTTAATCGTATCACTAGTGCTTTTCCAACAGAAAAAACATCTACAATTGATATACTTTTTAAATTATTAAGTTCCGACAATGCATCATGCTGAAACTTAAATTTCAATATTTTTTTTCCCTTCAAGGATTTATGAATCCTGTCAGCCATTCTATGTGTTTCTGGACCTTCTGGCATATGTATTAACTTGTTTTTCGAATTTGAAAATTTTAGTTAAAAATACCACTAAAGTTCAACATTAATGCTTTGGGTGGAAATAATCTGAGATAAAATATTTTACTTTGATTCTTAATTACCAATCGAAGAGATAAGACAAACCAACCACATTTGTTTTTTCTTGTTTTTGCTCAGTATAACCCTCAATCTTTCGGGTATAGAATATCTTAGCTTCTTTCTTTTTGGATAAATCAATTTTAACCCCTAAAGAAATTCTATACTCATCATGATTAAATTGGTCTTCATCTAAAAGATGAAAGAATTCTTGAGAAAGATAAGGTCTAAAATTTTTATATATTTTGGAACCTATAGTTAGCTTATTTCTAATTAAAGGATTAATGCTTTTATTTTCTTGGTAGGCCTTTTGAAATTTTGATCTATACCTATAGGTTAATTTTTTTTTATCATTCTTGTATGATATGCCAATGCTAATTCTTTTTTTAATTTTGTTTTTAAAAACCGCATACCTAACGGGAATAAAAACCTTCAACCCTTTTGAAATGTTATATGATATCGAACCCTCTGAAAATGTTTGTTTGAAAGAAGTAATATCCTCTTTTAACCTTAGTGATTGTTCCAAGTTTAATTTAAAAGAGTTAGCTAACTTTACTCCTAATCTTATACTGTTCCAAGATTCTGTGTCAACTTTATTAGAATAGACGTGATATGGAACTAAAAGAATGAATCCCATAAGACTAAATTTTCTAATACTTTTATAAATATTTATTTTTCTCCTCCTGAGAAGGGGTGGAAAATGGTCTCAATCTTTTTTAAAAAATATTTTAATATTTACTCTATCTAAAAAGACTTTACCTATTTCAAAATATTGAATAGGGAGTCCGGTTTTTTGCTCTAGATCCATTAGCAATTTATCATGATTTTCTGGTTTCAAATTTTCTAAAACATCATACTCGATGTTTCTCTTATTTAGAATTTCTTCTTTCCCATTTAATTCTAGTGTAAAGGTTAATAAAATAATAACAAGGTTGGCAAAAATTAATTCTTGTTGTGTGACTTCGTTTGTTCCGATGGCATTAATAACGCCTAATGTTATTACAATGAATAAATAGGTCATTTCCTTGATTGGGATGGGATCAGTCCTGTATCTTAAGATAGCAAAAACAGCAAAAAGGCCAAATGCAAATCCAATATTTATATCCATACTTCCAAGAATGTAGGCAAAGAAAAATATAAGTGAATTGAACATGAAGTATGTAAAAACAAATTCATTACCTTTATGAAATCGCTTATAAATCTGTACTATAATAATATACGCGACTAAAGTGCTAAAAGCGTATCTTAGTAATAAATTTGATAGTGCAATCGAGATTTCCATTATTCTAATTCATACTTTTGAAGAAAATAGAAAAATATCTAATGATATTTATTATGAAACCTAATGATTAAAACTCAATCAAACATGCTCTGTTTTTTTTTATTGACAACTCTTGTGTTAGGTTTGTAAAAAAATAGCATTAGTTTGGATATGACCACATAAAATTTAATTAGAATAGGCTTTTATCAACTTCATTTTTATAGGAAGGCAGAAGAGTAAATTATATTTATAAAGACATTTTTTGCTTAGAAAGCTAATTTATGATTTGAATTCGGTAGAATGTTGATTAACTAATTTTTCAACCCTTTTGTAACACTTTGGGAGTGAAATATCTCTAGAGACCAAAGGTTCGTCAACGATATCCCAATAATCAAAATTTAATTTATAAAGTTTTTTATTTGCTCTGACCATGGGTAAATGTTCATTTCTATCCATACATATTATCTGATCAAATGATTCCAGGTCCAATTCGTCAATGTGGATAGATAATTCATTCTTTCTCTTGGGTTCAATATTCAAGAGCTTTAATTCTTCTAAAGCTGGAGCGTAAATTGTTCTAGTTTTGTAAAATCCGACCATTAACCCAGCAGAAAAAGCTTGGCTATCTAATTTAAGATCACTCGCTAAATGGTTATACACTTCCTCACTAAATCTGCTACGGAAGATATTTGCGGTACAAACAAAAAGAATTTTCCTCAATTAACCTACTCCTATATGATTGAAAAATATCTTATTTTTTTCTATGATCAAATTTTCTTTTGAAGGTTTGCTGTTTAACTTATCAGACCTCAGTTCTTCCTTGTATATATCTAATAGTTTTTTTAAAGGAATTTTATAAGCTGGTCTACTAATTTTTATTTTTTTCATAATATTACTCCCTAAACACCTAGAACAAAAATCATACACAAACTGTTTTGGTTAAATAATGACAGTCGATCATGATTTTTTTTCAGTTTTGAGTGCCAAATTGTCCTAAAGACAATAAAATTTATAGACCCAATGAAATAGATATTTCGCCGTAGTATATGCTTTCCGGATCACCTTGCAAATTGATGGAATTTAAAATGACATCTTTCTTTCTTGGAACATAATCATTGAATATTTTTATATCCTTGTAAAAAATTTTAACTTTTTCATCCATATTTATAAGACTATCGTTTAACCTGATTATAACTTCAGGTACAGTGGTGTTTATAACTGTAATTACCTGGCCCTCAATACTAGCAATAATCAATGAATATGCTTCAGGTTTACGAACCTTAAGCCAATAAAAATGATTATGCGTTACATCATCCTGCTTCCAAACTACTTTTTTGGGGTAAGGATTTCTTGTAAATGTTGACATCCATAAAATTCCTGATGAGTCAACCCCATTTTCGCTTTTTTCAAGAACATAATTTTCTTTTGAGTGTGAGATTTGATGTCCTCTTTCAGCATAAATTTTAACCAAATGATTGTATCCAAGTGGATCTGCATTTTTAAGACTCTCCAATTTCCTTTTCCATTCTTCAGCAACAGTATTACGATTATAAGCAGAATCATTTTCACCCATGTGAATAGCAAACCCTATATTTCTTAATCCAAGAGGACTTGCATCATTTGGGTGGCCAGCTGACATCGAAGCTGCTGCAAATCGGTCCGCCATTCTTGGAGCTAATTGATAAACTCCATCACCACCAGCAGAATATCCTAAAAGGAATACCTTATTGGAGTTTATTTTATACTTAGCTATCATATTCTGAATTAATCTTTTTAGCATTTTATCTACGTGTTCCTTATGCCACATGTCCCAGGTATCTGTTGGGGATCGGGGGGTTATCAAAATACCATTTTTAAGACTGTACAATCTTTTATGACGGTTCCACTGCCTCTCATTAATGGATGGATCGACTCCTCCTCCTCCATGTAAAGAAATGAAAAGACTCCAACCAGTGGAAGGCATCTCGCCAAAAATATTTTGATGATATTTAAATTCTAGACCCTCAACTGTGATTAATTGATTCTCTATTTCATCGATGCGGTTTAAAATTAGATCATCTGCATATTTTTGATATAATTCAGATTCTAGATTTTTTGCATCCGCGTAACTTAAATTATATGAATCAACACCTTTATGTATATTTTTTCTCACTTCTTTGTTTTTACACGAAAAGAAGAACATTAGTGAGTAAATAAAAAGTAGTTTTTTCATGTTACAACCTAAAATCATTTATGCAAATAGACTATACTATTCCAGGTAGAAGAGATAAATATAGTTAATATATGTCAATTAATTATTTATAAAAAATCGAATAAATAATGAAATTATAGGTTTTTTTGATGATTTATTGGTTGAGATATTCTTCTTCTTATTCGGCTAAGAGCAACATCTGTTATTCCAAGGTATGATGCAATCTTTTTAAGCGAAATTTTATGAATTAACTTGGGGTTTTCTGTTATTAGTTTTAAATATCTTTGCTCTGGATTTAATGTCAGCAAAGATTCTAATCTTCTGGATATATTCACGAAACCATTTAACAATAATTTATTACCAATCTCTTTTAGCAAAGGAATTTTTGCATAGGCAATATTCAAAGAGTCCTTGGTCATTGTATGGCAACTTATATCAGTAACACACACTATTGAGAATTTTGCAGGTATTTGTTTAACAAAGCTTTCTTGCTCAGTGAATATAATATGTGGAAAGTAAAAATCTCTGATAAACTCTTTTGCACCAACCCCATAAACACTTGAAACAATACCTTGATTTAAAAATATTAGTTTTTCTGCTATATGATTTTTTTTTAGAAGCGTTGTACCCTTTTTATATTTCTTTTTTTCTGTTAATGCATCTAGAATTAATAATTCAGAATCCGTTAATGAAGAAAAAAATGGAAAGTCTTGTAAATATTTCATTTAAATATAAAACGCTATATAATAAACGAAGCTATTGTTACAGATATTTTGATAATTATTATATAAGAACCAAAATTATTTGTCATCAGGAAACTTTATAGGACATATAAGCCACCCTTTTTGATCTATTTTCCGTATTTTTTTGCCCTATTTCCTTAAATCCATATTTTTTATGAAAATTCATCGATTCTTTATTTTTCGGTATTAGATTGACCTCGCATATGATATTTTCGACCTTGCCTCTAAATGAGGTTTTAAGGTGGTCATAAAAAAACGAACCAACTCCCTCGTTTCTATGTTTTTCATCAATTACAATTCTATCTACATAAACAAAAGAATGATATTTTTGATTAACCCAAATATAATTTTCGCTAGAATAATCTGCTCCAGGATTAAGCCCAATTAAAAATCCAATAGAATCACTTTTCTTGCAAATTATCTTAAAATAAGGAGATATTTTTTGAAAATAAGCTAATCTATTTAGGTCTATAGAGCTTACTGCAGGAAGGGATTTTTGATTCAGCTTTAGAATGAAGCCTAGATCGGAATCTAACGCACTTGATATCTTAAGGTCTGTACACATAATTAATAGTATCCAATGTCGGTAATAGTTTGGTAATTGATGTATTTCAGCAACCTTGTATCACTCCAATTAGTTTTTTATAAAATTCAGATTACCTGAAAGATTTTGAAAAACTTCCAGTTCAAACTCAGGTAATATTGCTAATAAATGATCAAAAATATCCGATTGAATCGACTCATAGCTTACCCAATCTGTATCATTTGAAAAGACATAGATTTCTATTGGAAGACCGTCAGATTGTGGAGAAAGCTGCCTAATGAGGAAAGTCATTTTATCATGAATATTTGGATTATTTTTAAGATAATACTTTATGTAAGCTCTAAAAGTTCCAATATTAGTTAAGGATCTACCATTAATGATATCACTCTCTTCAATATCATTTTTTTTATTCTCTTTTTCTATTTCGATTATTTTTTCATTGATATAATCCTTGAGTATAGAAATTGCTTTGAATTTTTTAATCATCGAGGGTGTGCAAAACTTTATACTTTTCATATTAATTTTGATAGATCTCTTAATTCTTCTTCCACCGCTTTCGGACATGCCTCTCCAATTTTTGAAAGAAGAATTTATTAGCTGGCTTGTTGGAATGACACAAATAGTTTTATCCCAATTTTGAACTTTCACGGAGTGAAGGGCAATGTCTACAACATCTCCATCTGCACCGAATTGAGGTGCCTCAATCCAATCTCCAATTTTAAAAAGATCATTTGAGCTAATTTGAACGCTGGAAACTAATGAAAGGATTGTATCTTTAAATACAAGGATTAGAACGGCAGTTAAGGCTCCCAAGCCACTAAGAAAATAAATTGGAGATTTTCCGGCTATTAAAGCTGCAATAATGATAAGCCCAATAGAATTTATGATTAGTTTTGCAACTTGAGTGTAGCTTTTTATATTAAATTTTTCTGAAAATCTACTTTTCTTATATAAATCATTAAATGCATTGATAATTGAGTTCATCGTTAAAAGTATTATTAAAGCAATAAGAGCAATAATAAAACGTTCTACCAACTGAAAAAGGGGGACTAAATCCATCAAGCTATATAAAAAAATCAAAGGTATTAGGTAAGGCAGTTTATGAAACACTTTTTGTTCTAATAGGATATCATCAAATTCAGTAGATGTTTTTTGAAATATCTTAGAAATGGAACGGAGAATGATTTTATTTGTGATCAGAAATAATACATATGCAATCAATATTGCAATTAAAGATACTAGATATGGGTTGCTCATATCTGTTAAGTTTATGTCTTCAATAATTTTTTTCATTTCTATTATCGATGGTTTAACTAATTATTAAATCATAAATCAAATTCAAATCCATTGTTGATTTGCAGGTATGATTTTTTAGAATTTCCATGCGGCTCATTATCATAACGATAATCAATGCTCATAGTAATACTAAATTTATCATTAATCTTAAAATGCATCTCATTTTCTGAAAGTAATCTAAAATCAAAAACATCATTGACTGAAGGCTGAAAATATAGAATGCTATTGAAAGAGATATTATTATTCACTAGATAAGTAATTGTTGAGTAGCTAGTTTGACGAGTTAAAAGTTCTGATGAATTTTCTATAAAATCATATTTTTCTAATTCTCTCATCATTCCTAGTCCAATATATGACTTCAGATTTTCTTTTTTTATTATGCTCTTTCTTATGCCAGAGCCAAATAATCTTCTATCTTTAATTAATATAAAGTCATTAAATCCAACTTGGAAAAAAAGCTCAATTTCTAATTTAGAATATATAGTTTTAGTAAATCTTAGATGAGCAAAACCCCGGTTTAAAAATACTTCTTTTTTTGCGTTATCTGATATAAATCCATTTTGATAATTTAAGACCAGAAATGCATGTAGATTGTTTTCAAGATAATAATTAGAATTTCCTGATAACCATAAATCAAAAATTTCATCTTGCGAAGTTTGATAGCCAAAGTCTAGTTTTATTTGATTACTAAAAGATTTTTCAAAAT
>MDTE01061198.1_pt1 | contig 11847 bp, 12 predicted proteins | sample 811231 | NCBI WGS metagenome assembly MDTE01 (sample SAMN05326651, study PRJNA326480) | marine metagenome | isolation source: seawater | place: Indian Ocean: Red Sea | collected 2010
CGTGTCTCTTTCTCATCACCTTCTTCGATCAATCTTTTTACAAGTTCATCGACGCCTTCGAATGGGTTTTCTTCTGAGATTTCAGATAATTCAGCTTCTTCTTCCCATTCTATGCCTTTCTTCAAAATTGGCAAAAAGGCGTAAGCGGCGATAAATCCTCCCAAGTGAGCGATGTGGGCTACGTGAGATATTTCTGAAAATTCGTACACCTGATAAGCCCTAACGATTTCTAACCCGAAATATATCAAAGCAATGAATTGGACAGGCCATTTTCTTATCAGAATAAATGGAAAGAATACTTCATCTCTCGGCCATCCACAAAGATAAGCACCGAGTATTCCAAAAGCAGCACCTGAAGCACCTAACGCAGGTGTATAAGAGCCAGAATTTGCTATGGTCCAGGCAATAGAACCTCCTAACAATCCTATGGTGTAAGAAATTAGCCATTTATTTCGACCTAATCTTTCCTCAAGTGGGATTCCAACAAGGGCAATTATGATGATATTTCCAAGAACGTGTAAAGCATCACCAGGAGAATGAACAAAACCACTCGTAACCAGGGTATGAAATTCTCCATTTTCTACAAAAGCAGGAACCATTACAACATATCGATACAGTTCATATGCTCCAAAAAAGTTCCAAAATAATTGAACAATATATCCAAACAAAAGCGACAGTGTCACGCCCATGGCAACGGATGCTTGATTGTACCAAGCCCAAGCAATTGGCCCAATAATTGCAAGAATCCAAATTGCGAATAGAACCTCCTGCATGTACACCCCGAGGAGTAGGTGCTTTGAAGCCACTGCGGTGTTTGGAGCGTAACAATGGGGATTATCCAACTTAGTGAGGTCACCGTTCGAAGAGGACGGTCAACCGTGTTGGAAAAATGGTCTTTATCAGTAGACAGCGGAGAAGTTGTTTGTCTTTTCGGGCAAAATGGTTGCGGTAAATCTACCGTTATCGAAACAGCTGCTGGACTAGTTCCAATGGAGAATGGAAATTCTATGATATCGGGGCAATTGATTAGAGATTCTGAAGGAAGAAGGGGGAGAACTGAATTCGGATTATGTCTTCAAGACGATTGCGTTATGGGAGACGAGATTGTTGGTGAGAGATTACTAGATGTCGCAGGTCATGAGTTCGATGTAGAATCATTGTTAAAAAAATGGGGGCTTGAACACAGAATTCACGATAGAATTGCTATGTTATCTGGAGGACAGAGACGAAAAATCGCTGTTCTATCCGGACTTATTCCCGCAATGATTTCGGACACACCCGTTGCTGTTTTACTCGACGAGCCCGATAGCGGATTAGATGAAAAGTCGATAGATCTGTTATGCAACACACTGAGAGATTTAGCTGGTGGTGGACATGCCGTGTTGTTTTCAAGCCACAATGAAAAATTACTAGATTTCTCAGATAAGAAAATATTATTCCCATTCGAGATAGTAAATAATGAGCCACAGAAAGGTGAATTTACAAAGATAACTACCACAGGAAAAAGAAAACCGCTGGTTGGCCATAGACTCAATATTCGAACGCTTTCAGGAGTTGCAAATAACGGAGTTGTTGGATTGATAGTCCTGGGTGCAATGCTTGCATTGCTAGACCCGAATGATATGAGTTCTAGGATGGAAACTGCGTTCATTCTAGCACCTGCACTAGCGGCTGGAATGGCAGGCAATCCAGTCCACAGATTGACATTAGAGAACAGGGCATTTGCTTGGTGGAAAACAAGAAACGCAGTCCCACTAAATGCATTGATTCATTCCATTATTGTCTGCGGTTTACTGACATTTTTGGCATCCATGATAACGACTGGTTTAGACTTACAACTCGTAATCGCTGGCGCATTACTGGGGGCTGTAACTGAAGCAATAGTTGGATTTATGGCATATTCTACTCTTTCACTGGCAAGACCAAATGCTGTTATGATCAGGTTATTGACTCCGATACTAGTGCTACCTTGGGCGTTAGTGGTAGACACCCTTTCATCGTGAACATTCAATAACAAAGCACAATGAGGTCGCTTTATGAGACATTGGGGCCAATCGCTAGTGTTGGCTGGGCTCGCAGGAGCAAGCCTCACACTTTTTTTGGGTTTCAAATGGGCGCCTTCAGTTTCAATAGCTGCCTTCCAAGCACCTGAAGCACAGCGGATTTTCTATTGGCACGTTCCAAGTGCATGGGCAGCAATGATTTCTTTCGGTTTGTTATTCGTGGGTTCTACTGTGTGGTTCTTCAAAAGAAGCGATTGGGCATGGAGAATGCATGTTGCTAGCACCGAAGCAGGTCTTGCGACTGGTCTGATTGCGGTTTTCTCAGGTTGTGTTTGGGGCGCTGCTGAATGGGGTGTACCATGGGATTGGACAGATGTAAGATTGAACTCATTTGCCGTTCTAACCCTGCTATCTCTATTCTTGGTGTTAGGGAGGAAATCACAACCTGATGGCATTGAAACCAGAGACACATTTGCCGCTTTTGGAATGTTTGGCTTCGCTTTAGTTCCTTTCACTTATGTCGCAACAAGGCTTTGGCAAATCAGACACCCTGGGCCTGTAGTCGGTACTTCAGAGGGTTCACTCAATTCAGACATGGGATACGTTCTGCTGATTGGAGCAATTTCATTCACAATGTTAGTTGTCGGACACATCATTTATGGGATGGAACTTACAAAACTAGAAATGAGGGTTGAAGACCTACAATCAACATACGAGGAGGCGAGGAAGTGAAAGATATTACGTATCTCGCTATTGCGTACATTGGGATGATTGCTGGAATCGCATATTGGACTTGGACTGTCTTTGCAAAGTCCAAATCTCTAGAGGCGAAGATTAGTTCTTTGGAGAAGGCTATTACCAATGATGAATCAGAGTAATTCAATCGCAGGTGATTGAATGGACTTAGGTGATGAATTCTGTTTGATTTGCGGAGACACTACTCCTCTTTATTCAGATAGAATGTGCGAGAAATGTACTCGTGAAAGAGTCACACTTGTTGAGGTTCCAAAGAATGTTCCATGGACTAAATGTGCTAGATGTGGCATGATAGATTTTCAAGGAAAATGGACAAACGTTGATTCTGAAGACCTATGGCACGAACTAGTTCAAAGGAATGTAGGATTCCATCCAGACGTCGAGGATCTTGAACTAGCTCTACAAGCCCAGGAGGTTGATGGAAGACATACTCTTATCCATCTACAAATCGAAGGTGTTATTGACAATTTGCTATACTCTGAACAAAAAACAATGCGTGCCAGAATGTCAAACGGTGTTTGTCTAACATGTACAAGAAGAGCGGGAAATTATTTTGAAGCAACTGTTCAACTGCGTTCAAGTGCTAGAAGATTATCAGAATCGGAATTCAATCAATTGAGAGCAACATTAGATGATGTAATCAATGACATGGCCGACGACCCGATGTTTTTCATCACAAAGGAAGGACCGGTTACTGGCGGCTATGATGTTATCTTGGGTTCCAAAGCATTGGCAAAGGCTTGGGGCAAACATTTGGTCTCTCATTATGGTGGCCAAATCACAACCACTACCTCTGTTGTTGGAAGAAAAGATGGTGTCGACCTAACAAGACTTACACTTCTATACAGAAAGCCGGGGTATGACCTGGGGGACGTAATTCAATGGAGAGGTGAATTATGGCGACCCACTACATGGAGTGGAGATGGTGCTGTGCTTGAGAAAATCGAAAGAAAGGAGCGCGTCGGCGCTAGTTGGAGAGACCTAGAAAGTGCACATGTCAAGGCAAGAATGGAGGAATTATTGTATGTGGACTCTGTCAATGAGGATTCATCGGTGGGAGAATTCTTGGACCCTAACAACTGGAAAATGACTGCTGTAAGGCTTCCATACGACCATGTTTTGGGAAGAAAACTTCTAATTGCAAGAATCGAAGGCGAGTGGATTACTTTACCTTACTTAGGAATGGATGGTGATTAAATGGACGATGGCATCAATAGACTGGCTGCTGCATTAGACCAAGATGGTATGATAGGATATACACGGTTTTTCATGAACGACTATATCCAAGGCTACAATTCAATCAACGAAGAACTGCATCCTTGGCTTCCAGAATTAGACTATGGATGGGAGGGAGTCTTGTTCGTGGGCATGGGCGGCTCTGGAGCAGGGGGAGATTTTATCTCAACACTTTGCGACATGGAAGGAGGAGTTCCTGTAAAGTGTAATCGGTCGTATGGATTACCAAATTGGTGGAATCAAAACTGGTTGGTTGTAGCTACATCATATTCTGGCAATACAGAAGAAACGGTTGCAACAACTGAACAGGCAATCAAACTTGGTGGAACAGTGGTAGTAATTTCTAGCGGAGGAATGCTATCCGGATTGTGTGAATTATCAAATTCAGCACACCTGATTTCATGCCCGGGAGGCCAGCCACCTAGGTCAGCATTCGGCCATTTATTTTCAAGACAACTAGGTTTAATGAATCAACTAGGAATTCTGCAAAGTGAACTTTCACAAGATGGCATTGCTAGACTAAAGCAGGCAATAATTGATTGTGACATTACATTACACCCTGAAGGAGATGTTGCAAGTCTAGCACTAAACATGGTGGAAAATCCAATCGCAATAATTGGTCCGTCTGAGTTATCGCCCGCATTATCTAGATTCAAAAATCAACTTAACGAAAATTCAGCGAGATTCGCAAGAATTGGAGAAGTCCCCGAGATGAACCACAACGAACTAATCGCGTGGGGTGGAGTTGGCAAATATCAAGACCAAGATGCTCCAAATCAGGCTGTAATAATCGTTTCTTGGCCAGGAATGAATGAAAGGGTCACTCATAGAATGGACTGGTTTGTTGCTAATTGCCCAACCGATTTAGCATGGAAAATTCAGGGAGAGGGCGAAAGCCTTCTGGAGTGTTTGCTGCACATTTGTATAATGATGGACTGGTTATCCATTGCTTTAGCACTATTATCTGGTAAAGATCCGACTGCTATTGACCCAATTATTTCTCTGAAAGAATATCTATCGCAAATTGATTAGTATAATTGTCCTAATACAATTCTAGGGTCGGGGTACTTTTCCAAAGCGGACTCCCTATCCTCAATCGCCACAACGCCCGGTAAATCATTGTCTACTGGCTCTTCCCAACTAAGTTGGAAATGAACGTGTGGCTCCCAACCACCATTTTCATCCTTAGAACCCACAAAAGCAATAACTTGGCCTTCAGCAACCTCATCGCCACATTCCACGAGGTCAAGAGAATCCGTTGACAAGTGTCCATACAATGCCCAAATTGGTTTGTTGTCTAATTCGTGTTGAATGATAATTGTTGGACCATATGAGCCGGGTTCTGAATTAACCCCCTTGGAAAAAACTACTCCTTTGTCAAAAGCGTGAACTGGTTCTCCGGCTGGTGCTCCCAGATCAATACCAACATGGTGATTTCTTACTCCGCCGAATAAGTCATGTTCATACATTCCGGGACGGGTCTCGTCATACCTTCCTATTTGGTAGGCGAAAGGGCATACGAAATCAGGGTCTACTCCCTTCGAAAAATCGTAAACCCAGTAATCATCTGGCAATATGATGACTTCTGCCATATAACATGCCAAATGTGCCTAATTCATGATTGTTCGCAAATGGTTTGAAAACCAAAATGCCAACCCGAAGTTATGGTTGTCGGACTTGCATTGTCATTTCTTCCGGGATTTGCAATAGCAAGAAGACTTGACTCAGATGGAGATACTGCAAGACATTTGATGCTAACTCCATCCCTTGGGTTGCTCTCTTTACTTGGCTTGTCAGGACTTGCATTTTTTCTCGGATTAGGGATTGAATCTATCTCGATGCTGTTCGTAGGAGCCAATGTTTTTGCATTTATTGCGATAAGAACTGAACTTCAACCCGAGTATGAGTCTATTTCTATTGAGCGAAAACCATGGTTTTGGATATTTTCTTTGATTGCAGTTTACATTGCATTAACCCCGTTAACATATTATGTTCCAATGGGTGTCGATTGGATAGGATTCACATCGCTTGCAGAAAGTTTCGCAGCATATGATTCATTCAATATTTCCGAACCATCCAAGGGTAACTGGATTTACCCACCTGCTTTTCCCGTTCTTGCGGCATGGTTGGGCGGAGAAATTTACGTATCAGTATTCATTCTTGGAGTGTTTTGTTTTGCCTCCCTTCTACTAGGAATTGCTGCGGTTGGTGAAAAGCTCGGTTTTGGGCACTGGCCAATCATGGCTATGTTGTTAGCACCTGCATTATTTGCAAAAAATTTGGACTCTGGTTTCCCTACTGTGACAAGTCAACTAGGATTGATTGTGATGTTATTAATAATCAATGACAGATTAAGATGGGGCATTATTGCCATCACATCTATTGCCGTGGTCTGTATTCACCCCACAGGATTTGTTTACCTTGCAACTTTAGTTATTGCAAAAATGTTGGTTTCAAAATCTCAAAGCATTAGTTTGGCTGAAAAAATTCAGATTCAAGTATTACTTATTGCGATTATCGCATTGATTATAATCGCAGCCACACAATTCGATGGAGACGCTATTTTTGCAGAATATGGTTGGCAGGGAGGCTCACCAATGATTCTCTATTCTGGATTATTATTGCCGCTTGGGTTATGGGCTGCGTGGTCAATGAAAAACAATCTTCAGGCACGATTAATTATCATCTGGGCTGGTCTGAATTATCTAATTACAGTTGTACATCTATTTGATGGGTTAACAGGATTTGCAATATTCTCCATGACCTCTTATATCATGTACTCTATGAGTATGCATGCATTCCATATTCCTCTAGCGTTGTTGGTTGGAATGAGGCTGTCTAAAATTGAAAACGGCGTTTCTTCTAACGGAGGCCGGGCGATAATGATTGCAGCTTTGCTGATAAGCGGTGTTGCACATAGTGCCCTATCGGAACTTTCAGAGCATTCAGAATTACACGTTCTCTCGGAAGGAGATATCACACTAATTTCTATGCTGGATGAATTACCGCCAAACTCAATAATTTACACCGAAAATGAACATTGGGGACATGTAATCTCGAATGTGGACGAGATTGGTGTGACATCAATTCCCACCTTGGGTATTTTGAAGCAGGAACATTCCATACAAAATGCTGCTACGACGGCAATAATCTACGATAATGTTGAACGATTAGAGAAATTAGGCATCACACATGCCTTAGCATCACCAAAAGGTGTGATGATTCAGTATCTACTTCACTCAACCCAGTGGGAGAAAATGTGGGAAAGTGAAGGCTCAATTTTATTCTCACTTCAGGAAGATAACCTGATTTCTACATTTACCAAAGTAGAGGGTGAAAACATGCGAATTGATCCATGGGCTGAATTTAGGTCACTCGATCCATTTTCAATTGGCGACAAGAAATTATACCTTTCCGAGGGCTCGCATTCCGTCGATGTTAACGAAACAGACGCATTCAGGGTTTGTATAATGCTTGAATTTGTGGGAGATGTTTCAGCAGATGTAAATGGGAAACATTACTCTGGCTCAGGTTGGAAAAATATTTGCAACTATGTTGGATTTGGAGGGTTTGATATCAAAATAACAAGTGAAATGGAATATTGGATTAATCCATTAGGAGCATCAGGAAGAGGTGATGCACTAATTGATACCACGGGAATTAGAGTTCATTGGATTGAAACAGTATACATCGCCTAAATCTTAGGAAAATCTTGACAACATAAACCACTAGCGCTTAACATGCCAAGTCTGCTCATAACGCTTCCAGCGTTAGATGAGGAATTGGCAATTGCCGATGTAATTTCTAGGATTCCAACCGAAGAAATTTCAGAAATGGGTTTTGAAATTGAAACCCTAGTAGTAGATGGAGGTTCATCAGATAGAACCGTTCAAATTGCTAAAGATTTAGACTGTACAGTAATTGAACAATGGGGAGAAGGAAAAGGATTAGCTGTTCGTCAAGCATTCAAACATTTTCTCAGTAATTCACACGATTATCTTGTGATGCTTGATTCCGATGGCACTTATTGGCCTGAAGAAATTCCTAGTGTTTTGAATAAAATTCCAAAGAATGGAATTGCGATAGGTGATAGATTAAGAGGCAATCTTGAACCTGATGCCATGACTACTACCAATTGGGTTGGAAATCATCTATTGACATGGTTAGCAGTTGCTCTGCATGGAAGAACAATCAACGATCTGTGTTCTGGATTCTGGGGATTTTCGAGAGGAGCTATTGAGAAGTTGGAACTTAACAGCCTTAGATTTGAAATCGAGGCAGAGATGTATACTTCATCAGCAAAAAGAAATATTCCAATTCGACATGTTCCAATTAGTTACTCAAAGAGAAAGGGTGAGCCAAAACTTGGGAGCGTGAAAGATGGAGCGTCCATAGCAAGGAAACTCATCATAAGGAGAATCTTCCCCACCCCATATGAGGAGAACCAATGACAAGGTATTCTGTGGCGATTCTTGGGGCGACTGGCCTTGTAGGTCAGCGTTTACAGGAACTGCTTTGGAACCACCCATTTTTCGATGTTGAGGCAATTGCTGGTTCACCCAAAAATGTTGGATTGATGTTCGAAGAACTAGAATGGAGACTTGAAACTCCAAAGCCTAGTTACGATATTCTGATATGTTCAATGAGTGATATACCAGATGTTGATATTGCATTTTCAGCCCTGCCAAATAATGTTGCAGAAATAGTGGAACCCTCCCTTGTGGCAAGGGGTATCCACGTGTTTTCAAATGCTAGCACTTTCAGAAGAATTGCAGGCGTACCAATGGTTATTCCTGAAATTAATCCTCACACCATGAATGAATACGAAGGCCATGCATGCGCTACAAACTGTACTGTAGTTCCAGTTGCCACAGCAATTGCTGGATTGCGAGAATTAGGAATCAAATCTATTACAATATTCACAAGGCAGGCCTTGTCTGGAGCAGGATGGAAATTACTATTCGATGAAAAAGCACTCTCAGGTGATGTAAATCCATTAATTCCTGGGGAAGAAGAAAAAATGATGGCTGAATTGAAATATCTTCTAGAAATTGATGTACCGATTTTAGCCACATGTAACAGAGTAGCTGAGAGGGACGGCCATATGGTATCCTGTGGCGTAGAACTTGAATCAGAGACAACTCTTGAACAAGTAGAACAGATGATGAAAATCCAATCCCTAGATCTACCATCCTCGCCAGAAAATGTTAACGAAATTATACTTGAGACCCCGACAAGAGAGAATCATCTATGGGCAGGAAATGGAATGTCTACAACCATTGGAAATATACGTGTAGAAAAAAACATTGTCAGGTTTGATGCATTATCGCACAATACAATCAGAGGAGCAGCCGGAGGAGTTATCCTTCTGGCCGAATTTGCGGTACAAGAAGCATACATCACCAAATAGGTCACATGCATAGGAGTGGACGGTGGTTACATGGGCGTCACAGCAATGATTCCGAATATGACATTCCAACAACTTAGAGATGAAGCCGTTTCTAGATGGGGAGAAATATGGGACCCAGGGGCAGACAGGCTTGAAATTATGCTACTGTGTCCTAGAAAGGAACGTAAATTATTGGAACTTCATGGAGATATGATCGACCACGGACAACCAGTCATGGGCATATTCCACAGACCTAGAGGAGCCGAGGATTTATTGGCAGAACAAGGATTTGACCACAGAGATGCTTCTTTTCAATTCGTCAACATATCTAATTCGGATATGGGAATTTGGATGCAGCAACTTGTCACACAGGAAGGATGGCTGAGGTCTACTGTTGAAATCAACCCTACACCTTTCTCAGTAGGCATTCCAAATCAACGAACTTTCGAAAGGCATTCAATTCTATGCTTCAGACATCCTAGTCTGCCAAATTTGGACAAGTACTACCTTCCTTACCCAATTCATGCTCTTGTCGGTAAAGCATTCGTGTCTTTGCCAAGAAGACAGGCTGCTGAATTAGCAAGACAGCAGGCCGAGATTCTAGGTGTAGGATTAGCAAAACCCGAACCAGAAATTGTAGAAGTTCCTGTTGTCGAGCAGCCTCCTGAACCAGTTGATGAAGAACCTGTTGACGAAATGGAGAGAGCATTCATCCAAGAAATGATGCCGGAAGCAGAAGAAACTCCACTGCCTACTTCAGATAGTGAACCAATTCAAGAAGCTGAGAAAGAAGAAGTTCCGTTACCTGGTCAAGAAGCAAAGGCTGAATCTCAATCAGATGAATCAATTCCTCTTCCTGATGCCGAGCCAGAAGTTGATGACACTCCTGCAATAGAGAAAGAATTCCGTGCATTAGTCCAGGAATTACTAGACGCAGGCGTCGACCCATCAGAAATGATGTCAGACGCTAGAATGGAGGACATAAACGAACGTGCCTTAGCACAGAATTTCGAGACTTGGCCTGTATTTATGCAGATGGTAAGTTGATGCGAGGGTTCAAAGACGAGTTAGTGTTGGGATAATCATGGCATTCTGTACGACATGCGGTCAAATGCAAGCAGATGGCACACGCTTTTGCCGATTTTGTGGTGGTCAACAACCCAATGAACAACTTATTGCGGCACTTAGGAGAGAAGCAGAAGCAATAAGATTCCAATTTCAACAACTTCAAGCCCAACAAATGCAGGCACAGCAGATGCGTCAAATGGGTTACAACAATCAGCAGCAACAACAGAGACGTTGGTGATCAATGTGAAGCTTCGCCAACTGGCGATTAAATTGTCCAAATTACCCAACCATCCATGTAATCACGTGGAATTGGAGCAATACCAAACGGAGGGTGACTTAGCTGCGCTATGGCTTGCACAAATAGATGGCTACGATGGCCTCGAAGGCAAAAAAGTCCTAGATTTAGGAGCAGGTAATGGAATCTTGGGGCATGGTGCACAATTACTGGGCGCTGAAGTTACATTTGTTGAATGTGATGAAGACGCTGCAAAACTTTGCCAAGAATTAGGTAATACAATAATTGGACGAGTTGGTGAAATCGATATAGGCGAGGCAGATATTGTAATTATGAATCCGCCATGGGGTGTGCAAAAACATGGTGCGGACAGACCATTTCTAGATGCGGCACTAAAAGCCGCACCTGTCGTTCACATCTTACACAGCGCTAGTGCAACACACCTTCCTGAAGGGGAAATTATTCTGGAAGGAGAATTCAGAATGCCTGCAACTTACAGCCACCACAGCTCAAAAATGGGCACTACCAAGATTAGATGTTGGCGTATAACTCGATGAGAGGGGTTCAAGAACAAGGACTAACCGCATTAGAATATCCACTTCCATTCACCTTCGGGTGAACCCAAAAAATACGAGCGTGAAAAAAATGACGAGCATCGTCACCCCTGGAGCAATAATCGGAAAGTCAGATGAACATACATCTGGTGAAGGAACAATAGAGAGAAATGGAGATTTAGTATCTCTTCTAACAGGTGTAGTCATCGAAACTGACGGTGTAATTAGCGTTCAATCTCATAATGAATTACTCAGATTAGAAGTAGGAGATTATGTAATTGGAGAAGTTTCCAAATTGCATGAAAAATCAGGCGAAATACGCGTATTGAGCGTAGAAAACAAACCTAACCGTGTGGTTATGGCAGATCAGATGTATGCGCAAATGCATGTAACTGCAATCTGTGACAGATTCTTACACAATACTGCTGATGCACTAAGGGTGCGAGACCTAGTCAGAGCAAAGGTAACTGAAGTGGAAAATGTGGTTCGTGTTGACATGCGTGGAGAAAGCAACTGTGGAGTCCTCTGGGCAATATGCCCTCCGTGTGGTTCTGAATTTGAAGCACAGCAACAAGGTGACTGGAATGTTTACTGTCCTACATGCGA
>MDTE01188020.1_pt1 | contig 11847 bp, 11 predicted proteins | sample 811231 | NCBI WGS metagenome assembly MDTE01 (sample SAMN05326651, study PRJNA326480) | marine metagenome | isolation source: seawater | place: Indian Ocean: Red Sea | collected 2010
CCTCCACTCTTATCTCCCATTCCTCCAGGTTGTTGAACTGAGTGGGTAGCATCAAAAACTACAGGATAACCATTTTTTGCCATAATAGGTAATGATCTCATATCAGATACTAATGTATTATACCCGAAACTTGCTCCCCTTTCTGTCACTAAAATGTTTCTGTTTCCAGAATCTTCAATTTTTTTAGTAACGTTAACCATATCCCACGGAGCTAAAAATTGGCCTTTTTTAACATTTATAATCTTGCCTGTTTTTGCTGCAGCAATTAATAAATCTGTTTGTCTGCATAAAAAAGCTGGTATTTGTAAAACATCAACATGCTTTGATACGACTGAACATTGTTCTGAAGTATGAACGTCAGTAAGAACTGGAATGCCAATTTCTTTTCTAATTTTATCAAAAATTGGAAGAGATTTTTCAATCCCAATTCCTCTTTTTCCTTTTAAGCTTGTTCTGTTAGCTTTATCGTAAGAAGTTTTATAAATAAGACCTATATTAAGTTTATCTGTGATTTTTTTTAATTCTATAGCTACATTTAGAGCATGTTTTTCATTTTCTAATTGGCAAGGTCCAGCAATTAACGTGAAGGGACTTGCGTTAGATATACTTAATTTTCCACATTTAACAGATTTTTCTTTCACTAATCTCTCCCCTTTTTTATTTCTGCAGCTTTAACAAAAGAAGAAAATAAAGGATGTGGTGTAAAAGGTCTTGATTTAAATTCTGGATGAAATTGCACACCAACAAACCATGGATGATTTTTTAATTCTATTATCTCAGGAAGCATACCATCTGGGGACAATGCTGAAAAAATTAAACCTTTTTTTTCAAAATCATCTTTGTATTTTATATTAACTTCATATCGATGCCTGTGTCTTTCTTTTATTTTTTTTTCAGAATATATTTTAGATATTAAAGAATTATTTTTTATTACAGCATCGTATAGACCTAATCTCATTGTACCTCCTAGATTTTTTTCACTTCCCTTCATCTTCTTTTTTCCTTTATTCCATTCTTCAAGTAAACCAACAACTGCAGTACAATTATTTCCAAACTCACTAGTGGAAGCATTTTTAATATTCAGCAAATTTCTTGCTGCTTCTATAATCGCCATTTGCATACCAAAACAAATACCGAAAAAAGGTATATTATTCAATCTTGCGTATTTTATGGCAGCAATCTTACCTTCGCTACCTCTTTTGCCAAAACCTCCTGGTATAAGGACTCCTGACACCTTTTTCAAAATCGATTTTACATCTTCAGTTTTTAAATTTTCAGAATCTATTCTCTTTAAATTGACTTTAACATTGTTTGATATGCCTCCATGAATTAAAGCTTCATCAAGAGATTTGTAAGCATCTTTAAGATTAACGTATTTACCAATTATGCCAATGTCTACATCTTTTCGTGGATTAAGAACTTTTGCAGTAATTTTTTTCCATTTTGTTAAATTAGGAGATTTTCTACTTTTAATATTAAAATATGATAAAACACGATCATCAAGCTTTTCCTTATGGAAGCTAATGGGGGCTTCATATATAGTTTTTACATCAACTGTTTCGATTACATTCTCTATGGAAACATTACAAAATAAAGAGATTTTTTTTCTTTCAGCTTTAGGAATTTCTCTTTCTGATCTACAAATTATTATATCTGGTTGAATTCCTAAACTTCTTAATTCTTTTACTGAATGTTGAGTTGGTTTTGTTTTTAATTCTCCTGATGCTTTTAAATAAGGAACTAAAGTCAAATGTATGAATAAGCTATTTTTTTTTCCTGCATCATTTGAAAATTGTCTAATAGCCTCTAAAAAAGGTAAGCTTTCTATATCTCCAACTGTACCGCCTATTTCACATATAATAAAATCTTCATCTTTAACTTTATGAGATATAAATTTTTTTATTCGATCTGTAACATGAGGAACAACTTGCACTGTTCCTCCTAAATAATCTCCTCTCCTTTCTTTTTTTATAATGTCGCTATAAATCCCACCAGTTGTTATATTGTCAGATTGAGTAGCTGATATTCCAGTAAATCTTTCATAATGACCTATATCTAAATCTGTTTCGGCTCCGTCATCGGTGACAAAAACCTCACCATGTTGAAAAGGATTCATTGTTCCAGGGTCAACATTTAAATATGGATCTAACTTTCTAACTCTTACTTTGAAACCTCTTAATTGCAACAAAGATGCTAAAGAAGCAGATGAAAGTCCCTTGCCTAATGATGAAACCACGCCGCCAGTTACGAATACATATCGCGCCATGGAAGTACAGTATACAGGATCCGAAAAAAAAAATAAAGTGAATTAGTTATTCAGATTTAGGAATTTCAGGTTCTGATGTCTCTTGTGTTTCTTCTATTTTCTCAAAAACAGATGAGTTATTAATTTCTTTGTTAGACAAAATTGTCAATAGAATACTAGTAATAATGAATAAAGTAGCTATAACTGCAGTTGCTTTGGTGAGAAAATTACTAGCAGATCTAGATGAAATAAAACTATCTTGAGATACACCAATACCTAGAGCTCCACCTTCAGATTTTTGCAGAAGGATGATAATAACTAAAATGACTGCAAGAATAATATTTAAAGATAAAATCAAATTTTCCATAATTGTTATTTATAGTATTTTTTCATTATATCAATAAATTTTTTAGATGAACGTGATGCTCCACCAATTAAAAAACCATCAATTTCTTGAATAGAAGAAAATGCTCCTATATTTTTGTCACTTACTGAACCGCCATATAAGACAGTGAATTTTTTTTTACTTCCAAAGGATTTTTTTAATTCTTTTCTTATAAAACGAAATATTTTAATCAAATCAATAGGTTTAGGAACATTTCCTGTTCCAATAGACCAAACTGGCTCATAAGCAAATAAAAAATTTCGTGGATTAAATTTTTTTTGGACAGATTCCTTAATTTGTTTTTTAAGCACAGAATAGGTTTTATTTGATTTTTTTTGTCTTAAATTTTCTCCAATGCAAAAAATAATATTCAATTTGTGCTCCATAGCGTTTTTAATTTTATTTTTTATAATTTTATTGGTATCTCCAGTTGCTCTGTTTTCTGAATGACCTAAAATAATATATTCGGCTCCTATTTTTTTTATCATTCCAGCGCTTTCTGAACCTGTAAAAGGTCCATTTGAATCATAATGATGATGACAATTTTGTGCTCCTATATATACAAAATTAGATTTAAAATTTTTTTTAAAAAAATAAATTAGTGAATTGGGAACACAAAATATTACTTTATATCTTTTACCTTGTTTACTAAATTTATTGCAGAAATTATGTAGTCTATTAAGTATGCTTATAGATCTAAAATCTCCAAACATTTTCCAATTTCCAACAAAATATTTTAATTTGTTTGTCATGATTTAAAATTTAATTTATAGAGTATTTTATAATATAACAATAAAATATTATTAAATATTATGATTAGTGCTTTAAGAAAATTTTCATCATCCATATATGCCAAGATTTTTTTAATTGTCGTGGCTGTGCCTTTTATTTTTTGGGGTATGGGTCCTGTTTTTACTGGCGGAAATACTAACACAATAGTCAAAATAGGTAATAAAAAATTTCAAACGCAGGAATTTGTTGAATTTATTAAATATAACGCTCCTCCTCAAAGTAAGCTAGATAAAAATTTAATAAATAAATTACTTTTAAATTTTATTGGTGAAAAATTAATTATTTTAGAAATAAAAGATTTAGATATTCAATTATCTGATGTCTCTTTGAGTAAAATAATAAAAAATGAAAAAATTTTTCAAAGGGATAATAAATTTTCAAGGGCTGAATATGAAAAATTTTTAGTTACGAATAGTTTAAATGCAAACACTTTAGAAAATAATATATTAAATGAAGAAAAAAAAAGACAATTAATGTTTATTGTTGGCGGAGGTATTTATCCATCTGATTTTTTAATTAATAAAACTTATAATCAATTAAATCATAGTCGAGAATTGCAAGTTATCAATTTAAATGAAATTTTTAAAAAAAGAATAAAATTTAACGATGATGAAATAGTGTCTTATTATAACGAAAATAAAGAATCCTACGAATATATTTATAAAACAATAAAGTATATAGAAATCAATCCACAAAATTTAATTGGTCAAGATGATTTTAATGATTTATTTTTTCAAAAAATTGATGATATAGATAATTTAATTTTAGAAGGAAAAACTCTTGATTTTATTTTAAAAAATTTTGGTTTAAAGTTTTTTAAAGAGGTAACGTTTAATAAACATGGAAAAGATAAAAATTTTAAAAAGATAGAAAATTTTTCAACTAAATTAATTTCAGCCATATATAATACTGATATAAATGAAAACATCATTTTATTGGAAGATAAAGATAAATTTTACATTGCTGAAATACAAAAAACTGAGACCGTATTAAAAAAAATATCTGATGAAGGCGTAAAAAAAGATATTTTATTAAAGCTTGAAAAAGTTGCTAAAGGTAATTTAATTTTAGAATATATTAAAAAAATTAACTTAAAAAATTTTAATAAAGTTGATTTTGCAAATCTTGCAGATGAGGAACGGGTTGTAATTAAAAATGTAAAAATTTTAAATAAAAGTGATACTAAATTGCTAAAAAAAGAAATAGTTGATCAAATATATAAATTTCCTGCCAAAAAAGTTTTTTTTGCTTCTGACCAAAACTTATTAGAAAACTACTTAATCTACATAGATAAAGTAAATAACGTTACAATAACGAAAAATGATGAAGGTTATCAAAAATATGTTGATGTAAGTGAAGCTAAAATTAAAAATAACCTGTTCAATACATATGACAATTATTTGAGAATGAAGTATGAAATAGATGTAAATTATAAGGCTCTAGATACAATAGAAAACTACTTTAGATGAAGATTCAACCAAATTTTTCAACTTTTATAAAAAAACATAAAAAAAAAGAAAATCAAATAATTTTTAGCTCCGTGGATTGCAATAATGTTAAAATCATTGAAAATGTAATTAATAATTTTTTACCAAATATAAATAGTTTCATATTCGAGTCTGTTGAAAAAAGAAAAATTAGAGGACGCTACACTATTATTGGAACAGATCCAGATAAAATATGGGACTTCAATAAGCAAAATATTTATTTAATTAAAAATAAAAAAAAAATTAAAATTAAAGGTATTCCTTATATTTTTTTAAAAAAATTAATTGATAATTTTAAATTTCCTATCCCAAAAAATGTTCCTCCTTTAAGTTCACTTTTAGTAGGTTATTTTTCTTATGATATCATCAGATATTTTGAAAAAATACCTGATAAATGTCTAAATGATTTAAAGATACCAGATGTAAGAATTATTAGACCCAAAACACTAATAATTCATGATAATTTTCTTAAAAAAATTTATTTTATAATAAATTGTTTTGGTGATGAAAACATTAAGGATTTATTCAAATACTATAATAATAGTGTAAAAAAAATTAAAATTTTATTTAATTTATCATTCTCTAAAAAATTAAAAAAAATTAAGAACGCAAGTAATAAAAATAAAATTATGGTTAGGTCAAATATTTCTAAAAAAGAATTTAAAAACAATGTAATAAAAGCAAAAAAATATATTAAAAAAGGTGATATTTTTCAGGTAGTTTTAAGTCAAAGATTTGAAACTAAGCTTACGAAATCACCGCTCGAAATTTACAAGAAATTAAGAATTATTAACCCCTCGCCTTTTATGTATTTTTTTAATTTTAGTGATTTTCAAATTATAGGCAGCAGTCCTGAAATTTTAGTTAGATTAAGAAATAAAAAAATTACTATTCGCCCTATTGCTGGAACTCGTCCTAGGGGTTTAACTTTAAAAAAAGATTTAATTTACAAAAAAGAATTATTAAATGATAAAAAAGAATTATCTGAGCATTTAATGTTGTTGGATCTTGGAAGAAACGACGTGGGAAAAGTTTCTAAAATAAATACTGTTAAAGTTACTGAAAAGTTTAAAGTAGAAAAGTACTCACATGTAATGCATATAGTTTCTAATGTTGAAGGAAATTTTAATAAGAAACACGGCCTACTTGATACTTTATTTGCTGGATTTCCAGCTGGCACCGTATCTGGAGCTCCTAAAATAAGAGCAATGGAAATTATTGATGAATTAGAAAAATCAAAAAGAAAAATGTATGCTGGTGCAATAGGATATTTTTCATCTAACCAAAATTTTGATACCTGCATAGCTTTGAGAACTGCTCTTATTAAAGATAATAAATTTTATATACAATCAGGAGCTGGTATTGTTGCTGATAGTAAACCTGAAAAGGAATATTTAGAAACTGTTAACAAAGCTAAAGCCTTGATTAATGCATTATACTAATAGATGAAAATTTTACTTATAGATAATTATGATAGTTTTACTTATAACCTTTATCATTATTTTTCTTCATTAAAATGTAAAGTTGAAGTTTTTAGAAACGATAAAATAAAAATTGAGCAAATTAAAAAAAAAAAATATCGTAAAATAGTAATCTCGCCAGGCCCCGGAAATCCTAATCAGGCTGGTTCTTGTATAAAGATTGTTAAAAAATTTTATAAAACTATTCCTATTTTAGGAGTTTGTTTAGGTCACCAAGTTATAGGTCAGGTTTTCAATTCAAAAATTATTGGTGCAAAAAAACTTATGCATGGCAAAACAAGTATTATAAAACATAAAGGTATTGGTATATTTAAGGGTATAAATAAAGCTATTTCAGGCACTAGATATCATAGTTTAATAATTGATCGTAAAAACCTTGGTAAAGATTTAGTGATTACAGCTCAAACTACAGATAGAATAATTATGGGAATAATGCATAAAAAATATAATGTACATGGCGTTCAATTTCATCCTGAAAGTTTTAAAACTACGGATGGCATGAAGTTATTAAAAAATTTTTTAAAGTATTGATTGTTTATGACGGAAACTGAATTATTAATTAAAGATATAACTAAAGGTAAAAATTTATCTTTTGATCAAAGTAAAGAAATTTTTCTCAACATAATGAGTGGGAAAATGGAAGAAAAATTAATATATGATTTTTTATTTAGTTTATCTTCAAAAGGTGAAACTTCTGATGAAATCGCAGGTGGAGTTTATGTGTTAAGAGAAAAAGCTTTAAAGGTAAAATGTTCAAATGACATAATTGATACGTGTGGTACTGGTGGTGATGGAAAAAATACATTAAATATTTCTACTGCATCATCTCTTCTTTTAGCTAGCATGGGTGTAAAAGTTGCTAAACATGGGAATAAAGCCTTATCTTCAAAATGTGGCTCTGCTGATGTTTTGGAAAGACTAAAAATTAATATAAATTTAAAACCAGATGGAGTTTCTGAAAGTATTGAAAAAAATAATTTTGGATTTATGTTTGCTCCTAATTATCATTTAACAATGAAATATGTTGCTCCTATTAGAAAAAAAATAGGTAAAAGAACAATATTTAATTTATTAGGACCATTAAGCAGTCCAGCAAACGTTAAAAGGCAAGTTATAGGAGTTTTTGCAAAAAAATGGTTGATGCCATTTGCAAAAGCTTTAAGAAATTTAAAAATTGAACATGCTTGGATAGTTCATAGTGATGATGGTATGGATGAAATTTCCCCATTTGCAATAACAAATGTAATAGAGTTAAAAAAAAATGAAATAAAGGAAATAAAAATCGATCCAAAAAAAACTGGGGTAAAATTTAACAATCCAAGTAACTTAACAGGTAAAGATTCCGATTATAATGCTAATAAAATAATTGATATTTTTAGCGGTAATAAAAATGAATTTTATGAGGCAGTTTGTTTAAACGCGGCAGCGGGACTTATTGTATCGAACAAATTTGATAATTATAATGAAGCTTATAATTTTACAAAGGAACATTTAAACTCTGACAAAACTTTATCTCATTTAAAAAAGATTCAAAGTTTTTAATATGGAAAATATTCTACAAAAAATTATAGATGTAAAAAAAAATAAAATTGAATTTTACAAAAAAAAATATAATGAAAATCAACTCTTGAATGATATTAAAAATATAAATAATTTTATTAATTTTAAAGACAAAATTGTTAATCGCACTTCTGAAAAAAAAATATCAATAATAGCTGAAATAAAAAAAGAAAGTCCTTCTGCTGGTGAAATTGTTAAAAATTTTGACCCTGTGAATATTGCAAAGGTTTATTTTAAAAATGGGGCATCTTTCCTTTCGATTCTTACAGAAGAAAATTTTTTTAAAGGTCATCTTGATCATATCAGGCAGGTAAAAGAAAAATTTAATATACCAATTTTATGTAAGGATTTTTTTATTGATACATTTCAAATTCCATTGGCTAAAAGTTATGGAGCTGATTGTATTTTGATTATATTATCTGCCGTTGATAAAATTTTAGCTAAGGACTTGTACCAAGCTGCTAATAATTTAAATATCACAACTCTTATTGAGGTGCATAATGAATATGAGGCTGAATTGGCTTTATCTTTTGAACAAGCACTAATTGGGATTAATAACAGAAATTTAAAAACGTTAAAAATTTCATTAGAAACTACAACCAAACTTTCAAAAATACTAATACCTCACAAAAATCCGTTAATCAGTGAAAGTGGCATAAGCACACCAGATGATATAAAATATATTTTCCAAAAATGTGGGATTCAGAATTTTCTGATTGGTGAATCACTTCTAAAAAGCAAAAATATTGCTGCAAAACTTGATGAGCTTGCTCAAATTAGTGTTGAAAAATAAGGTTTTTTTAACATTGATTTAAAATTAGAACTTTTATAGAACGATAAATGTACGATGTTTGTTCTATGCTAACTAAAAAACAAAAAAACCTGCTAATTTTTATAAACAAGAAAATAAGATCAACGGGTGTTTCTCCATCTTATGAAGAAATGAAAAATTCATTAAATTTAAAATCTAAATCAGGAATACATAGACTTATATCAGCTTTAGAAGAAAGAGGTTTTATTAAAAGACTGGCACATAAAGCTCGGGCTTTAGAAGTTTTAAAATTGCCCGAAACAGCAAGTGCTAATGACATATACAACTCGTTTTCACCTAGCGTAATTAAAGGTGGGTTAGATAAAGAAAATAAGAAAAAGAATATGACTGAAGTCCCAATATTAGGTCAAATTGCAGCTGGAACACCGATTGAAGCCATACAAAATGAGGTTAGTAAAGTTACTCTACCTGAAGAACTTAACAAAAATGGTGAACATTTTGGCCTCAAGGTTTCTGGAGATTCTATGATCGAAGCAGGTATAAATGATGGTGATACAGTAATTGTAAAAAAATCTAACACTGCAAACAACGGTCAAATAGTTGTAGCTTTAATTGATGACCATGAGGCAATGCTAAAAAGAATTAGAAGAAAAGGTAAAGTTGTAGCTCTTGAAAGTGCAAATAAAAGATATGAAACAAAAATTTTTGGTCCTGATAGAGTTAAAGTGCAAGGCGTATTAGTATCTTTATATAGAAACTTCCAATAAAATAGTCTAATAATAATCCCATGGGTATAGTAGCGACAAGATTTGCTCCATCTCCTACGGGACCACTGCATATTGGTGGCGTAAGGACAGCTCTTTTTAATTGGTTATTTTCGAAAAATTTAAATGGAAAATTTTATTTAAGAATCGAAGATACAGACAAAAAAAGATCAAAGGATGAATACAAAAAACAAATTATTCAATCTCTAGAATGGATTGGTATAAAACACGACGGTAATGAATATATCCAATCAGAAAAGATTAAAAAACATAAAGAAATAGCAGAAGAACTTTTAAAAAAAGGTTTTGCTTACAAATGTTATTGTTCAGAAGAAGAAATAAATGAACAAAAAAATAAAGCAAAAAAATTGAGCATACCTTACATTTATAATAGAAAATGGAGAGATCCTAAAAATCTAGATATTCCGAAAAACATTAATCCTGTAATAAGATTTAAAAGCAAAATAAGTGGAAATACTATTATTAAAGATCTCGTTCAAGGTGATGTTAATATATCTAATTCTATAATAGAAGATTTTATTATTTTAAGAGAAGACGGCTCTCCTACATACCAATTATCTGCTGTGGCTGACGATCATTTTATGAATATAAGCCATGTTATACGAGGAGATGATCATAAAATTAATACCTTTAAACAAAAACAAATTTATGAGGCAATGAACTGGAAATTGCCTGAGTTTGCACATATTCCATTAATACATAGTGAAAGTGGTTCAAAACTATCTAAAAGGGATAAAGCTTCTACAATTGATGATTATATAAAAATAGGAATATTATCTGACGCTTTAAGAAACTATTTGCTGCGTCTTGGTTGGTCTCATAAAGATAAAGAAATATTTAGCTTAGAAGAAAGTATTAAATTATTTAATTTAAAAGGTATAGGTAGGTCTCCTTCTAAACTAGATATGTCAAGAATATTATCTTTAAACGAACATTACATAAAAAACATTGAAGAAAAAAAATTGTTTATATCTCTACAAGATTATTGTAAAAAATTTAAGACTGAAATTAATAAATCTAACGAAAAAAAAATGATAAGTTCATTAAATTTTCTAAAAAATAAAGCAAAAACATTAGGAGACATATTTGATAATGCTCAATATATTCTTAGTAATACAATTAAAATTTCAAATGAAGATTTAAAACTTTTAGATTCCACTTCTAAAAAAATATTGAAAGATTTTTCAAAAGATTATGAGAAGATCATAAAAATAAACAAAGAATCCATAGAAAAGATAGTTAATACCTTAATGGATAAGTACAAAACAAACTTTAAAGGAATAGGACAACCATTAAGAATAGCTCTTACTGGTTCAAAATTCGGTCCTGGCTTATATAATATTATATTGTCTCTTGATAAAAGCGAAACTATAAAAAGATTAAAGATGATCTAGTAAAACTGAACAAGCTATTTCTGTAGACCTTTCAGTTTTAAAATTACTAATTACAGCTTGAGATTTATTTATCTGTTTTTCTAAAATTGATTTGTCCTCTAAAAGTTTATTTACCATATTATAAATACTTTTTTCATTACATCTTGACTGTAACAATTCAGGAATAACTTCCTCGTTTGCTGCTATATTAATAATATTAGCAAATTTTACCTTTACCAACATTTTTATTATAAAAAAATTTATAATATTCATTTTGTAAATAATTATCGAAGGTATTTGTGCATTACAAATCTCTAATGAAATAGTTCCAGATTTAGCCACTGCAAACATTGATGATTTTAACACATTGTATTTAATTTTTTCATCATCAAATACATTGCAATTTTGAAATCCTTCACTGACAATAAGTTTTTTAATAAAATACAAATGATCTGTTGTTGAATGAAAAGCAAAAAAAAGATCTTTGTTTTTTTCGTTCATCATTTTAATAAATTTAAATAAAATTGGAATTAAAACATTAATTTCAGATAATCTACTACCAGGAAAAATAGAAATAATCTTTTTATATTTATCAATAATATGACTTATATCAACATTATGATTATTTTTTTTTTCAAGTAAAGGATGTCCTGTGAAAGTAGATTTAATTCCTTCTTTATCAAAATATTTCTTTTCAAAAGGAAACAATAATAGCATATGATCTAAAAAAGATTTTAGCTGTTTAACTCTATGTTCTCTCCAGACCCAAACTTGAGGAGCCACAAAATGAATTATTTTAATATTTGGATTTATTTTTTTTACTTCTTTAGCTACTCGTAAAGTAAAATCTGGGCTATCTACAGAAAAAACAATATCAGGTTTAAATTTAATAATTGTATTAACAGTTTGATTAATTTTTTTTTAATTTTGAAAATATTAAATAAAACTTTAGTAAATCCAAGATAAG
>MDTE01076503.1_pt1 | contig 11844 bp, 7 predicted proteins | sample 811231 | NCBI WGS metagenome assembly MDTE01 (sample SAMN05326651, study PRJNA326480) | marine metagenome | isolation source: seawater | place: Indian Ocean: Red Sea | collected 2010
AGAAGGATATGTGGCAAAACGGCTGTGGTATTCGATGGCTGTGGCACGTCCATGCCCTTTGATAAGGGAGAGAAGGCTAGTAGGGGCAGCAGCTGCTGTTAGTCATATCTATGTTATGTAGTATGTGTGCATTCATGAACAAGCTGAACAAAACATCTCACTATCTATGTAATGTAGGCACCTCTCAGGTGGACAGGGTTAGGAACTCCTGCTCGCTCAGCACAGAGGCACCTTCCATCCTGCGCTTAAGATTGCAGCGATGCCACTCAGACCGAAAATGCTCCCTATAAGCAGCCTTGTCAAAGGCGCCTCCACACGTGGTACAAGCCTTGGTGTCTCCAGATGGTGCCGCAGCCACGGCAGGAGCCTCGTCGGCTGGGTTGTCGACCTGCGCTTGACGCACCTTCTCCTGCTCGAGGCGGGCCTTCATAGCGAGCTTCTCCGCCTCCTGCTGCTCACTTTTCTCCTTCTCTGCGCGCTTGGCCTTCTTGCTCTGCTTGCTGCTGCCCTTCATCTTCTTCCCATCGCCCTCTTCAGTGCCCCCCGCGCTCACCACACTGGGCGCAGGGGTGGCCTCCCACTCTCCACCGCTGGCATCCTCGTCCTGCTGCTCGAGCTTGGCTCTACGCTTCTCCTCCTTGTTCTTCTTCTTCTTGCTTAGCACCATGCCCTCTACGGCCTTTACTACCCACTCCTCCTTGTCGACGTCCCCCAGGCCGCCTCTCTCCCCCACGGTCACAGCTGGCGGCAGAGGCCCCCCTTGCTCCCCGCCCTCGACTGCAGCCATCTTTGTGACATCCCCAGTCACATAATCGCTAGCAGTAGTAGTAGCAGTAGCAGTAGCAGTAGCAGTAGCAGTCGCCACAGCGTTCAATGACAGCACCTCCACATACGCTCTGCTGCTGCCCAGCTTGCCGACTACCTCCTGGATCCGGCGATACGAGTCCGGGTCAGCGTGGAATTCGCAGGACTGGACGGTATCTCCTCCGTCAGTGGGAGGGGGGGGAGGTACAACTACCGCCTCTACTTCCTCATCGCGCGGATCGAAGCTGCCCCCCTCTACCTCCTTCTTCTCCTTGGGCGGCAGAGGCGCTCCTTCGCTATACACGAGGGTAGAGATGAAGATGCCCGGGATGGCGTTGAACTCCTCACGCACGTGGGTAGCTCTGTCTGTAGGGAAAATGACGCGCAAGGACATTGGTGCACGTGCAATTGGCATGGTCCTTTTCAACTTCTTGATGACGTCCAGAGCCTGCGACTTGGCACTCTTGGTGAGGTTCACACCGTAGTGGATCTGCTTCATGGCGTTCTGAATCATGCCAACAGTGTAGGGACGATTGTTCTCTGGGTTGATGCACTTGTCCGCCACAATAGCGGCCACGTCCTTGAAGATGTTCTCCTGCATCACGCTGCGTTCTTGATCCGTGATCTGTAGTTCCCCCTTCTCCAGAATCTCCTTGATGACCAGTTTGCTGTCATCCGTGTCAAAACACGCCAGAATGTCCTTAGAATTCGCCAGCATTCCCTTGCTGACATTCGTAAACACATTGTCGATCTGCAACACCTCGTCCAAATCCGTCTCGATCTTATTTCGCCAACTCAACACCTTGTTGCGGTAACACGCGATCTCAAATGGCTTGCCCTTCTTCTTCATACGCACTGTTGCCACATTAGTGTGCCGCACCTGGTTCACAGGCGTGCCTACTCTCTGCGACATCTCTCAGCACACAAAGGAAAGTTCCTGAAAGCGCTCCTCTGATTACTTCTTCTCTCAAGCTTACAAGACCTCTTCCCTTTCTGAATATAAGCCCTTTCGACGCAACTGATAATCTCTGGACCACGATGCAAAATGTAAACACAACTGTCAAAGTTCCTTCGCGTAGTCGCCCAAGTCACTATGCTCTTCTCTCTCCCACATTCTGAGTCTCGCACGGCACGCAATACCCCATACAATACAGTTTGGGTCTAGTATACGCCTCGTATATACATCAGTTAGCAAGACAAGAGCACTTTAGGAGGTGCAAAGCTGGAAAATCAATACTTACAGGCCTCAGAAGCTCGACGAGATCAGGATCTAATCAGATGGTGCAGATCATCGGCTCTACGGGTGAGTTTAACACGGCCATAGCGGCCAACAAGTTAACGGTAGTAGACTTCTTCGCGGAGTGGTGCGGACCGTGCAAGAACATCGCTCCGTTCATCGATCAGCTGGCGGCCAAGTATCCGCATGTCGCATTCGTGAAGGTGGATGTGGACCAGCAGCAGGATATAGCGCAGCAGCAGGGCGTGAAGGCGATGCCTACTTTCAAATTTTTTGTTGCTGGGCAGATGGTGGATGAGATGCGGGGAGCCAACCCGCAGGGATTGGAGGCGAAAGTGACCCAGCACATGACGGCAGCTGCTCCAGCTCCTTTCAGTGGCTCTGGACATACTCTGGCTGGTGCAGCACCGGCTGATGGTGCTCCTCCTGTGAATGCTCGTGACGCGCGTCTCCAGAGATTCGGCGCCTTGGCTCCTGGCACAGGTGACGGACGCCAGATGATCGACACCCCGAAAGCGCAGAGTAAGGCTGTGGACGACGAGGATGCCGACCTTGCCAAGGCCCTCGCCATGTCCATTTCCGATGGTGGCCCTGCTACTGCCCCTGCTCCTGGCACGGTGTTCAACGAGGGCGCCGCTGCTGCCAAAGACGCAAAGGCTGCAGCTGACGATGCCGCGGACACGAAGGAGGCTGAGAAGATGATGGCCGAAGCAAATGAGAAGGAGTATGTAGATGGAGAGGAGCTTGTGCCCCTGCCTGTGGACGAGAATATTCTCAAAGAGCTGCTAGAGATGGGTTTCCCCGACGTGCGTGCCAGGAAGGGCATCCACTACGGCAGCACTCTGGACGGCGCTGTGACGTGGCTGGGTGAGCATGAGAATGATCCTAACATCGATGAAGCATTCATGGTGAAGAAGAGCGACGCAATCCCCAAGAAGCCTCTCACAGAGGAGGAAAAGGCCGAGAAGATGCTCAAGCTGAAGGAAATGGCGGCCAAGCGTCGCGCTGAGAGAGAAGTCGCAGAAAAGGCACAAGCGATTGTCCGCGAAAAGGAGAGGAGAGAGCGTGGTCAGAAAATGGCTGAGACCGATGAGAGCCGTGAGAAGATGCAGAGAGAGCGAGAGAGGGCCAAGTTGAAGAAGGAGAAGTCTGATGCCGCGGCAGAGAAGAGACGCCTACTGGACGAAATTAAGAGAGATAAGGCAATCCGTGCTGCCAACAAGGGAGTGCTGCCTTCAGTGCTTGGTGTAGATGGATACAATCCGTCAGCCGTGCAAATGGAGAGAGGAGTAGAGGGTCTGCCAGATGGCATGCCAGCATCTGCGACTGCGGCTGGTGCCTCTGCTCAGGCTGCTGCCGCCGCGCCCACTGGCCCTCCCAAGACGGGTGCCATTGTGCCAGGTGCAGCCATCGCTGACCCTGTCAAAGCCATCGATGGAGCCATCAGCACCATCAGCAGGCATCGCACCAGCGGTGATGGCGGCAACGCGCTGAACCTTTTGATGACCTTCGTGGGCAACATCCACAAGAACCCCACCGAACTCAAGTACAGGAGCATCAACACCGAGGGCAAAGCTTTCAAGGCCAAGCTAGCTGGCGTCACGGGCTCTGTGCAGCTACTCCGCGCACTGGGATTCGAGAAGACAGACGACGGCAAGATGAAGCTCGAGGGAGACGCCTCTCTGCCGCTGCTCTCCGATACCTTCACCAAGCTCACCCAGGCCGAAGCCGCCTTTTGGGTCGCCAACCCTAAGTAATCTTTTGTACACAGAAATATTAACTAGCTCTACGTGTTGAAAAAGCCCTCTTCAATACTCAGACCGGACTTAATTTAAAGCCCTTGTAGAGAGAATGTGGCAATGTAAAAGCGAAGTTATCATGCCCACGCGATAGAAATTTAACTCAAGCAGCAGTATCGTATATAAAATGAGAAGAAAGGTGTCTGGGAGGAAGAGTAATTTGGCCGAGAAGTTGCTCGACGGGGTCTTGGCACAAGAGAGACCATCTTGTAGCAAATCTCCTCGTCGGACGACAGTGAGATCAATATCAGAGGTAGAACACGCACGATCCCTTACAGCGAGTCGCAACCCTGATTTAGAGGGAGAGGAAAGTGACTATGAGAGCGCGGATGGCAAAGCAAATCAAGGCCTCTCACTAGATCTGGATGCATTCGACGGCGGAGGTAACCCTGGAGACCCTCAGAGGCTACTAGAAAGTGTAAGTTTAAGTCCTCGACCTCCTCCTGTGCAAGAGCCGGAGATGGTCGGACCTCACATCCTTTTCCGAAAGATCAGTGAGCAGGACCAATGGCAAGCCAAGAGACGCCGCGTTCTGGAGAAGCAGCTGCTGGCCACGAGAGGGATGCTGAAGGCAGCCGAGGAAGAAAATGACGGTGGTTACACGCCTAAGGCTCACGTCACCAACTGCAAGTGCGAGAGATGTCGCAACACGTCCTTGCTCCAGTCGAGCTTAGACCACGACATAAATACAGCCGAAGGCGCACCGAGGTATAAGATGCTCGGCTCGACTACACGCTTGATACGGGATGTCCTAGAGAGTCACGGCTTCAAACGTATCCCTGGAATAAGCATGCCTGTCCCCTCGAATGGTGGTGGAGTGGTGGTGACAGGAGGCAAAGGAAAGAAAGACTGGAGCCTTATCTGGGCTGGCAAGCACCTGCCCTCTTCCTTCTACCGCACTGTCAAGAGTCCCCATCAGCGCGTGAATCTATTCCCATCCTCGTTTGAGCTGACGAAAAAAGACGCTCTGAGCCGTAATCTCAACCGAATGATCCAGGTGCATGGTGAGCGCCATTTTCCCTTCGTGAGTCAGTCCTTCACTCTGCCGAAGGAGCGGGATGCACTACTAGAAGCCATGAGCACTAGTCCTGGCACCTGGATAGTCAAGCCAGCTGGTAGTAGCCAAGGCAGAGGCATCTACATCATTGAAGGCTCGACCCCTACCTCTCCCTCGCCCTCCCCGCCCCGAAAGGAGTCTCTGCACCTAAGCAGTGGCGGTGGCAAGGGAATACACAACAGTATGCGTTCGAGGCGACAACACAATCGTGGCGCACTGCCAGTAGTAGAGCTAGCCAAGCAGCTTCCTGATACAAAGAACAGCAAAGACAATTTTGTTGTCGAGCGGTATATCGAGAGGCCTTTCCTGATCGACGGGCGGAAATTTGACTTACGACTGTACGTGGGCGTGACCAGCTACGAGCCCTTGAGGGTGTATCTGCACGACGAGGGGCTGATTCGCCTTGCTAGTAGTGAGTACAGCACCGCGGCGGGCAGTTACGGCAACAAGTACAGCCATCTGACCAACTATAGCATTAACAAGAGGAACACTGAGGAGGGGGCAGTGAAGCGCTCTGCCGGTGACATAGATGTAGCAGAGGCTGAGGATGGTGCTAATGGTGTGGCGGTAGAGGGAGAGGCGACCAAGGACAAGGGGAGGGGCGAGGACAGCGAAGAGGAAGAAGGGGGGGACGCGGGGATCAAGCTGCGCCTGTCAGAACTAGGGGCCCGCATGCAAATCACCCCGGAGGAACTGTCAGAACTAAGAGAGAAAATTGATGATTTGGTGGCAAAAACACTCATCAGCGGCGAGTCGAAGATCTGCCAGGCCTTGAGGACGCACTGCTCGTTCCCTGAGACGTGCTTCGAGCTGTTCGGGTTCGACGTGCTGATCGACGACGAGCTGCGACCAAGGCTAATAGAAGTGAACTTCGCCCCAAGTTTGGCTGCGGATGCCCCCTTGGACTTCGATGTCAAGTCTCGGGTGGTGGCGGATATCATGACCCTCACGGGCCTGAGAAGGAATGCCATCGGCCCTGATGGCAATCTCTGCAGCGTCCCCGGTGGTGGTGGTGGTGGTGGCGGGAGCACCATGTTGCAGTATGGGGCGTTGAGTCCCTCTCGGGGCGAGTTTAATCATAAAACCGGTGGGGGGCATTTGTACCGCGACATGGGGAGGGCCGGGAGTGCGCAGGCCGCTTATAAAGGTAGTGGTAGTAGTAGTGGGCTGGGGCAGAAGGGAGGGGTAGGGACAGGCAGCGGTGCAGCCAATGGGCCTAGTGAGCGAGAGAAGAGAATTGTGAAGACTTTCCACGCAGAGTGCAAGCGAGCGTTGCGCACGGGCTTTCGGCTTATATACCCTCGCCATGGCGCCGCCTCTGTGGCCTGCATCCCCTTCTTCGACCTGGGGAAGGAAGCAGCAGTTATGCTTGCGCATCACATGTTCACACTACGATGCAACCCCTCTGAAGCGGCAGCTATAGAGGCACAACAGGAGGTGGCAGATCTGGAGGCAGCTGCCGCCAGCGAGCAAGATTCTGATCTCTTTGATGAGGATGGCCTAATGCCGCAGCAGCCACCTACCCTACGGACCACCACCAGCTCACCTGGAGTAGCAGAGGGCAAAGGTGGTGGTTTCTCCCTATCTCCAGCCTCTTCGCCCACGAGCAGGCGAATTACGGTTGAGCAGATTAAGAGCGCGAGAGACGAGGCGATGCGCCAAGAAAGAGCGTGGGCCAAGGCCATTGGAAAGGCGGTCACGTAGATTTGAAATCAGGAGTGTGAACTTTGAATGATGCAGTGGAAAACAATCTTGTACACTTTATGCTCTTCTAGGCCCCGTTGCGTGTCTCTCTGACAGCCATCCCTTGGTCACAGGGATATTCCGAGTATCCCGACGGGCATACGACGCACTCGGAGTCAGCTTCCGCGCCCGTAGATACGGTGTAGTAACCAGAGGTGCAGCTTCCTGTGCACGCCTTGGTCGTTAGACCCAAGGAGGAGCCGTAGCGACCTATAGGGCATTTTAAACAGTCATTATCTGTAGTTAAACCGAGTCTGTCACTGTACCGCCCCTTCGGACAAGAGCCCGTACATGTGCTAGAGGTAAGTCCTTCGGTCGAGCCGTATGTGCCACGTGGGCATGGAATGCATCCGTCTCTTCTAACGCCGCGACGATTAGTCGATGCCAGGTTGCTGCCAGAGTCGATTCTGTATTTGCCCCTTGGGCACGTCGTTCTCGGCACAACTCCATTGATCGTAGCCACGCTCTCGCCAGTATGCCAGTCAGTCTTGATGGACAACAGCCTCTGCCACAAATAGTCACCAAACCCGACCTCTGAGCCACCAAGCCCACCAAGCGCGATCTCAGGCTCAGCGCCTCGGAGACCGCTAAACTGGGCCACACTCAGCACCAAGAGGCTCAGCAGTGCTAGGAAGAGTATTCCCATCAGTCTTTGTTCGTGGTCATGACAGCCGCAGTAGCATCTTAGCACATATTGGTGCCGCTTTGAGCATTGGAAATGTCTTCCGGTAGAGGGTTAGGGGATACTCCTTCTTAAACACACACATGAGGAATACAGTTACAAAAATGGCAGCACTAGGGAGTGGTGCGGTGCGGAAGGACTTGCTGTCTTCTTCTGGCCCTTCTAAGGGCCTAGTCATACTCAAGTTCCTTGAAGAATTTGTCTGCAGTGGCAGGTTTGACGTTAAGGGGGATGGGCACGGCGTAACCGAAGTAGGCGTTGGGTCTCTTGCGGCTCTCCATGATGGCTCCACGGAAGTCCCCGACGCGGTCGATGCTAGTCACGTATCTTCCGATGGCTTCCAAGTGCTCGAGATACTCGCGCTCCTCCATTCGGAACGACTTCTGTCCAAAGTACTGCCACATGACATTAATGTACACATTGGCACTCTCTTCCCCAAAGGGTGCATTCACCCTGATCTGCAGATCGTAGGCGGCTCCCCACTTGCTGATCAAAAGGTTCAATATCTCGCGGCCGCCCAACTTCCTGTCGTCCGGCGTGCTCTCCTTGATAATATTCAAGATACTCTTGCGATACTCCTCCATACTCTCACCCTCGTTCGGTGTGATCTTCCCACTCTTCTTCTTGGCCCACAAACTGCTGGATCGTAATGAGAAGCCGCCAGAGTTGGCCGCATTTGGTGGAAGAGCCCTAAAACCCTCCACAACGGCCACCATTGCTAGCATGGCTAGCATGAGCGTGATAACAGACCTCATTTCGACGCACGATATGATATTTGTGCAGGATTGGGCGTTACAACCTATAGACAGTCTGTTTTTCGTGCAAGATGACTCGACAACCACTTTTCCGGAAAATTAGAAAGTATGGGAGTCCTATCGGTTCTCACGTGTGCTCTTCTAAGTACTTCAAGGCCATCTGTGTCGAATTCGAGGCCGGGAGCGGCTGTGGTTGAGCAACTCGTCGGGGAGAGCAATTTCAACGCAATCGAGGAGCCCGCCGCCTTGGATCTACTCTCCAAAGTAGAGATTATGGACGTCCCAGTGTCGAGTGAAATCAGTCCATCCTTGTCTATAGAAACCACGTTTGCCAAGTTCACCAAGGCCATGGCGGCCAAAGAGAAGACGACGAACAGTCCCTTTGATCAGCTCCTGTCTGGTCTTGGGGCTGACAACGCCAAGGGGAATGGGAAGACTAGAGGTGCGGGAGCTAAGACCCCCATTGTCATGCTACATGGGTTTGATAGTAGTTGTTTAGAATTTAGGAGGATAGCGCCCCTGATGGCAGACAAGGGCTTTGAAGTCCTTGTGCCCGATATCCTCGGCTGGGGCTTCAATCCTCCCTCTCAAGAGATCAATTCTTATGACCCTACTGCAAAGATGGAGCATCTCGTCAATTTTGTGAAGCAGATCAATGGGGGCAAGCCAGTAGTGGTAGCCGGAGCTAGCTTGGGAGGAGCGCTCGCGTGCATCTTGGCCGCCGAAAACCCTGAGCTTGTGTCCAAAGTCATACTTATCGACGCTCAAGGTTTTATAGATGGAGATGGTCCTTCTACTCTCCCCGGCCCGCTAGCTCGTCTCGGAGTCAACGTGCTCAAGAGCCAGCCTCTTAGAATGTTTGCAAACTACATCGCCTATGCTGATAAGGGATTGGCCACGGTCGATGCAATGCGCATTGGTCGTCTGCATTGCTTCGTACCCACGTGGGAGGACGCCAGCGTGTCATTTTTGTTGAGTGGCGGCTTCTCGCCGAGTGAGAAGGTATCGGGCGTCATACAAGACACCCTGGTGCTGTGGGGCGAAAAGGACGAAATTTTAGAACCCTCTACAGCTGCAAAATTCGAGGAGACACTGCCCTCAAGCACCATTCAGTGGTGCAACAGCGGGCATGTGCCCCACCTTGAGCAGCCCCAAGAAGTCGCTGATGCTATAGTAAAGTTTTTGTCATAATCTGTGTGATCAGGGAGTCTTTACCCCTTGGTGTGATCGATTGTCCTCTATTTTCTCTTAACCGTGTCTTAATACACACTTCGTTGATCCCGTACACTTGCGGAGTTGGGACGGGTCTTAAAGAAATCCGCCTGAAACCTGTCCAGAAATATTTGCTCGAGATTGTACGATTATGACGAATCTGCCACCGACTATTGCGTTTGGTGTAATACTTGCGGCAGGCATCATCGCAACAGCCATCCTTCATGGCTCTTTACTGCACACCAGCCTCGAATCAGGCTATCAGCCGATTCGAAGAGAGGGTGGCGCGGTTTTGGCCTCTATGGGCGTATCTGCACTCAATACGGTACAGCAGGCGGCTCTAGATGCGTTTGTGAACTCTACGAGTGGACAGAGCGAGGCTGGTGTTACAGGGACCCGCCGCTGCAGCACACTTGTGGCCATCACGATGAAGGGCAACCTACTTTACACGCTTATGGGCCTTTCATACCTTGCTACGGCCCCGAAGAGGGTGAGGGACACGTTTGACATCCTGGTGGTGGACGATAGCAGCGATACAGAGGGTATGGTGGCATCATATATACGACAACGTGGTTTTCACTGTGTCAGCAAGAAGGAGCAACGCGGCCTAACGGACAGTTGGAACATCGCCTTCGAGCACGCTGTGCGGTGGAAGTACGAGAAGCTATTCCTGGTGAACAATGACGCGCTCCTAAGCCCTATGGCTCTCGAGCTCATGCAGGACCTTCTCTCTGATCACGCAATAGTGGTGCCATTGACGACTCCAAAAGGCGCAGGTCATAACCCTGCCCAGGACATCCTCCAGGCGCTGCAGCTGTCACCGCTAAGAGGAGATGAAGAGGATGATTTGGCTAGGTATGTCCACAACGTGCGTAACGATATGGTTATTGGCGCTTACCTCCGCTCCTCCTACGGGCGACAGGTAGTGGCAGCGAGACACAGGGGAAAGATCAGAATAAATGGATATCTCCTTGGTTTAAACGTCAGTACTGTACAACGATATCTAGCTTACACCCCTGTGAAGCTGCTCAATGAGCAGGAGCTGCCCATGGTGGGCCAGGAGGACGAGTTGGCCAAGCGAGTGGAGAGAGTGCTCCTGACTCAAGGCGAAGTGGGGATTGAGAGAGAGGAGGAGACTGGCTCACTGCTGTCGCCTCTGCAGCCTGTCATCGCCATGGGCGCATTTTCGTTCCACTTCAAGAGCGTAACTATCGCACAAGGCTACCAGCGCCTTCGTTCCCGCCTGAAGGGAGACCTAAGCAGATTGCAGGTCGGAGGGAGAGGAGACTACCGCAACAACCTCTCCATGTACAGGGAAGACACAGAGGAGGAGAGCGGCAAGAGGGAAATTGCTCATTTGCAGCACGTGGACAGTGTACTACCGCCACAGGTGCTCTATCCTCCTATCAAATCCTCGACGTCGTCCCAGAACTGCGTGCTGCAAGCCAGAGAAGCGGCAGTGAGCAACGCTCCCTTTCGCCGAGCAGCCTGCGACACGACTAGCGGCAAAATGAGGATAGCGTTTGCCATCTCCGACCCTGCTAGGACCCCTAGGGCAGGCGACATCATGACAGCTACAGAGCTAGGATCGGCCCTTGAGGCGGCATTCGACGTGTCTGTGGCTTTTCTGCACAGAGGCCCCGCTTGGTATGACCCTGCACGGCTGGCTGACCTCGACGTCGTCATTGCAATGCTCGATGCATACGACCCCGCCAAGGCCTTCGCTGTCGTAGCACCCCTCTACGGTAGTTCCAGGGCCAGCAGCATCAATAGTATGCACAGTGCGAGTGGCTGGAGTCCGGTACAGGCCAGTCCCAGGCTGCGCATGGTGGCGTGGGCAAGGAATTGGTTCAGCCGCTGGCTCCTGAGCGCCTCTCTAGGGCACTATGACCTCGTACTCGTGTCCAGTACTCCTGCCCTAGCCCTATTTCAACACGCCTCTAGCACTGTAGGCTTCCCAATGCATTGCCAGACAGGATCTCGCGCTGCCACAGCCACCACCACCATTGGCAGACGAGCAGTGCCAGTAGCGCGCCTGCTCATCGCCACCAATGAGAGCCGCTTCAGCCCCCTAGGCGAAGAAAGGAGAAGTGTGGACTACCTGCTGCCCATGGGCTACTACCGCGTCCACAGGGCCGTCATGTCAACCCTAGACCCAACCTTCTCCTCTCTGCGTCCTCTGAAGGGGGCCCTGGTGGGCCCCAACTGGAACATCGCCTTCGCCGACCCGGCCAAGTGGGCTCTTAATGGCAGCACCAGCAGTGGTACGTTGGCACGTGTTGCGGCTTGGCAGAGGATGTACAAAGGAGACGTGAACTACGAGCAGCTGCCCTCTCTATATCGTCAAGCGAAAATCGTGCTAGATGATTCTAACAATGCCACCATGCCCTGGGGTAGCGTCAACAGCAGAGTCTTCGACGCCTTAGCAGCAGGCGCTCTGGTGGTGACCAATGGAGAGAGTGGGCTGCTGGACCTCCTCGGTCACGTAAAGGGGGTGGAAGCTTTGGTGTACAAGTCCAGCAAAGATTTGCAGCACGTGCTGAGCAAGCTGGCAC
>MDTE01100254.1_pt1 | contig 11844 bp, 10 predicted proteins | sample 811231 | NCBI WGS metagenome assembly MDTE01 (sample SAMN05326651, study PRJNA326480) | marine metagenome | isolation source: seawater | place: Indian Ocean: Red Sea | collected 2010
CCTCTTTTCTCAATTGTCTGCTATTTGAGCGCGCTGAATCTATTTGGCTCGAAATGACCCAGATTGGGGCCCTGGTGACCCAAATCGTTTAGATTCTATACACCACTCGTCTTATGGGCCGTTTTAGGCCAACATTGTCCCAATTTGAACCAGATTCAAACCGAGATGACCGAGCGTTAACTGGAAAAGTCGTTCTCCGACTGAAACTTACCAGTTCCAGTGCTTATTACGTCGCTGACGGATTCCACCAGGAGCACCACTTTTGGCCGTGGGACTCTTCGAACGATGTGTCCGGCGGCGTGTCGGTTTGACACGGCGTACCCGAGAGGACTCGCGGCGATCGTAATTGTCATCTTGCATTGTGAATTCTTGGTCGTGGGAAAACATTGGCTAGTTACCCTTTCATCTAGTTTTGAATCTTGTCTCTTTCACGATGACAGGGGTAAATGCAAAGAGTATGCCAAACGTCAACACACCCTATTTTTAAGCAGTTTTCAGCGAAATCGTCGCTGTAACGGAGCCTTTTCCACATCTAAATTTTTCGGGACCAAGAACAAGCCGATGTCTCACTTAGGCTTTAAAATCACCGATTTGGTGAACAGAAGATTGGCTTGAACGCAAACCTTTTCTCTAGAACAGTTTGCGAAAATAAAACCTAGCTCGAACTAGCTTTAGTGCCACCTTCCCGAGCACCTCACATAAACCGTAAGTACCTATTTAACAGGTACTTACAGGACGTTTCACCAATATAGTGAGACACATCACCACTTTGGTGAAGCTTGTCGAAAGTGTCGCGGTTTGGATTTCGCGCACCAACCACCTCTCACAAGCTGGTCAGATGCGCAGGTTGAAACCTGACACAGCGACCACTCGTAAGTCGAACTCATCCTGACATACGACCCTTGTGCATCGCGCAAACAGATCGTCATACAGGCCGTTCAACTCCTGTCGAGGAGCTGGCGCAATCATTTATGAGAACAGGGTTTAGGCACTAAACTGCGCAACAGTGAACGAGTACTGTCGGAATTGGTTGTCCGATGTCGTTCACCCATGAATTTGCGACCACAATATCCAGCAACACGACCGATGTCCGCCTTTCAAAGGCCCACACGCAGCCAACGTCGCACTAGACAGATTGGCACAAACCCTGTTTTTCCATTGGCTTAGTAAATCTCGCTATAAGTCAACTGTTCTCCCAGTGGATGAGCCACCAAATCTTTTGACGACTCAAGTAGCTCATCTCGCATTCTCACCCTTACACAAATCCTCCATAACGTCTTTTCTCATATATCCTTAATGAACCCCAGTTAAGCTCAGCAGACATTTACAGAGGCCCAATGATGGAACCGGGTGTCCCCCGAACCGAACTGCAACGTAAGCGACCGAAATCGCCATTCGCTCGTTCGATTTGGCCCGGAAGCCTTTGTAATTCCCCATGCCTAATGAACTGGCCTGCAATTAAATGCAAATGCCATACCAAATATTGGGAGATGGTGAGCAGACCTGCTTTGCTAACCGGACTGACGCCCAAAGCTGTTGCGCCAGAATCGAATGACGGCCCCCGCTCAGCTAGCGATCTATCGCGACAAGCCAGCCAGCAGTAGCAGCAATCAAGCGGAAAACCTTCAAAGGTTGGCAAAATCGAAAAAAACTTACTATTTGTTGTGATCCGCAACCGATCATCAAATTACTGGTCTGAAAATGGTTTGTAGTCAAGGCACGGGGGGGTGCATCTGGCAAACAGACCATTTTGCAACGAAAACTCGCAAGAAATCGGCAAAAGCCCCCCCTCCACATCCGACTCATTGAAATCGCCAATATGACCGCTGAACCTTGTTTGTCTCAGGCGAACCTTTCACCAGAGATCCTACGAGGAACGAAGCCAGGGCTACGGCGAGAACAGCTTGTTTTGCCTGGAGCTACGGCGACAGGCCCCAAGGAGGGAATGAATGCGAAATTTTGTCACCACAATAGCTACGCTCACGTTATGGACGGTAGCCGTCACGGCCATTCACGCTGACGACGAAAGCATCGCACACAAAATCCATACTGGATTGAGGGCTCAACAAGACGCTGGGCTACTCCAGGATTTTGACTTAAATGTACGAGTTGAAGAGGGTGTCGTGTGGATGAAAGGAGTCGTTTCCGAAAAAGAGCAACGGGTCTTGATATTAGAAATGGCCCGTCGTGTAGACGACGTACAGAAAGTCGTGAATGAGATCGCCGTTAGTGAAACAGTGGCACCCATTGCGGCCACGGGCACCGTTTCAGCCGAAACCACCCTTCCGGTTCAGCCAAATTTGGATAACAACACGCCAAATCCATTGGTGACTACAACGCAACATGAAAGCGCCCCTTTGCAACCGGTGCCAGTGGCTCGTGCTAACGCTGCCGCTTTCCAGCAACGACCAGCAGCTAGGGGGCCACAGCAAACTCCCGTCGCTTTTGCTCGAGCCAACACGCGGTTAGCTCAAACCAGCACCGGCGCTGCCAATTACAACGGCTTGGGCACTCCATTGCCAGCGAATGTTCCAGGAGCCGACGGTGCCGTGGTTCCAGCACGATTTGACCACGCAAACATGCCGGGTTACGCCTGGCCCAGCTATGCTCCGCATCCCAACTATGCCGCGTTGGCCTATCCGAAGCAATATTCGGCTGCCGCATGGCCTTACATCGGTCCGTTTTACCCCTACCCCCAGGTACCGTTGGGTTGGCGTAAAGTCACGCTTGAATGGGACGATGGCTGGTGGTTCCTAGATTTCCAAAGCAAATAAGGCTCCTTTGAAGGCTGCCTTTTTATCCACTTTCGCTAATTCTTTTCCTGAGTTACCAGTTCGTCTGGTGAGAACTAGTATCGAGTGGGCCAGACGAGCTAGCGGGTTGGCGATCAAAATGGCGGAAAACCTAAAGCTGCACCAACGGGTCACGACTTTTGGTTCCCCGAGTAAACCATCTACTAAGCTACTGGCTCGGTAGGTAGCTTCGGTGTTGTAATACGTTGCATGATTTTGTGGAAAAATCCGCAAGATCACCCCAAGTTAACACGATAACAAGGGGTAGGTCTTGCTGGTCCAACGCAAGCTCATCGAGTGCAAGGAGTCCGCTATGAATGCCACAAGGACGTTACACACCACGTTGGTTCTTTCCACACTACTCTGCATCACAGCAGGTGGTTGTGTGAGTGCTTCTTACGGTCCAAGCATTCCGATTCCAATTCCTGTTAGCCCGTGGTTGCAGGAGAAAGAAGAAGACCAGGCCTGGGAACGCGAAAGGTACGACCGCGTTCCGATCCTGGGCCCATTGACCCAGGGTGGTCCAGCAGTCGCATTAGATGCGCCAACGGACGACGAAGTCATCAGGGCCTTGGAAAAAGCGAGGCCGGTTGAGAGGAGCGTTCCATTCCTCTGGACGCGACAACGAAACGACGTAAGAATCGTCAAAGAAAAAATTTCCGACTATGTCGATCCGCCGCGTGTCTACCCCATGATTGGCCCTGCTCAGCAGCATCATGCCCACTACAAGTGCACCATTTACTTTGAAGAAGTCACACGCAATGGCTGGCCCGTGCCATATACAGTGCGCGACGACACTGTCGAAGTGATTTACATTGACCACAACCACCTGCATATGGTGGGGATCGAACCGTAGGCTGTCGTTGCCTTCCGTCCTCTTTGCTAGATGCTCGCTACACGCCGTGTTTTTTCACTCTCTTTAGCGATTGGGACAGGCCCCGCCAGCATGCCCTTTAAGCATGATCGGTGGGAAAACGGCGATCATGGAAAGCACCTCCTGGAAACGACCGCGCATCCGCCAACCGCTTAGTTCCCGCGCGCAATGTCCAGAAAACGGATAACGCCGTAACAATCACTGATCACCCGGGTCTGCGTAGCGGGAATGCCAGCGGCTTCGGACACTCTTCGCAGTGAATCTTCATCTCGGTAATGCAAATACCAGTTGGCGATCCATTCCCAGTAAGCCCTGGTCGGATTGGTCGGGCCAAAATTGCCTACCAGCATCCGGCCGTGCATGCCGAGACAGTTATACAAGTAACTTAACCATTGGGGTGCCGCCGCGTCAGTCACATAATCCAATTGACCAGGACAGATCAGAAAATCTGCTTTCTGGCTGGGTATCTTGGGGGGAGCGTGGTCCGGTATGCGAAATAGGTTCTCCTGTTGCAAAACGATGCTGACCGGTTGCGCATGCCCGTGCAACTGCAAGCGAATCCGCTCTAGGTTTCTAGCGTCCTGATGAATGACCGTCATCTTGATGGAACCCCGCCAGACTGGCGAGACTTGCTGCAGAAACCGGACCAACTCACAGCCGGATGTTCCGCCAAATAAGATGATGTGGTAGTTTTCTGGCCGTGCTCGCAAGTATGCACGACTGACTTCGTTTGCAATGAGCTCGCTGCGGTCGCGTAGTGCCACGGTCCCGATTTGCTTCAAAAAGTAGTCATCAAATGTTCGCCCCAACGGGTCGCTACAAACGGTTTGGTCTATGATACGATAGAGAAGCTCGTCATCACCTGGTAAATGACGAGGCTTGCATCGAATCCTTGACTGTAACCAACCTCGTCCAAGCCAGTCGCCGGCAATGCGCCAGAGTTCATGCGACAATATCTGGTTATCGGTGCCCCAACCTCCAGTTTCTACAACCGTCGCCAAGCAACGCCGGATAGCGGTGTCCACCATCGCAGCTGCCAGTTGCCGCTTCGACCAGCCATCCGTCCACTCTTCAGCCCTTGTTAATTCACGTACCAGACGTTCCGCAGCTTCCCGGATCAAACAAATTTGGGCATACATATCATGCTGCCCAGAGTTTCGGGTAAAAGTTCGACCATAATCGGAACGGCGTACCATGTTGCCCCAATAGTACTGTGACCAAATACATGAACCAAGACAGGTTCGTATTTGGACGGTGGCATGGTATTCTGGGCGGCTGCCGGAAAAGTCCAATCCCCCACTTGATTCGAGGACATCAATATGAGGTGGCTATCCACGGTTTGGTTATTATGTTTTTTGCCACTGTTCGCGGTTAAAACAAGCTTTTGGGCGTGCCATCCAGCCTACGCAGATGCTGGTGAACTGGTCTGCTGGAAGCTCACCAAGGGCCAGCGTTTCGATGTCACGATGAACCAGGAAATGGAGCAAATCACCGTTATTCTGGGTAACGAAGTAAAAGTTCCGCAAACCACTAGGATGGAAATGGCCTGGACCATTAATGAAGTGGACGAGCAGGGTAACTTTCGAATCACTCAAGAAATCAAGCGGCTCAAAGTGGCGACTCAATTACCTGGCCAAGGAGAATTAATCTACGACTCAAATGAAGCAGATCCGTCGGCGGGGCTGGCAACACAACTATCAACGATCATGGGACCAATGATCAATGCCCGCATCGAACAAACCATGAGCCCCCAAGGCGAGGTGTGGGACGTAAAGTTTCCCAACGCTGCTCTGGCAGGCCTCCAACAGGCCCCCATACTTAAGGGAATGCTGTCCGACGAGATGATGAAGAAGTCCTTTGCCCTCTCGTCACCGGAATTCCCCAAAGAAGCATTGGCAAAAGGACAAATGTGGAAAACAAATGCCGAAACCAAATCGCCTTTGGGTGTGATGAAGGTCACGAATTCCTATACCTACGGCGGTACCGTCCAACGCGCGGGCAAGAACTTCGAACTGATGGGCGTCACGGTGAATACAGTGTTCGGCGCAGATGGTAATACACTGGGGACCAAAGTTGAAGTCAAGGATCAGGTGAGCGAAGGTCAAATTCTTTTTGACAATGAAAATGGATATTTGGTGGAATCCAAGGTCAAAACGAACATGACGATGCTGATCACAGCATTCGGTCAATCTATGGACCAAAAAACCGAGGCGACTCAAACGCTCACTTTTACACCCGTGGAACAGGAAAGCTTAAAATAACCGGAGGGATCAACTCTGCGTCAGCTCGGCAACGGCCGCCTGAGAATGACGGACCAAATCTTCATAATCCTGCGACTCGATTTCCTCGCCCATCAATTCGACGTCAAGCCATCCTTGATAACCACCCGCGCTCAAGTCAGCCAAAATCTGTTTCAACGGCAACATTCCTTCGCCGAGTCGGCAACGGTTTTGTTCTCCGCTAGGAGGTCCCTTAGCATCGCCTAAATGGACAATTCCTATCTGCGGGGCAATTTCCTGAACACGAGCCAGAGTTTTCTGACAATGGCCCAAGTGGTACGTGTCGAATACCAGTTTCACGGCTCGAGAACCAACCGCCTCGAGCAACGCCAGCGTGTCGTCTAGACCGGTCAGATAAGTCCATTCTGCACAACATCCGGCGTGCATAGGTTCTACCGCAAGTTGCACGTTGACATCGTCGGCAAAATCGCCCAGCTCCTTCAAAGCACCTACCGTTAGTCGACGAGCATGATTGGAAGTATGTCCTCCTCGTGATCCCGTATAGATTACTAGACAATCTGCTCCCAGCTGAGATGCCAAACCGATAGCGTCTTGCGCATCTTCGACGCTTTCCTGATGAGTCCGGCCTTCACTGCCGGTAAACCCGCCTGCCCATAATAAGCTGGAAACCCGCAACCCATGATCCCGGATTAATTCAACGCCCTTTTCTTCACCGAAATCCGACAACTTTTGCCGCCAGACACCGATCGCCGGAATACGGGCTGCAACGTACTGTTGAACATCCTCTTCAAATGTCCAGCGATACGTCGTCATCTCATTGATGGAAAGCCGTTCCATCACAGAAGTCACAGGCTAGGTCTCCCATTTCCCAGTGTTACTGGAATAGATTTCCGAAACCGACTGCCAGAATCTGAGGTTTGAATCCGTTGGAAAATCCCAGTCTAGAATATCGAAGTTACCAGAAGCTTGATTGCAACCAAGCTGCCACATTATCGACTTTTGGTGCGAGGCTGTAAAGAATGATATTATCGTGTGCCACAACTTAACAATGATCGCTGGATCCATTCTGATGCAATCATCGCACTAGAATAAAAAGTTTTTTGTTTGGTGGTGCCGCCTGAAAACCCAACACGTCCACTAGGCGTTCCCCTCAGTAAATAGCAAGTTTCGCCACAGAAATCGTCATTGACTGGGAAGTGTCGTCACCGGTGAAGGACGTAGGAGCGAGGCAGGCAACTTACAACGCTTCATTTTCATCCAAGGATCCAACAAAAAAGCTGGAGAAAGACGATTTCGCCAGGTGTAGGAAGCGACGACCTATTTGACACCTTTTTCTCGCAGGTCCAGGGTTTCGAGCCACTTGGTCTCGTCCCATTGGGGATCCCATTTTTTGGTCAGTCCAGCGTGGAAGTTTTTTATGTGGTCAGTACCGCGCTATTCGGCGTCCACCGAACTAGCTAACAACACAGCGATGAATGCCTGCCACATTGGTCAAATTACCAAAAGGGTGCATCACCTGAATCGCCCGACATCCCTTCCTTCTTAGGATGTACACCAACCTCAACAGCCCCGCCCCCCACAGAAACTCGGGTTTCGATCCTCTGGGAAACCCTGACGCTAGCGTGCCGAGCTCCTCTGGTTGCCACCACTTCTACACAATCCCGGGAAACATGTAACGCTATCACGGGCTGGGCAATCGGCAAAATCGGCCAATCCGAAAGGGTTGACGGATCTTACTCAACTTTCGCCGGCGGAATTTCCGATAGAACCGGCATAGACTAAATCCGCGACCTACAGGCGGACCGGCAAGTTTTGCATTCCACTAGTGCGAGATGGAAAACCTACCATGTGGCAACTATCTGTTTTGATGAAATGGGTCGCTTTGTCCGCGTTGTTCGTGGCGATGTGCTTCGGCTCGTCCGCCGCCAACGAACCGTACTCCCACGGGACTCCTTTCGTGAGCCCGCTTGAGTTCGATCCTGACTTTCAGTTATTTAAACCGTTTGACCCGGACACATACGGAGGACGGCAAATCAACCGCATTGGTTGGTTTTTCAACTTCGACCGAATGTACATTGGGGTTTCTCGCCCAGAAACCGGAGGCACCGATGGATTGGCTGGAGAGGTGCTCGCACAAAATCCTGATCGAGACGAAAATGCTACCCAACTTCCACAGCCGGTCGATTTCACAGTGCCGCAGATCGCCGATACGTATGATTTCACTTACGGCAACCGAATCGATATCGGATTCATGACCGAGGAAGATCACGGCTGGCTCGTCTCGTTCATTTCTGTCAACAACCCTAACGAGGTTTTCGCTGAAAATAATTATGCAAATGGGGTTCCCGGTGAACCTCAACCGGTACAGGACATGTTGTCATTGCCTAACGCCCAGGTTTACGGAGACCTTTTGGGCGATTGGTTGGGTACCCACGACGTTTCCATTAATTCAGGCACGTTCAACTCGTTCGAGATCACAAAGCTATTTCGCTTACCACGCTTGCACAACAACGTCTTGATCGAACCGATGGTTGGTTTGCGATACATCGAGTTCCGAGACTTGTATTTTGCAAATACCGTGCATTTCGGAGAGGTGGTCGCTAACGACCCGAACGCTGCGGCTGGCGGTGACCCGAACGACACGGACGACGCTGATGCGGGGGACGGCACCCTCTTCATTGGCGAATTCGACAGATTTTCCGGCTTCACCAAGAACGACATGCTTGCTGGTCAAATTGGTTTTCGAGCGACTGGCATGCGTGGTCCTTGGCAGCTCAGCGCCCAGGTGAGGGCTTTCAGCGGCGTCAACTATCAGTTCTTCCAACGAAATCACCGTAAAGAACTACAGTCGGGCGGAGGTGAAGGTGATGACGGAGGAGGCGACGACGGGGGTGGAGGCGATGACGGAGGGGGAGACGGAGAGGTGGAAGGAGGTGAAGTCACCATCATTGCCCATGACGAAGAGCTTCCTTTCGACCGTCACATTACCACCCGACGGGCAGAATTAGAAGAGACGGAACTGATGTTTGGCTCAGAATTACGGTTCGATGCATCGTACTTCTTATGGAGAGACGTAGCCATCAATTTCGGTTTCGAGACCGTCATCATCGGCCGCGGAGTGGCTCGAGGTTTCGACGTCGACAACGACGAAAGCCTGGTGATGTTTGGCGGCACATTAGGCGTCGTCGTCAATCGCTAACGGCCTGCGCAACAGGCAGCGACTGTTTAGAAAATCAACAGACAGATACCTACTCTGCAATTCACACCGCAAGTAGCTTCGCCGAATACTTCTCGCTAATGACTCGTCGCTATTGACTCGTCATCACAGCAATCATTCCGACACAGCTAACTCTCTCAGTTCATCGAGTTCTACACCGAGCCGATGTCGTAGAGGACTTTCCGGTCTCAGCTGATCGATTAATTCCTCGGCCTTGTCGAATTCTTCTTGGCCAAATCCAGGTGATTGAAACAGTTTGCGGAAACTACGCTCAACAGTCTGTTCAGTCAGCAACTTGGAGCCTTTCTCTTGAGGAAGGAAAAATAAGGGCATGTCAGCCCAGCCATGTTCACTCTTTCATTGTAGGCAACCAGCCATCCGATTCAATAGCAAAGTGGCAAAAATGGCGGAAGCGCATGGGAATCGAACCCACCGGCCACACGGTTAACGTACGGCCCAACGGTTTTGAAGACCGCGCCCAACACCAGTTGTGGAAGCGCTTCCGTAGAGTAATTTCAACTGTTCATTCATCACAGGTACAGTTTTGCAGACACCAACCTACGATTCTACCCGTCTACCTGGTCGGCTGGTGGACGCCATTCGGCAAACTCTACCGCCGCTGCCCAGTTGGCAAAATCCGTAAAGGTTCCCAAACAGGTCCAACCCATGGCTATCGTCTTTGAGAACCTTTTCAATTTAGAACAGGGACTTCTCCGATTCGCGACCACAAAATTAAAACCGCCACCCGGACCGTTTTTTTGTAGAGTCCATGTTTGCAGGCCGCCTGCTATTCTTCCGAGGATTTCCTGCGATACGCACCTGCGGGATGGAAGTACGGTTCCAGTATAAGGTGTCGTTTGCCGGGATCGTTCTCCGTGCGAGCTCGAAGCTCGGGAGATGGGTCACATCCGGGCCAATTGACCATGTAAGAAGTACCATACTGATATAAAAGCCACCCGTCTGTCTCAGAATCAGGCGGTTTGATCGCGCGTGAAAGGCTTTCCGTAAAAAGGACCGCAGCTCCTCGCGGCACGGTCATTTCGACCAATGGTTCGATCAAATCGAGCCAGCTGGCGTCGAATGGCAGTGGCAAGTTAGCTTTGTGACTACCGGCAAGCACCGCAAAGCATCCATCTTCGATGTCGACATCCGTCAACGCGTAACCGATCTTGACGCTCACACAATGAAATCTGCCATCACGAAACGCCTATTCACTGTACGGCAAGAGTTCCGCACCGCCGTGATGCCAATGGAATACTCCTCCGCTATTACGCGACATGAAACTGGCCGCATCGAGCCGACACGGGTGGCTGATCATGTCACGAACACGAGACAACGAATAGGGCCAATCGATGAGTTCTTCGCCAAAATCACCTTAGGGCAGAACCTGGGAATCGTAGTCAGGCCATCCATTTCCGGTAGGCTTTCCTCCTTGCGCCAATACTTCGCCTGGATGAAGATAGCGTCGTGGAAGCCCACGGGCGGCCAACGCTTCATCGTCAAGTTTTTCCAGTTCGTCGATAGCACAGTTGGCCCGAGTTAGAAAGTCGACAGGTAGTACCCCGCGCAAGACGACATACTCCCGCAAATCAAACAGATATCGCTCTTCGTCCGTCATCGACATATCAACTTCTACCACCTCGTCCCAGGCCCATCGGCTTGTGCTCGTTCTTACGCCGTCCTTAGGAAAACTTACCCCTCGAAGTAACTCCAAGCGATCAGGATTCCTGCTCCGCGCAGGGCATGCCATCAACGATTTGCTTTGTCGCGTGAGGGGTTTAAATCAACCGCCGGCGCACTTGCAGGGCTTGTTTTCTTAACCTTCTCCGACTCTGATAGAACCCTGCCTACACAGCAAATCACTTGCTTACACAGAGCCATCTTGCCCCTGAATCTTGGCTGCATCGGGAATGGAGATTAAAGTTGCATAAAGAAAAACAGCAAAACGCCTTTCGTGAATGGAATCGTCGACAGTTTTTTGGCACCGGCGCGACGTTGACAGCATCAGCGGCAGTTGCGACCGGCACAACGCTGGCAGCACCAGGGACCAGTGTGGGTTCCCAGCACCGTCCCGGTAAACAACCGTTAGCCCAAGATTATACGGTTGTCACCAAACAGCCGACCAAAGAGCATTTCGTTACGTTGCCGGGGATGGTTGTCCTTGACGATGGCACCCTGTTCGCGACGGTGCCGTTTGAGGAGTGGAAAGACAAGGGAGTCCTTCGCAATAAACGTAGTTTACGCCGTCTTGTAGGAGGCCAGACTCATACTTTTCGCAGCCACGACCAAGGGATGACTTGGGAACCGCTCCAAACGATGGCATTCAGTGAAGTCGCTCCCTTCGTCGACAATGACAACATTTACATGTTTCTTGGCGATAAAAACCCTCTACTCATTCGGAGTGATGATGCGGGGAGTACTTGGTCACGTCCAGTACAGCTGTTCGAGGGTCTGGAACTCGATTTCAGCCCCAACGTGCAATATGGTGAAGTTGTCAAGGACGGTTTTCGTTACTTTTCCCGAGGGTATCGTACCAGTGTCGTGGCGGCCGATCTGTCACAGGACTTAATGAACCCAACAGCCTGGCGGGTCTCCAACGGGCTGCAATTTCCAGGCGCTCCAAAACGACTGCGGAGCAACCTCTATCCGCCTGACAAAAACATTTGGCCAGTGCAATGGCCTGGCGACCTGTGGCTCGAACCAAACGTTGTGAACGTGAAC
>MDTE01125218.1_pt1 | contig 11844 bp, 2 predicted proteins | sample 811231 | NCBI WGS metagenome assembly MDTE01 (sample SAMN05326651, study PRJNA326480) | marine metagenome | isolation source: seawater | place: Indian Ocean: Red Sea | collected 2010
ACTGGCACACTTGTGTCGGTTCTCGAACGCCCTCACTCGTTTATCGTCTCTCCCTCGACGCTGCTCGCTCGGCTCGCTCGGCTGTGCCGCCCGCTCCTGGACGCCTCGTCGTCCAGCGCCAGCCTGCTCCTTCTCCTGTCCACGAACCCGTCCTTGAACAACGCGTCCAACGCGAGGTGCCTGTTGTGAACCGACCCCTCCATCTCCTCGTTCCACCAGGACGCCGTGCGACCCAGCGGCCGACCCTCGCGCTCGTTTCGCCGGCCGTCGCTCTCGTCCGTGACGCCCGCCGCGTCCGTCGCCCGGGAGGAGACGAAGCCCGGGTCGTTGCTCACGGTGAACCCGCCCACGCGCGTGACGCCGTCCGGACCCGTCACCGCCCTCGCCCGCGACGACGAATCGCCCCGGCTGATGCGCGGATTGAACGTGAGCCTCGGCGTCGAGGGGGAATTACCGTCGTCGTCGTCGTCGTCGTCGTTTTTGTTGGAGTGTATCCACGCGCTTCCCCGCCGAAGCGAACGCGACGGCGACGGCGTGCCGCTCGCGCCGGTGCCCCCCGTACCTTCCCGCGTCGCCGCGTCGTCCCGCTCACCGGTTCCCGCTCGGTTGGCCGCGGCGACGGCCTTGAGGCTCGACTGTCTCCCGGATGGCGCCCCGCGAGAATCGCTCAGGAGACGCGACACGTCGCCAACCGACGCGTCCGCCTTGGTCAGGAAACTCGCGAGCATCCCCTGGTGCAGCGTCTCCTCCGCGTTGTTCAGCCTCGCGCGGTCGTCGCCGTAGTCCGGGGTGAGCAGGGCGGTGCGCTGGGAGGAGCTCGCCAGCGCCACAGCCTCGTACACCTTGCGATGTCGGGCGTGCAGGTCGACGATGGTGAGCAGGCGCGACATGTCCACCGCGAGGCTGTCTCCCGCGCTGAAAGAGAACGAGGTTCGCCTAGAGTCCTGCTGCGAGTACGACGCCCTCCTCGACGACGGACGCGCGCCGGCGATTCCCCCGCTCGTGGCGTCGAGCGACCCGCTGCGGCTGTGAAGACCCGCCGGCGGCACAGCTGGCGGCGGCACAGCTGGCGGCGTTTCCGCGCGAGCGTCCGGCGGGGCGGTACCCTCGGCCGATTCGGTGTCGAGTCGAACCTCGACGGGGGATACCGCCGCCGCCGCCGCCGCCGCCGCCGCCTCCAACCCCGCGGTGCCCCCTCGAACCGACGTCTGCGGGGACTCGGGCAGGTTGTGAAGCTCGGCGATGAGACGGGTTCCCGTTTTCGCGCCCGTTTTCGCGTCGTCGTCCTCGGTCCCCCCGTCCGTCCCCGTCGAGCTGACCCTCGGCGAGCGGTTGTACCCCGGGCTGTGGTACCCCGACGGCGAGGCGAGGCGCGCGCTCATCTCCGCGACCGCGGCCGCGGCCTCGCGCTGCACTTCCGACTCGAACGACTGCGCGCGCAGGAGCTCGAGCTGGATGCCGGCCTCCTTGGCGCCGATGGTCCAGCACGTAGCTTCGAGCAGGCTAGCCGGGACGCTGTCCGAGTTCTCGACGCCGCCGAGCCTGAGCTGTTCGACGAGCGCGCGCGTCTGCTTCGGGTCGAGGACCACGGACAAGAGGAACGTCGCGGCGCGCTCGTACTCGGTGCGGACGCTGTCGAAGACCGCGCGGTGGACGGTGCCCTCGAGCTCCTGGTCGTCTCCGGTGCTCAACCTCCGGTGCGGTGGACCCGCGGGCGGAATTCCCTTCGAGATTCTCGGGTGGGGAGGCGTGAACTCGCCGTGATCCGGAGAGCAGCCACCGGAGAGCCTCTTCGCCCGTCGTAGACCGCCGTCGAGGAGCCAGGTGTGATCCTCGAGCGAGGCCGCGGCGGAAACGCGACGCGTCTCGTCCACCGTCAACAGGCTCTTCAGAAAGCTGATGAATCGACCCGGCGTCCCTTTCGGCATGGACGGGAGCTGCCCCTTCTGCAGATTCCCCCAAACCCTGACTAGCCTGTCGTTTGGAGGTGTTCCAGTGAGGAGAACCATGAGAAGTACCCCCGAGCTCCACACGTCGCTCTTCGCGCCGTATGAGCGGCACTTATAAACCTCGGGCGCGGCGTAGAATTTAGTCCCCTCAAAGCCCGCCGAGCTCAACTCCAATCGCTTGCCTCCACGCGCGAATGTCGCCGCGCCGAAGTCAAGGAGCACTATGCTTGGAGGCCTCTTGTCATCTTCTGGCCATAAGCCCTTCAGCATGACGTTGTCCGGCTTGATGTCCCTGTGCACAACCCCTACGCTGTGCATGAACGCACAGGCACCGAGCAGCTGAAGCGCTACGCTCTCCCAGTCCCCCACAGTGAATCGTTTGCGTCGTCCAATCCCGTCGAGGAGCTTACCCCCCAGGTAGGCTTCCGTGACGATGTGCGTCACCCGCCTGCCCGTTTCCTCGTAAACCCGAAAGACGATCGGTAGGTTCGGGTGCCGTCCGCTGACTGCCATCATGGTCTCAACCTCATCTCTCACCATCTGCCGTGATCGTTTGGAACCGTCGTGAGCCACGCTCTTGACCGCGAACTTCGGCTCTTCATCGAAACGCGAGTCAGTCATCGGTTGCGTTCCGCCTCCTCCGTGTTTGGCAACCGCGATTCTGACACTGCCGAACAGCCCGCGCCCGAGGAGCTTCCCCACGTCGTAGTCGTCAAAGAGATGATCGTTCGCAAATTCATCATCAGGGAAGTCGTCGGCTGCGTCCGAGCCTCCGCAAAGGCACGCGAATAAGCCCCGGTTTCTTTTCCTATCACTGAAGGTGTCCGGAGCGTCGTTTTCTTCCTCGTCGATCTGGGGCGTCGAGTCAAATTTTAAGCCTCTGCGCACGGTGACGTCGTACTCGTAGTGCCGTCTGGGCACCTCCATGGGGGGTGGCAGGTGACTCCCAGCGCGGTTGCCAGCGTTACCTGATCCCACCGCCTCCCCGGACTCTATCGTCTGCAGGGAAGCGCCGTTGGGTAACACCACCCCGGATATCCTCCTGGTCGAGCTCGTCGGGGACGGCGCCGCCGAGTGTATGGTGCTCAGCCTGCGCTTTATCATCAGGGGATGCAGCGGCGAGAGTTCCCCCTCCGGCGTCGTGGGCGACGGCGGCGCGGGCTTCTCCGGCGGGAGCATCGACGAGGACGCTTCGAGCACCTCCTTCGGCGGGGGCACGTCCACGACGAGGACGGTGGTGTCGTCGTGCAGCCCGCGCTTCCCCATAGCCGCCAGGATGATTTCGCGAGCCGCCTCCTCCGCGTCGGTCGCCTCAAAGGCGAGCTCCGCCGCCTCGTAGTCGCTCATCGCGTTCCACAGGCCGTCGCTGGCGATGATGAGCCTCCCGCCTCCCTTGGGCAAGCTCACGCGCGAGCACTCCGGCTCGCATGTGACCGCGGGGGAACCGAGGTCTCCGATCGCGCGGCTCACGGCGAGGCCGCCGGGATACGACCGCATCGGCCCAACCTCCTTCCCGCGCTCGCGCATCCGCCCGAGCCTCGCGCCGGCGTCCTGCATGCGCTTCGCCTCGAGGGGATCGTCGGGGTTGTGCTCCCTCGACAGGCGCTTGAACTCAACCTTGGTCGCGGGCGGCGCGCCGGGCGTTAGTGCCGACGCCGACCGGGAACCCAAACCCTCGTCCTTGGAGTCGACGCTCGGGTGTCGCGTCGTCGCCGCCGCCTCTCCGCTCACCACGGCTCGGGTCATCGCGGATTCGCCTCGGGCGTTCGCGTCGGAGTCTTCGTAGTCGATGGCGTCGTAGGTGGCGTGGAAAGAGTCGCTGGACGTCCGCGGGGATGAACCGACGTCGTCGGATGAGCCGTGTCCCCTTCGGTGCGGCAGCGTCACGAGCAGCGCGCCCGAGTCGCCGCAGTTTGCCGCGACGACGTCGACCCTGTCCGCCACCTTCGACGGTCCCGCGTTGGTGTGGTGGCCCTTGTACCCGGGGATACGTCCGCCCCTGCGACGCTGGAGGAGCACGACGCACGCGGTGGTGCCGCCCGCGGAGTTGGAAAGCCTCGGGTTGAGGCACGCGGAGAAGAGAGATCTCTGCGATTTCGCGAACGACGACTCCACCTCCCTGAAAGCGGCGACGCACGACGTCTCCAGCGGCGAGCTGGGCGCGTCCGCGCCGTTCGCGATGAGCGCCCCGAGCATGGTTCTCTTCGCGTGCGACGATGCGTTCGAGGTGATGTGTCCGTCGAACACCCCGAAGCACGCGAGGAGGTCGCCGGAGTCCTCCTCGTCGTCATCGTCGTCCCAAGCGTCGTCGTTGTCGGAAACGCCGCTCGCGCCGTGTGTCCTGGCCTTCGCGGCCCGGCGCTCGCTGCGCCGCAACGCGGTGATGGTCTGCACGTCCGGCTCCGCGAGCCATCTGTCCTCGTTCTTCAGCACGGCAGCCTGGAAAGGGGCGGAGCGGTTGGTGAGAAGGATTGGCGTCATGCGAAGATGCTTTTTTCAGAGGGATAGGGCTGGCGTCAGGGAGCTGGTACCTGGACGGCGAAACTACATCGACCTCGGCCTCCGTCGGCACTGGTGCCGTATCCTCCTGTGACTGCCGCCATCGCGTCGCTGGGTCACCCAGGCCGCAGGCGGCGTCCAGCAAGAAGCGGCGTCCGGCCCTTGCTGGACGAACAGTGGTCGTTAACCACGTGTGAAAGGTCTCAGAACACGTGTGTCCAGTCAGCAGGTCAGCGAAATAGATTTCGATATAAGCTTTTATACGTGTATTTCAGCTATTTAGTGTATACGACGTATAAAAGTCACACGTGCGAAATGGGTAAACGAGCACAAGCGGCAAGGAAAGATTCGGAGCCACACGGAGGGGAGCGGGCGCGATGTCGGCGCTCCTCCCGGGGGGCTCCATGTCGGAGTGGGAGTCGTGGGTGACAGAGGCGGAAGATCAGCTCGCGACGGTTCGGGTCATGTCTCCCGCGCCGCCCAGACCGAGCGCGCCGGGACCGGCCAGACCCGGGGCTGCTGCAATTTTCCAAATTGGGCCGGCCGCGACGACGACGACGCGGCCGGAGTCCGCCGCGCGCGGGTTCGCGGACGAGCGGGAGGTCGAACAGTGGGCGGCGGCCGCGCGCAGGCTCAGGTTCGGCGAGGAGACCGTCCGCGCGGCTTCGAAGACGAGCGCGACTTTCGCGAATCGGACGATCGCGCCGACGTCAACAACTTTCGCCGCGACCGAGACGAACCCGTCGCCGCGTTGGAAGCCGTTCTCGCCCTTCGTCGCGCCGTCCCACGCCGCCGAGGACCGTCGCGCGGAATCACCCGGCGATCTCATCGACCTCCGAACGCCCGTCGCGACGGAGATGGATCCCGGGACGCGCCACGATGACCCGAGCACGCGCCGCGACGACGACGACGACGACGAATCCGCGCTCGAGCGGTTGAACCTCGTCGACGCGAGGCTGAGGGACGCCGTCGCGACGCGCCTCGTCGAGCGCGAGACGAGCGCGGCGAAATCGCGAGTCTCCCGATACGGCGAGGACGCGGTCGCGGAGTGGTGGGCGGACTGCCACTGGAGGGCGAGGACGGTGGCGAGGTGCGCGAGGGCGTGGCGCGAAACGACGCTCGAGAGGGTCGCGAGGGAGAGGCGGATCCTGGCGGAGAAGGCGGCCGAGCTCGCCGCGCTGGCCCGCGCGCGGGAGCGAACCCCGCGCGCGGCGGCGAGGCGCGCCTGGAGGGCGATGGAGGCGGCGGACAGGCGCGCGGGCAGGTCGTCGCTCTCGCCGTGTCCCTCCGCCCTCGCGCCGACGCCGACGAGGTCCAAAACGGCGCTCACCTTCGAACTCGCCGCGTCCCTCGAGCTCGCCGCGGGGAAGCCCCCGGGTTCGGGCTCGGGCGACGCGTTCGGCTCACCGACGACGACGAGGACGGCGAACGCGTCGGCCGAACCCGCGGGGTACCGAGACGGGACGAATCCACCCCCGTCGCCCCTCTCGCCGCTCAACGTCGCGGCGATTGAACGCGAACACGAGGCGCTGAGGAACGAGGAGGAGATGGAATCGCTTCGCGGCGCGGACCTGTGGGACGTTCGCGACTGGATGCGAAACCATGCCGCCGCGGCGCTCAGCGCGTGGAGGGCGGAGACGGCGCGGCGCACGGCCGTGGCGTCCGCGACGGCGGCGGCGGATGCCCGGTTTGCCAAAAAAAGGTGCGCGACGTGCCTGTCGCTATGGGCGAGATGGGCGGCGACGCACCGCCGGGACAGGATCGTCATCGAGCGTTACGCGGCGCGAAACGGTCGGAGGACCAAGGGCAGGCTCCTGTCCAGGTGGCGCGACAGGGTGGCGTGCGGTAAGAGCGTGCGCGAGAGCGTGGCGTTTGCGCTGGAGCAGTATCGCCGAAGGGGTTTGCTCCCGGCGTTTACGACGTGGAGAGCGTACGCGGCGGAGGAGCGAACGAAAGGGGAGGAGGCGGCGGATCGATGGTTCCGCGTGTGCGCCGGGTCGATGCTGCAGCAGTGGCGTCGTTTCGCCGCCGACACGCGACGCGAGCGGGAGTGGATCGAGTTTGCGGATTCGGGGTGGAGACGCAAGACGCTGAGCCGCGCGCTCGGCAACTGGGCTCGCTTCACGGACGCCGCGATTGCCGCCGAAGAAGAGGCGGAGGCCAGGGCGACGGCGCGGATGGCGCGGATCGTCGAGGCGGCCTTAGCCGAGTGGCGCCGCCGCGCCGCGCACATCGCCGCCTCGTACGAGCTCGTCAGACTGGCGTGCGTGCAGTGGCGACACGAGCGAGCGTCCGCCGCTTTTCGCACCTTCGTCGACGCGGGGAAAAGTCACCGGGCGCTTCTCGACGCCGTGGGAGCGGACGCCGACGTCGCACACGTCGCCAGGCGGTTCGCGTCGTGGAAAGAGGCGGTCGCCGCGGCGCTCGCCGAGTACGGCCCCGCGATGGACGCCATGCTCGCGTTTGTCCGACGCGTCCGACTGAGGCGGACGATGCGAGCGTTTCGGGCTCACGCGGCGGATTCGCGGGACGTCGCGGCGGATCGATTCGACGTCATGACGCGGAGGAAGCGCGCGAGGGTGTACGACGCGTGGTGGCACGTCACCGCGGCGACGGCGAGGTTCAACGCGGGGGCGCTGGCGAAGTCCGCAGGGACGAGGCTCAGGTTTCAGACGCGAACGGCGATGCTCAAGCTCGTCGGCGCGACGACGTCGCAGCGCGAACGCAGGGATGCGCTCCACGTCCGGGCGGAGGGCATGGACGCGCGGGGGCGGTGCGTCCGGACGATGGTCGTCTGGTCCGCCAACGCGCGCGACGTCGTCCGCGCGAGGAATCAGTGGAAGGCGGCGGTGCGCCATCGCGACGTCAAGATTCTGAGGGCTTGGGTGGAGTGGCGCCGCCAGATTCGCGTCACCTTCGCCGAGCGCAAGAGAACTTCGGGCAGAAACGCGATGCGACGGGTGGCGATCACGTTCGCCGTGTGGTACGAGTTCATGCGGGAGATGCGATCGCTTCGTCGACCCATGCTCAAGTACATCGAGTCGCAGCAGCAGATGCAGGGCGGGGTTTGGCACGGGGGGCGATTCATCGGCCCGGGGACCACCCCGGCGGAGAAGGCGAAGCGACTCGCGCTGGCCAGATTGAAGGCGCGGCGGCGACTCGACACGCACGTCAAGTTCGCGAACCATTCTTTGTCTTACGTCGGCCCCTGCATCGAAGCCGCCGCTCGTTCGAGGTGCGGCAGGATGATGAAGCACCTTCGCGCGAGGCCGGATTTCGACTCGGTCGCCGACTGGTACGGCTTGAGGTGGGAAAACATGATGGAGAACAAGTACCTGTTCGCCTGGACGGGAGTGGGGGTTTACTCCGGAACGGACCTCGGCACGAGCGCCGTCGACGTCGACGTCGACACCGAGCCGGGACCGAGCGGGGAGGCCTTCGACGAGTCCGCGGAGCCGTCCCCCGTGGAGAAGGTCGACGCCGCCGCCGACGAATCGGCGGTGTACCTCGAGCCCCTCGACCTGGACGGATCGAGGCGACTCGCCGACGCGGTCGACGCGTCATCGATCGACGGAACGTCGTTCTACGTCACGCCGGCGATGACCCCGGCCGCCTCGCCCGCGCCGAAGCCCCCGGGATCGTTACATCGAACGGGCTCGGAAGACTCCGGAGACGAAGGCGCGAAAAGTCCGAGAGCCCCGGAGACGAACGACGCGATCCGCAGGCTCAGGGACGTGGCCGCGGCGGCCCGAGGCGCGACGGAGACCGGGGGCGTCAGCGTGACGTGGTCGCCTTCGAAGCCGCCGATGGCGTCGCCGGCGTCGGGGCCGAGGTTGCCGCTGGAGATTGTCGCCGAGGCGTCGGTTGAGCCGTCGGTTGAGCCTTCGGTTGAGCCTTCGGTTGAGCCGCCGCCGCCGCCGCCTTCGAAGACTCTGCCGGCGCCGCGCGCGGACCCGAAGAGCCGGAGTCAACTCGAGGCGGAGAGGGCGGCGCAGGAGAGGGAGCGCAAGCTCGCCAAAAGAAAATCGAAGGGTAAGTAGCGGTACCCGTAGAGAAGAATGTCAACGCACGCCTTGACGCGGGCAAATACGTCCTCGACAACGCAACTCATCACAACCAACAGCTGCGCTCGGAAAAAATCCAAGAATTTTCAAACCGAACCGTTTGGCTCTTGGACGGGCCACTCCTCGACGCGGACCCAAGGAGCCCCAAGGAGATCCCTCGGAGCCCCGTCGATCCCGACCCAACGCGTCGCGGTGGTCGAGACACCCTTACCTGCGCCAACTTCTCGTCCCTTGATACTCCACCCTCGTATCAGGGACGGATCGAGCTCCGCTGAGCGTCCGCCGAAAAGCGAAGGAGGCGGCACGCCGCTGACTTGGCTTCATCATGCCCACCCACTCGCCTGCGCTTCAAGCGCTGCTGGAGCCGCTGACCACCGACACGTGGGTGCAATGCGAATCCTGCGAGGTGTGGCGAAGGGTCCCCGACTACGTCTCCGAACGTCTCGGCGACAACGACCAGTGGTGCGTCCACGGCACCCGCCGCCTCCACTTTGAAAGATCCGAATGGCTTTTCTCCCCGGTGCCGTCGGCCACCGATCGCGCGCCTCGACCCGTTCGATCCGGGCAAACTCCCGCCACTCGGCAACGCATTCCTCTCGGGCTCGTCCGAGATCGCGACCAGCCGATCGGGACTTCGCGCCCGCGCCGGACGCCAATAGCTAACTTCGCTTCGCGCGCGATCGCGCCTCCCTCTTCTCCCGCGCAGGTTCTGCTCCCTGAACAACGACCCGAAGTTCTCCAACTGCGAGGCTCCCCAAGAGATCGACAACGACGAGATCGACATCCTTCTCGCCGCGCAGGAGGCCAGGCAGAAGGCCGCCGAGGTGGATAAGTTCGGGCTCCCAGACGCGAAGGCGTCGAAGAACATCTGGCACAGGATCCACCGCAACATCTTCACGCACCGCGAACCTAAGAGCGTGACGGAGGACGACGTGCTCATATGCGCGTGCGTTCCGGACCCGGAGACGGGTAAGGGATGCGGCCCCGACTGCATCAACAGGGACGTGCTCGTCGAGTGCGATCCCGCGTTTTGCCCGTGCGGCGACGGGTGCCAAAACCAAAAGTTTCAGAAGAAGGACTACGCGAAGCTCGACATCCGGCGCACCGGCCGCAAGGGCCACGGCCTGTTCACCAAGCAAGCGCTGAAGAAAGGGCAGTTCATCATCGAGTACATCGGCGAGGTGCTGCACGAGGACGAGTACAGGTCGAGGAAGGCGAGGTACGACGAGGAGGGCAGGAGACACTACTACTTTATGACCCTGTCTTCTTCGGAGACGATTGATGCGGCGGAGCGAGGCAACGCGGGTCGCTTCCTCAACCACTCGTGCGATCCCAACTGCGAGACGCAGAAGTGGATGGTGAACGGCGAGCTCTGCATCGGCATATACGCGCTCACCGACATCGACGCCGGAGACGAGCTGACGTTCGACTACAACTTTGAGCGGTACGGGGACAACCCGATCAAGTGCTTCTGCGGCACCAGCAGGTGCGGCGGTTGGATCGGCGCTCCCAAGGACGACGAGGGCGGTAAAGACGACGACAGCGACGACGACATCGACGCGTTCGATCCCGACCTGGATCCCGACCCCGTGATGCTCGAGGCTGACGAGGCGGCCATCGAGAAGGAGGAGGAGGAGGGCAGGACGGCTAAGATGCGGGAGAGAATTCGCGCTCGACGCGGATCGGGCGACGACATCGCGCGATGGAAGCCCAAGGACGTGTACGGCAACGACGACGACGATTACGACGGGGATGGCGAGATCGCGAGGGTTCGACGGGAGAAGGAGCGCGAGGAGGCGCGCGCGCGAAAATCGTCGGGCGGCGGCGGGGGCGGGGGCGGAGGGCGAAGGTCCGGCGGGGGCTCCGGCGTCCGCAGGTCGGGCTCCTCGGCGGGGCTCAAGCGCGTGGGATCGAGCCAAAGCGGCGGGCTCCTCCCTTCGAACTACGGGAGCTACGCGCTCGGGGCGCGCAGGTCCGAGGTTGACGTCAAGATGGAGCGCCTGCGCGGTAAGTCCGGCGCGCTGCGTAACTCTCGATGCGGCAAGGAGTGCATACACCTCTTCAACCTCGCGTACTTTGTGACGAAGGAGGGCGTCGCGGACGTCTCCCAGCGAGATCTCGGACTGCTTCTCGAGGCGGTCGCGCTCACCACGAATCCGAAGACGCAGGCGGACCTGGTGGAGTACGGCTTGCTGCAGGCGTTTCAGGTTTGCGTGCACAAGTTGGGAGGCGCGGGCGCGGGCCCGGACTACGTCCCCATCCTTCGCAAGATCATCAAGATCATCGACAACATCATGACCAACTCCCCGAGGCTGGTGAAGGATGGGGTGGTCAAGGCGCGCACCGCCAGAGGTACCCTCGCGCAGGCTCTCGCGGACCTGAGGCGATCGCCCGACTCGGGCCTGCGGGGTCTCGCGGCTGGGTTTTGCGCCAAGCTCGACCAGGACGCCATCGCCTCCGCCGGCGGATACGGTGTCACCCCCGGTCGCGTCTCCCCCGCGTTTGGCGCCGCGGGCGGCGGCGCGAACGCCCCTCCCCCGCCGTACGCGGCGAGGGGCGCCGGTGGCGGATACTACGGCGCGTCACCCGCCGGTTCCGCCGCCGCGGGCTCGGGGGGCGCCGCCGTCGGGGGACCGCCCCCGGGGAGCACCCCGAGCAGACCCCCCTTGGCGCCCGCCCCGCCCGCGTCCACCCCCAACGGCAACTTCCGCCCCGGGGATTGGCACTGCCCCAAGGGGTGCGGCGTGGTGTTCGCGTCCAAGTCGGCGTGCTTCAGATGCGGCGAGCGCAAGCCCGCGGATGCCGACTACGCCACGCCGCAGATGCGCAGGTCCGGCAGTTGGGGTATGGGTCCGGATGGATTCGCGGCGGGATCGGTCGCCAGCGGCGGGTCCGTCGGTCCCGGAAGCGGGTCCAAGTGGTCCGAGCACCCAACCCCGGGGTCGGGGTACCCCGACCGGTCCGCCGGGAAGCCCTGTCACAATTGCGGCGAGATCGGGCACCTCGCCCGCGACTGCCCCGCTCGGCGGTGCCGCGGGTGCGGCGGTTTCGGGCACGTCGTCAGGGACTGCCCGAGTGCGCAGCCGTACGCGCGCCCCGCCGCTCAAACCGCGCACTCCGGCGTCGGCGCACCCGCCCCGTCCTCCCTGTCCTCCATCGCCCCGGGCGGTAAGCGCGATCGATGGGACGACGCCCCGGGGGGCAAGCGCGCCAGGGTGGAAGATTCTCGCGGCGGCTGGGGCGGCGTCGTGCGAGACCGCGATCATCCGCCCGCCCCGCGGTCCGCGCCGCCGGGGATGGGCGGGCCGCCGGGCGGGATCTCGGCGCCGCCG
>MDTE01085931.1_pt1 | contig 11843 bp, 12 predicted proteins | sample 811231 | NCBI WGS metagenome assembly MDTE01 (sample SAMN05326651, study PRJNA326480) | marine metagenome | isolation source: seawater | place: Indian Ocean: Red Sea | collected 2010
TGTCACAAGCCAGTTTTAAATTCTAGCAAGTTAGTAACACCTATTGATTAGCCCGGCATATAGGGTATAAAAATAATATGCAAGAATTAGCATCTATGTCAGCTTTGGAGCTGGTCAACAATTATAAAACCAAAGTGATATCTCCGGTTGAGGTCATAAATTCTGTGTTTTCACAGATTGATTCTTATCAACCAACCCTAAATGCCTTTACTTTCATAGATCGTGACGGAGCACTCAGGGATGCTAAGATTTCCGAAAAACGATGGCTTGATAATAGTTCAATTGGACCACTAGACGGGGTTCCTGCCACTATTAAAGATCTAATTTTTGTAATAGGATGGCCAACGCGGAAGGGTTCCAGAGTTACCGACCCAGATATTTCTTGTACGGAAGATGCCCCCGCAACGGCTCGATTGAGAGAGGCTGGTTGCATTTTAATTGGAAAAACAACAACCCCAGAATTTGGCTGGAAAGGCGTAACAGATAGCAGTTTATCAGGGACAACGCTAAATCCTTGGAACATAAAAATGACACCTGGCGGTTCTTCTGGGGGCGCCGCCGTCGCGGCTGCAGTAGGAATGGGTGCACTCCACATTGGAACAGATGGGGGTGGTTCAATTCGTATTCCAGCCAGTTTTACAGGTGTCTTTGGCTTTAAGCCAACCTATGGCCTAGTGCCGGCATGGCCAGCGAGTCCTTTTGGATCACTTGCCCACGTTGGCCCCATAACAAAAACAGTAGCTGATGCCGCAACGATGCTAACAGCTATCTCAAATTTTGACTCTAGGGATTGGCAGGCCCAACCATACGTTGATCACGACTTTTTCACACATCTTGATCACTCAATAAAAGATTTACGAATTGCATATAGCCCAAACCTAGGGTATGCAAAGGTCGATCTTGAAGTAGAAACAATAATTAGTAGACAAGTACAGTTGTTCTCAGAACTTGGCGCTGTGGTAGAGTTGGTAGACCCCGGGTTCCATAGCCCCTTGGAAATTTTCAATATGCACTGGTATGCGGGGGCCGCTAATTTGCTTCAAAATTTTGATTCCGCCGAGCAAGAGTTAATTGACCCAGGGTTAGTTGAAATTGCAAGAGAGGGAACGGACATTTCTCTAATACAATATTTAGCTAGCACTAATGCTAGAAATATTCTTGCTGAAACCATGAATGCATTTCACCAAAAATGGGATTTGCTAATTACTCCAACACTTCCCACCACTGCCTTTCCTTCTAATCAAGCTGTCCCGGATCCCTCAATTCAAAAAAGGTGGCCCGACTGGACCCCGTTCACATATCCCTTTAACCTCACCCAGCAACCTGCCAGCTCAGTCCCTTGCGGATTTACTGCCGCGGGCCTTCCTGTTGGCCTCCAAATTATCGGCCCAAAGTTTTCAGATAAATTGGTCCTAAGAGCAGCTCACGCTTTTGAGTCATTGTGCCCATTTGTAATGCCTGATCAAGATATCGTTTTATCTTCCTCATCAATAGACAGACAAAATACATAACCCAACGTCGCAGCAAGATAACAATTACACACCTCCGAATCTAAAAACTAATGTTAATTTTTCGGGTGTAAAAACAGTCCTCACTGTGTAAGGTTTTATCTTTCCAAAAAGGATTTTTCTTTTCATTTGTTCGGCCCTAGAATTGTCGCAAACTAATAAACTCTCCGACTTTTTCATTTCTTTAGCGCGAACAATGGAAAAACACTACAGGCAATCTGGAATCTGTTTCAAAGGCCAGTCTATTTCTCTTTCATATGCGCGACCGATCACATACAGTTTTTTTTCGCTAAATGGTGGCCCAACAATTTGATGAGCCCAAGGCACCCCTTCAACACTTTTAGCCGATGGCATAGCTAATGCCGGTAAGCCCATATAGTTGATTGGACGCGTACAATGTCCTAATTTTATCGCCAAGTCTAAGAATTCTTGACCTGAACCAAGGTTTGCCTCTTCTACAGAGGGGGCTGGCTCACATAAAACAGGAAGCAATAATGCATCTGCTTTTGTAAATACTTGAGCAATAAACTCCTTTAATATTTTCTTTCTGTCTCTCAGTGCTTTCAAATAATGAGTGGCCGGCACTAAAAGCCCGTTGATTAAACGTCGATAAGTCTGCTTACCATATTCTTCAGGCCGCTTTATCAACCACTCTTGATGTATGGAAGCTCCTTCTACGCTAATAATCAAACTCGTCATATTGTTTGTTTTCACAATGGATTCAGGAATTGTTACTGCTACCAAATCAGCTCCAATTCTTTTGTAAGCTTCTAAAACCCGATCAAATAGAATGTTGATTTCATCATTTGCCGGATCAAGGAAATAATTTTTTGGAACAGCAAGCTTAATTCCTTTAACCCCATTTTCTAGACCTGCCATATAATTTGGAACAGCCAAGTCACTTGCCGATGGGTCTTGAGAGTCACAGCCAGCAATTGATTGCAACATAATTGCATTGTCACTAACTGTTCTTGTGATTGGGCCGATTGAATCAAGGCTAAAACTCAATGGCATTGCACCATAGCGGCTAACGCGGCCCCAAGTTGGTTTCATCCCTACAACGCCACAGCAGCAGCATGGAATTCGAATGGAACCACCTGTATCGGAGCCTAAGGCCCCAAAGACACACCTTGAGGCAACGCAAGCTCCTGACCCGCTTGAAGATCCCCCAGTAACATACTCGGTGTTCCAAGGATTTAAGACATCACCCGTTATCTCATTGTGACCAGTAACTCCTAGAGCAAATTCAACCATATTAAGGCGGGCAACATCAATTGCCCCTTCTGAATCAAGTTTAGTAAGAACGGTAGCTGTACTATTTGGCCTATATCTCTCCATTATTTTTGAACCATAAGAACATTCTCGGCCGTTTCTGTGAAACATATCCTTATGTCCTAATGGTACGCCTAGAAGGAGACCCTTTGCCCCGCTTGCAAGCATATCATCGCAATATCTTGCTTTCGCTAGCGCTTCTTCTTCATAAATAGAGGCAACAGCATTTAGCTTTTTACCAATTGTTTTTAGGTGTTCTAGGCATTGTGAAGTAATCTCAACGGAAGAAACCTTACGGTTCCTTAGTGCGTCACGCACCTCCGTTAAACTCATATTAATTGAAGATATATTATTCAATTTTTAATTTCACCGAACCTAATTCCTGGAGATATTCTTGAAAAGACGCAGGTTCATCGCAGAAGTCAACACTTGGATGGTCATTTTGTTTTATTAAATCTAAATTGCGAGCCATCCTAAAATAGCCACAGATAGAATCGTCACTAAACTTGACACCTTGGACTTTCCCAAACCATGCGATCAATTGACAGTATCCCGAAGAGTTATCACCCATATTTTTTTACCCCTTCTAATTAGTAGCGAAACACATCACTCCTTCTTGGAGCAAAACTTTTTTAATTTTCCGACAGCGCACAAAATTATTCCTATATTTAAATAATACCGGCTAAATCCTCTTGACTCATTAACCGATTGAAAGGAATAAAAGTAACATGAATTTACTCTAGGGGTCCAAATCAATTATAATTGTTCGATCTAATCCCGAGATAGCAAATGCTGCGTCTGAAAAATCGGGTGCGCTTAAAAAGCCTGTTGCATCCATTGAAAACCCATAGTCTTCCAATGGAAGCCCCAAAAATCCTTGATTGAATTCATGATCACCATTTACGTCGTGGTACGTAGCAACCGCATAATGTCCTTCAGATAAATTTCTAAAAACCCAGGTAACCGTTTGGTTGCGAACAGGAACAATAGCCTTTTCAAGCATCCCTTCCCTTTTTGGAAAGTGAGAAGAATCATTATATAGAGCAATGTGCACATTACCAACGGCTTTGGATATGCCAACTACTTTAACTGTAAGGTTTTCTGCAATAGCTAGTGTGCTATATAATAATACGAGTAAAAAAACGGCGTTTCGGGAAAATTTCATCTTGCGGCTTAAACTTTTATATTAAGATAAAAACCTCTGGGAGCATTTTGATTAAATTCAGTTTGGAGCCCTCTAAGGCGATTTAATCTATCAATACCTGCACGCTCCTCCCTGCTCTCTGCGTGTAGAATAAATTCTGCACGAGAACGCACCTCTCGAGTGCTTTCTGACCTATACACACGCGCCCTAAACGTTGAATCTGACGTAGTCGAAGTTACTGAATTTTTAATCTGTGTCATAATACAGGGGATTTTATTCAAAAAATAGTTAATAGGTTGTCAACAAAACTTTCCCTGCCATCTTCTAAAGTCCTCGGATCTTTATTAATAACTAGCAGTAACGCCACGTTTTTTCTTTCTCCTAGAATGCCTTGACTGTTTTTTTTGCGAACCATCTAGCCCCACCGATCCACCAAGGCCTAATTGAATCCCTTTTAATCGCCGAATTTCGTCACGAAATTTCGCTGCTTCCTCAAATTCTAAATTTGCAGCAGCTTCTTGCATCTTCATATCTAGTTCAAAAAGGACCAGTTTAGTATTGTGTTCATTAGTTTCAACAACATCTAACAGGCTAGAATCCATCTTGACATGATCTCGTTCATAAGAAGTATCAATTATTTCATTAATTTCTTTTTTTACACTTTCTGCAGTTATGTCGTTATCTAAATTATATTGCATTTGGCGTTTACGTCGACGATTGGTTTCATCAATAGCATATTCAAGTGATTTTGTGATAGTGTCTGCGTATAAGATTACCCGCCCTTCAACATTACGTGCTGCCCGGCCAATCGTTTGTATCAATGAAGTTTTGGAGCGCAAGAATCCTTCCTTATCAGCATCAAGGATAGCAACTAAGCTGCATTCTGGAATATCGAGGCCCTCCCGTAACAAATTAATCCCTACCAGAACATCAAAGGTACCAAGCCGCAGATCACGAATAATTTCGATTCTTTCTAGAGTATCTATATCGGAATGCATATAACGCACGCGAACCCCTTGTTCATTAAGATAGTCGGTAAGATCTTCCGCCATGCGTTTTGTAAGCGTAGTGACTAAAACTCTGAACCCACGCTGCGCAACAGATCGTACTTCTCCTAAAAGATCATCAACCTGATTTTCTGCCGAACGCACAACACATTCGGGGTCAATTAAGCCAGTCGGCCTGACTGTTTGCTCAACTATCACGCCCTGTGTTTTTTCTAATTCCCACGGGCCAGGGGTTGCCGACACAAAAATTGCTTGATTGCGCATGACATCCCATTCTTCAAATTTAAGAGGTCTATTATCTACGCAGCTTGGCAACCTAAATCCAAATTCAGAGAGAGTCGATTTACGATTGTAATCGCCACGATACATTCCACCAAGCTGTGGAATAGTTACGTGGCTTTCATCGACAAATATTAACGCATTCTCAGGAAGATACTCAAAGAGAGTTGGCGGAGCCTCCCCAGGACTCCGTCCTGTAAGATATCGGGAGTAATTCTCTATTCCCGAACAATGGCCGGTTGTCTCAAGCATTTCTAAATCAAAGGTTGTTCGCTCTTCTATACGCTGCGCTTCAACATGTTTATTTTGCCTTGTAAACCATTCTATACGTTGTTTCATCTCTGATCGGATTTTAGGAATAGCCTGCAATATTGTTGGCCTTGGCGTGGTATAGTGACTATTAGGATAAATAACTATCTGATCTAACTTTCCAATTTTCTTTCCTGTGAGTGGATCGACCTCCCAGATTTCTTCTATTTCATCCCCAAATAAAGACAGCCTCCAAGCCCTATCTTCAAGATGTGATGGAAAAATTTCGACGGTATCACCACGCACCCGAAACGACCCTCTATAAAAATTTTCGTCATTTCTTTGATACTGCAGCTGAACAAATCGCTCTAAAAGGTCATTTTTGCCAATAGACATTAATGGCCTAAGTTTCAGTGTCATTTCTGAATACGTTTCAACAGCGCCAATTCCGTATATGCAACTGACAGATGCTACTATGATTACATCGATTCGCTCTAGCAATGCCCGTGTCGCTGAATGGCGCATACGGTCAATCTGTTCATTTATAGCTGCATCTTTCTCAATATACGTGTCACTCTTAGGTACGTATGCTTCCGGCTGATAATAATCATAATAACTAACAAAATACTCCACTGCGTTTTCTGGAAAAAATTCTTTCATTTCTCCATATAGCTGCGCTGCTAGTGTTTTGTTCGGTGCTAACAACAAAGCTGGTCGACCAGTATCCCTTATAACATGGGCCATAGTAAAAGTTTTGCCGGAACCAGTAACACCCAATAATACCTGTTCCCTTTCACCAGCTTGAATTCCTGTATTTAGCTCAGCAATTGCATTTGGCTGATCACCTGCAGGTTCAAAACTTGAACATAGATTAAACTTTGCTCTTTGCACTGCTGCTGGTCGTGCTCTTGGGATATATATCATATTTGATTCCACAAGTTTTTCATTTGCTCTTTGTTCTAAAAATACCAGAAAAAGATACTAACATCTTATACAATCCCAGTAATTCTTTACAGCGACAAAAAGCAATTTTTTCGGTCCAATTGACTAGCTTGATCCTAATGTAACATCAGCGTACATTCATATCTGCTTTTGGAATAAAATTTAACCATATGGAGGGTGCATGGATCTGATCGCTAATCGTTTGAAAAACATAAAACCTAGCCCAACACTCTCTGTTACTCAAAAGGCACGTGATCTCGCTGCAACTGGCAAAGATATTATTAGCCTAGGAGCTGGTGAACCAGATTTTGATACTCCTAAACATATTATTGATGCAGCAAAACAAGCCTTGGATAAGGGTATGACCCGCTACACAGGTGTCAATGGAGTTCTGAAGTTGCAAAACGCGATTATGATGAAATTTGAAAGAGATAATGCACTGACCTACGCTCAAAACCAAATTCATGTGAGCTGTGGCGGAAAGCCAGTAATCTTTAATGCTATGATGGCAACTTTAAATGAGGGGGATGAAGTCATAATCCCAGCACCTTATTGGGTAAGCTACCCCGATATTGTTAGGCTTTTTGGTGGAACTCCTTTAATTGTTTCCTGCCCAGCCGAAAAAAACTTCAAAATAACACCAGATGTCTTAAAGTCAGCAATTACTTCAAAAACAAAATGGCTGATATTAAACTCTCCTTCAAATCCATCAGGCGCTGGATACACCGAAGGTGAATTAAAGGCTATTGCTTCTGTCCTCCTTAAACACGATCATGTTTGGATTTTCTCAGATGATATATACGAACATCTGATTTATGATGATTTTAATTTTAAAACCATAGCTCAAGTTGAACCTGGGTTATATGAACGAACGCTGACAATGAATGGGGTTTCAAAAGCATACTGCATGACTGGGTGGAGAGTCGGGTTTGCCGGAGGACCGGAACAAATTGTTGGTGCCATGACTAAAATTCAATCTCAATCAATTACACATACAGCAGCGGTTAGCCAAGCGGCAGCAATAGCAGCTCTCGAAGGGCCTCATGGTTTTATCGAGAAAAACAATACAATTTTTGAACACCGTCGCAATCTAGTTGTTTCTATGATCAATCAAACAAATAGACTTAATTGTACGGTTCCAGATGGTGCATTCTACGTTTATCCTTCAATTGAAAAAACTATTGGGCTTACTTCACCTTCTGGGAAAGTTATCAAAACTGATGAAGATTTTGTAACAGAATTAATTGAAACCGAGGGGGTTGCGGCCGTACACGGTGCTGCATTTGGGCTCTCACCACACTTTCGAATAAGCTACGCAACTTCAACAGATATTTTAGAGGAAGCGTGTATTCGTATTCAGCGGTTTTGCCACTCCTTAGCCTAAGAAAGGTGAGCCTAGATCTTAAAAAAACAACCGTTCACATCGGGCTGTTATCGTCCTTTTTCTTTATTTTATGTTCGAATACAACGGATAGATTATTTGCTGGCATTTCAGTAATTGCGCTAAGTTTAAAATCTCGGTTTTCTGCCTCAAAACAAACCTTATCTAAATTCCGCACCCCCCAATTAGGATCTTGTAACCTAAGCGCTTGGTCAAAACGGTAATTACTTTCAGGAAAAGGCTTTCCATTTATTTTAAATGGGCCGTACAGGTAAAGTTTCCCCCCCCCTTTCAAAACTGTTGATGCATTGCGGAATAGTCCAAGACATGATTTCCACGGGACTATATGAAACATATTTATGCAAACTACTAACTGAATCTCTTCGCCTTCCGGTAACTTCCAGCGCTCTGCATTCGCATCCAAGACTAAAGGTTTCGGCATTTCAAGGCTCTCATATTCGATCCACGCTGAAATGCTCTCTAGATGAGCGGGGTCCACATCACTAGCTCTCCATATAACATTCGGTAAATTCTTTTGGAAATAAACCGCGTGTTCACCGGAACCAGAAGCTATTTCCAACACATCCCCCTTGGCCGGCAAATGTTGTCTTAAAACATGCAGAATCGCTGCTCGGTTGCGCGATGTAGCCGGAAAGCAGAGCCTTGCTTTTTTTAGAGTGCTGCTCATTCCTACTTCTAACTTTTGCAATCATTATCCGCAACCGATTATAATAAATTTTGGAGGTTGTTCCTTCCCTTTGAGTATGTTACCCAATTCGGCTATGTTAGAACGCATAAAAATGCTACTTCAGAACCAAGTTGAAGAAAGCAATAATTCTTCGGATGATCGTGACGAAGCAATTGCTGCTACAACTGCGTTATTATTTGAAGCAGCAATAATGGATGGACAATTTGATCAGGTAGAGCGGACGACGATTGAACGCCTCCTGACAAATTACTTTAATCTAAACTCCGATGAATTTAAAAAAATTATTTATACAATTGAAAACACGTTAGAAAATCCAAATAAGGTGTTTTCGGCGAGCCAAACAGTGATAAAATCACTTGATTATAACGAACGAGTTTCCGTTATGGAAATGGTGTGGGAAGTTATTTTAAGTGATGGTAAGATTCACGATTTCGAATCTAACCTAGCACGTCGGATCGCAGGCCTCATTCATGTAAAAGATCAACATAATGGGGCAGCAAAAAAAAGAGTTCTTGACCGCATAAACACATGAATGGAGTAAAAAAATGACTTACGTTGTGACAGAAAATTGTATCAAATGTAAGTTTATGGATTGTGTAGAAGTTTGCCCTGTCGATTGTTTTTATGAGGGTGAAAATTTTTTGGTTATCCACCCTGATGAATGCATCGATTGCGGTGTATGCGAACCTGAATGCCCGGCCGAAGCTATCCTTCCGGATACCGAGCCCGCAGCGGCTGATAAATGGCTTGAAATCAATACAAAATACTCTGCCGTTTGGCCAAATATCACTCAAAAAAGAGACCCTGTTCCAGATTCTGAGGAATGGAATGGAAAGCCCGATAAGATTTCTCTCTTGAGCGAAAGCCCAGGAAAAGGGGATTGAATTTTACTGCATTAAATTGCGTTTCCATTTTTGTCTTAGAAAGAATTTGGATACCTTTTCTTGTTTTAATTTTTGTGTTACAATTAAAACGTAGGGACGTTCTTCTTTCATAAAATTTATTGTTAACGAAGACCTGATAGGAAAGCCTCTACAAGTTATTTATAATTTAACGTTATATTGAAGTGTTTGTCCTCCCAAAAATAGCAAAAATGTGGAAAATTGCATTGGTCCTTAGTCAAATAAAGACTTGGGATTAGACACGAAAGGAAAACTCTAACATTGGTTGCAAAAAAAAAATCAAATCTAACTCTGCCATTCAAGCCAGGTGACTCCGTTGTCTACCCAACCCACGGCGTAGGAAAAATTACAGCTGTCCAAAAACAAGAAATTGCGGGTCACAAGTTAGAACTATATGTGATAATTTTTGACCGTGACAGAATGACACTTAGGGTCCCCATAAAAAAAGTAGATGCATCTGGATTACGAAAACTCAGTTCCAAGAAAGAAATGGATGAAGCTATTCAAACATTAAAAGGGCGTGCTAGAATTAAACGTTCAATGTGGAGCAGGAGGGCGGCAGAATATGACACGAAAATCAATTCTGGAGATCCAGTTTCAATTGCTGAAGTTATTCGCGACCTTCACCGTAATGTCGGGCAACCGGATCAATCTTTTAGTGAACGCCAAATTTATGAAGAAGCAAGGGAACGGCTCGCAAGTGAGTTAGCTGCTATTGAAAAAATTAATGTTGAAATTGCTATCGAGAAACTTGAGGAGCACCTTAACGTTGAATGATATCAAAAAGCATTAGTCAACAACGAGTTTTACTTTTTCACCGACAGCAAGCCCGTCATCGACTACATTTGTATTAAGCACCTTAAACCAATGCTCGTTGAATGAGCCAAATGGCATTCTAGATGCCAAACTAGCTATACTATCGTTTGTGGTTACTCTCACCACCCTAATTTTATTGGGCTTTATTTGAGCTGACTCCCTTGGCGACAAGAGGCGAAAACTATACACTGTTTGGCGAAATTTAGAGTCGACCTTTGTTAATAACTGTCGAGATGTTATTAGAGTAAACCTGAATAAAGTAAAGTTATTACTTCTTATAATAACTCTTTTAATATGTTTAGATTTCCCAAGTCCAAAAGATATGGAACCGCTCCCAACAACCGCTTCCATACCATTGACCTTGATCATCTCAATTGAACTGAAAACAAAAGATTTTTCATTCCCTTTCCTTAAATAATTCACTAAATCAATATGTCTGTCTGTCTTTGGTGGCACCTCTAAATCAAAAGTAATTTTCGTATTCGACGAATTACTGGCAACTACAGCTTTTTCTAGATTTTCGACCTGAAACCCGATTGGCATGTCAAAACTAAAACCAAGGTGGGGGTGATAAAACGTGTGGCCCTTAAAAAATCCGTCACGCCGGCCAGACCCAAACAGCATGCCATCAACAAAAGAAAGAAAGTTTTCCCTTCTACGTTTTGGTTTTCTAGTTAACATTGTACGGTTTAGCTCTACGGCTTGCCTGATCCGATCTTTTGTTCTTGGATGGGTTGAAAGTATTGATTGGTATATAGAAATGTTACCAGAACTATGAATTTTTTTTGATCTCAGACGCTTTTCTCTTTCTAACTTAACAAAAAAATTGATTAGAGCTGCCGGATCATAGCCGAGACTGTTCATATACCTAACTGCCAACATATCAGCCTCAAGCTCCTGGGAGCGAGAATAGGCCCTTAAGGCCGCTTCAGCTCCAAAAGACACTAAACGCCCTACCCCCCTTACCGGAATTCCAATCGTTGGAGCTACCGCACCGAGGGTTGCCAACCCGATATTAGCAGCGACTGCCTGACTATATCTTTCAGCTGTATGTCTTGCCAAAACGTGCGCTATTTCGTGGGCGATTACACCTGCTAACTCGGCTTCATCTTCTGCAAGTGCTATAAGCCCCCTCGTAACGTAAATATACCCGCCAGGCAAAGCAAACGCGTTAACCTTCGGATCGTTCAGTACTGTAAATTGAAATTTCATTTCTGAGTTTCCAGAAGCTGCTAATAAGCGAGAGCCAATGCTATTAATATATTTGGCTAGATGCTCTTCGGGATACAGTCCGCCAAAATAACCTAATAGCTTGGGATGCTCTTGTGCCCCAAGCTTTGCCTCCTGCACAGGTGACATAAATCCAGTAAAACTACTCTTCCCTGTTTCCGGATTAGTAGAGCAAGCGGTCAAAATCACCGCCAGAACGGCAGAAAAAAATAATGGGCCTAAGCTGCTTTGCAAATGTAAAATATACGCAAACATTTTACTGACTAAATAATTATAGCTAAAAATAAAACCTTGCTACTAACCAAATTTAAATTGAACAGTATCAAGGAAAGCAGAATTCCTTAAAAACCATCCAACTTTCAAGTCTCTTTTTCTTTTACGAACTGGAAAAAAAGCAAAAACAA
>MDTE01115797.1_pt1 | contig 11841 bp, 9 predicted proteins | sample 811231 | NCBI WGS metagenome assembly MDTE01 (sample SAMN05326651, study PRJNA326480) | marine metagenome | isolation source: seawater | place: Indian Ocean: Red Sea | collected 2010
TCCATAATTTCTTTTTCGGTATTATCTGTATTATAATCTATACACTTATCAACTCCCATTTTAATAAGATTATCATGTTTCCATGATGATGAGGTTCCTATTATTTTAATATTTTTTGTTTTTGCTAATTGAATAGCAGCAGTTCCTACGCCACCACCAGCACCATGAATAAGGAAGGTATCATTTTCTTGAAGATTCCCTAAATCAAACATCATCATATAAGCTGTAATATAAGTAACTGGGAAAGCGGCAGCTTCATCAAGCTTAAAATTATTAGGTAGTGGGATAATAGAAGATGCATCAATACATGTCTGAGAACTATAGCTCCCACTAAGAGTAAATCCCATTACTTTATCTCCAATATTTAAGTGTTTTACATCTTTGCCCATTTTATCTATCACTCCACTTACTTCACCACCTAAAACTGATCCTGGTTTAGGTCCACCAGGATACAACTTCATCCTAGCCATAATTTCTGCAAAATTAATTCCTGCATAATGAACTTTTATTCTCACCTGATTATTTAAAGGTTCAATATCTTTGAATTCCTTGACTTTAAGTACTTCAGGGGCACCATACTTAGTAAGTATTACACTTTTCATTTTACTCCCTTATATTTAAATAGATGTTTTATTACCAGGTATAAATTAAATACTTATATTTTTTTAAACAACTAGGTTACTTCTTCATCAAAAGCTAATTTGTACTAACAATTAAAAGGTCAGACCATCTTGTTGTATAACAAGGTGATAAACTTTGCTGTTTTAATTTCCACTTTTTCGAATAACCCTGAGAAGCAGATCGAATGATATCTTTGCCTATATTTTTATTAATATTATCAATAGTCTTCATTAAAACTTTACTTTTTAAACGATCCACTTTATCAAATATATTTTGCTGTACATGACCTTCAGGGATAATTCCACTCAATATAACTCCTGCTTTTTTATATGAATATCCCTCTTTATAGATTTGTTTAAATCCATTTAAAATATAAGATATCATTTCACCTGTATCATGTGTTGCAACTGGAAATTTAATAATTTTAGATTTTGAATACTGATTTAAATCTTTTCTAAAAGGATTGGTCGATATAAATATATGCGCCAGTGTTGCATATGAATTTTGTGACCTTAATTTTTCACCACATCGACTAGTGTACATTGCAAGCAATGATGAAATCTCATGTTCACTTTTAATCATATTACCAAATGTTCTAGAGGTACAAATACTTTTTTTATTTTTAGTATCTGATTCTATATTCATACATGAGATTCCTCTTAACTCTTTAACCATTTTTTTTGCAGTTATATTAATTTTTTTTTGAATCCATTTAAGCTCTATATCTCTAAGATTCTTCGCTGTATGTATCCCATATTTATGTAAAAAAATGCTAAGATTTTTACCAACACCCCATATTTTTTCAATAGAGATCTCTTCTAAAATATTATCTTCTAAATAATCATGAAGAAGAAAAACTCCTTTATTTATTTTAGATTTTTTAGCAATATTTCCAGCTATTTTAGATAATGTTTTGGTTCGCCCAACACCAATTGACACTGGAATCCCTATATCTTGTAAGATTTTTTTTCTAATAAAACATCCAACATCTAAAATTTTATTATATTTAAAGTCAGATAAATCTAGAAAAGCTTCATCAATTGAATATATTTCTAAATGAGGGATAATACTTGATAATGTATTCATAACACGCATTGACATGTCGCCATATAAAGCAAAATTAGTTGAAAATATATGTACAGAATTATTTTTAAGGAGATTTTTTAATTTAAAAGCTGGCTCACCCATTTTTATTCCTAGTTGCTTAGCTTCATTTGATCTAGCTATAACACATCCATCATTATTGGAAAGAACAATAACAGGCTTATTTTTTAATTGAGGATTAAATACTCTTTCACAGGAAGCATAAAAATTATTACAATCAACCAAGGCGTACATATTTATTTAAAGGAATGAATTGTATGAATAACAACTCCCCATATTTGCATATCCATATCATCATTAATAAGCATCGAACTATATTCTTTATTTGCTGGGATTAAATATGTTTTTTTATTCTTTATCAGTAGGTGCTTTACAGTAAATTCACCAGATACAGCAGCTATAATTACATCACCGCTTGAGGCTTCAATAGCTCTATCTACAATCATAATATCTCCATCATAGATACCCGAATCCTGCATTGAATTTCCTTTTGCGTAAATATAAAATGTTGCGGCAGGATGTTTAATCAAATGTTCATTGAGATCAAGAGCAATATCTAAGTGATCTTCAGCTGGAGATGGAAAACCAGCACAAACTGGATTTATATAAAAATCAAGAGACAGGGATGATTTTTTTTTAGATTTATATATTTTCAAATTTTCCACATATACTCGTAAGTTACTCGTAAGTATTTTAAGGAATTTTTAATTTATATCAAACTATTTTTTAAATGAAAAGAGCTCTAAACTTATAATAGCAAGAACAATAATACATCCGCCAACCCAACCATTTATTCCTAAAATTTCACTAGCAAAAATAGTTGAAAAAAGTGCTGCAAAAACAGGCTCTAGACTTAACAGTATTGCTGTTTGGTTAGGCCCTAGAATAGTTTGAGCCCAAACCATAATAAGAAGAGCTAGGAATGTAGCTAAAACTCCTGTTACTACAATAGCGACAATTAAACGCTGAGAAATAATAATTTCGAATCCTTCATATGCAACTACACTTATTCCTGAAAAAAAAGTTATGAACATTAACTGAATTAAAAGCAATGAACCGACATTAACTCCATTTATAAGAGCTCTATCTTGAAAAATAACATGAGCAGCAAAAGATAAAGCGCACCCAAAGGTAAGAATATCTCCAATATTCAAACCTTTCCCGGCAGGATCTAAAAGGACATACAAACCTATAATAGCAAGAAATGTAGCTACCCATATACGAGGATGAACAGATTTCAACCTAAATAGAACAAGAAGAATAGGCACCAGAATAACACTTACACTAGTTACAAACGCCGATTTACTTGGCGTTGTCTCCATTAAACCAAAATTCTGGAAACCATAACCAACATATAAACAAAATCCACATAAAAAACCCGAAAACATTGATTTTTTATCTATCTTGAAAATTTTTTTATTAACATATATGAGAGCAATAAAAAATGACAAACCGAATCTAAGAGTTGCAAACATAAATGGCTTTGCATCATTAAGAGCCTCTTTTACCATCACAAAGGTAACGCCCCATATCATCGTTGTTATAACCATTCCAAGTTGAGCTAATACTTTAGTATTCATGATGGTTTAATTCCGGTATAAATAACAGCGACCCCAAAGGTATGATCTGTATAAGAAACATCTTCAAAACCAACACTTCTCATTTTTTCACATACAGATTGCCTATCTAAAAAATGGTCAACAGATTCTGGTAAATATAAAAAAGCATCCTTTCTTGAAAGCATTGAACCAATTAATGGAACAATATAATGAAAATAAAATTTAAATAATGGAGAGAACCAACTATATGTAGGCTTTGAAAATTCTAAAATTGCTAATTTCCCACCTGGTTTTAAAACACGAAAAAATTCTGATAACCCTTTATCATAATTTCCTAAATTTCTGAATCCAAAAGATATTGTTAGAGCATCAAAAGTATTATTATCAAACCCTAAATCTTCAGCATCACCTTTAATAAATGTGATATCTCTATAACAGTACCCTTTTTTTTCTTTTTTAAAATTTGCTACATCAATCATCTTTTCAGCTAAATCAAGACCAACACAAGGAGATCCAAACTTTTTATAAAAACTAAAAACTACATCTCCTGTACCTGTTGCTATATCTAATAGCTTATCCTTTGATGAAAGATTAAATTTTTTAACAAGCCTATATCTCCAATATCTATCAATACCCATACTAGATAGCATATTAAAAAGATCATATTTTTTTGATATATCATTAAACATATCTTCAACAAAAACCTTCTTATTTTCTCCTTCATGTACAAATTTTGACATAATATTAATATTTTATTATTTTAATAATACTAAAATATACATTCTAAAACTTAGCAATTTTCAATACATTTGTTACTCAACGAAAAATATATTTTATGAATTTTGATATAATTGAACAAAGACTAGCTAGACTTAAAAAAAAATGGCCAAATAAAAAAACAATTTTATTTCGTCATAGATTACTTATAGATAAAAAAAGTACATATATTCTTGAAAAATCCTTAGATAAAAGAGATTTAATCTATATGAGATTTCCAACAAATAATAAAATTTTCATAGGATATGATAATGCTATTAAATATATATCAAAAAATAATTTAACTCAATTTTCTATCAAAAGATATCATATAAAAAGTAACATTAAAGCTGACAAAATAAAAATTTTTGGAGGTAGCGCTTTTAGTATTAATTCATCAAATAATTTTCCCTGGAATAATATTCCTCAAATACAATTCACTATACCAAAATTCTTATTTTCATTTGATAAGAGTAAAAAATATTTTATTTATAGCTCATTTATAACTAAGCATTTTAAAGTTAAAACTATTTTAAATGAAATTAAAAATTGTATAAATGATTTAAACTTTCAATCTATTAATAATACAAACCAAATAACACTCACTAGCAAAGTCTTGATTCCAAATGAATTAGACTATTTAAAAAAAATAGATTTAATTAAAAAAAACATCCTTCAAAAAAAAATAAAAAAAGTTGTTTTATCAAGAATTGAACAATATAATATTTCTAATATTGAAGGCATAAGCACCATTATAAACAACATTAACAATGCATATCCAAATTGCTTTAACTTTTTAATTAAATTTAATAATGAAGATTATTTTTTTGGCTCTACCCCAGAAAAAATTATAACTAAAAAACATTTATCATACCAAACTACTGCAATTGCAGGGAGTTCTAAAAATATAGATTTACTAAATGACAAGAAGGAAATTGAAGAGCATAATTATGTTATAGAATATTTGAAACATGTATTAAAAAAACATAGTAACAAAATCACTATTGAAAAAACTAGGATTCTTGATCTTAAATACATAAAACATTTACAAACAAACATTAAGGGAAAGACATTTTTAAATGTACATATACTGGAATTATTAAAGAAAATTTATCCAACGCCTGCTCTAAGTGGGTTTCCTAATAAAAAAGCATTAAGAATTATTAATAAAATAGAAAATTTTAATCGAGGATGGTACGCTGGAGCATTGGGCACCTATAATTCTGAAGGAGATGGAGAATTCTATGTACCAATCAGATCAGCTTTAATAAGAAAGAATAAAATTTTTCTTTATTCTGGTGGTGGAATTGTTGAAAAATCTAACGCAGAAAAAGAATGGCAAGAGACAACCTTAAAATTCAAACATTTAAAAAACATTCTAAAATAAATTATCCTAGAATTATATTTATTAATGAAATAATATCTTGAACATTAATAGCTCCATCTGAATTAATATCAGCTGTAGCGTAGTTTGGTGATTCATTACCAAGAATCATGTTTACTATAAGGACAACATCTAAAACATCAATAGATTCATCATTATTAACATCACCTAAAATTCCTGAACCAGAACCTAAATATTCTAATTTGAAATCATCAAGGCCAGCCTCAACAAGTGAGCCACCAGATCCAGCATCACCGCTATATAAAATATCTTCTGCAACAAATCTAAAAGTAATATTTGAGCCTAAATCAATAAAATCAGATAAAATAAATCTTTGTTTTGACCAGCTTAAATCAGATGACGATGTATTTTCAAGATCAATCCAATTTGAGCCATTATCAGTTACACTAACAATCCATTTATCTGTTCCACCATTATCGCCTACATTATTTGTATACCATCTCCAATACGTAAGTATAACTTCATCTAAACCTTCAAAATTAAATTCAGGGCTATAAAGTGTTGTATATCCTCCATCAACATCATCAAAACTTGCACTATTTTGTCCTGTTGTTTCATCAAGCTGATAACCATTTCCTGTAATAAAACAATATGTTCCATATTCGCTATTATCCTCTCCAGGTTGAACCATATTCCCTTGGTCATTATATGAAGCTACAGGCTCAGCAAGTTCCCATAATCCTGCAGTTGCAGTGTCATTAGCATCTCCAACCACCCAATCAGTTACATTTTCTTCAAAATTTGTAACATATAAATCAGGCAATTCTCCTAAAACAAACAAGACTGTATTTTGCGGTGCATTAGAAGGAAAAGTTTGAATAATTCCTTCAGTATTGACAGCCATTATATAGTATTCTATTATCATGCCATCATAAAGACCTCCAATTGATGTTTGATAATTATCACTAAAAGTTTGTTCCATTTCTTGAGAAACAAAACCATCTCCTAAGTCATAATAAAGTTCTACACCATCAATAGTTCCAGTATAAGCACTTACATTTGCATTAAAGCTAAGTGAATTACTTTCAAAAGACATATCATCATAAGCTTCGTGAAGAATACTTATGCCGCTAATACTTATACCATCTAATGTTTGAACTCCTGTATTTAATGGATCTAAATAATTACTTAAACCCATATCCCATGCTAAATCAAATCTGCCATATCCATGATCATATTGTTGTGAACAATAACAATCTGGAGAAGGATCGCAATAGTTTGTATATATATAACTTGCAATTCCTACTTGCCTTTTATTTTCATCAAAAAATGGAGACCCTGATGATCCTGGAATAACCCTTCCTAGCTCATACTGAAACTCCCAATAATATCCATTTGCTGTAACATTATCACCCGTAAAAGAAATCTTTTTAATATCTGCCCCAGGATGATGAATCCCTACAGCATCCTGTGGAGGGCTACTTGCCCTAGACCACCCTACATAAAAGGGATTATAAGAATCAGGTATATTAGAAGTCATTTCTAAAAGTGCAAAATCTGGACCAGAATTTATATCTTCTTGAGCTAAAACCTGAGAGCCACTAATACTTTGATTAAGGGGTGCGGTAGTTCCATTGCATGTACTGCTTTGATAATTAAAATCAAAAACATAGCCACTAGCACTTCCACTTACACAATGGTCAGCGAATAAAACGTAAGGAGTTCTATCATTAGCTGTATTATTTATAATTGAGCCTGAGCATAAACCGCCACCCATCTGGACTCTTATAACTCCATCTATTTGATCCCTCCAGCCATCACCTTCTTCACAGATAACATTAATATTACAATCTTCTCTATTATCATCAAGTGTATTAAAATAATTTTTAATATCTGTATAATCATGTATTATAGTATCTATATTAAGTTGTAAATCATTCAATTCTTGAATAGGTACAGTTAACTCTATAATAATTCTATCACTTTTTATAAGAGATGTCGTTAAAACATCATTTGGTTTATTGTTTCTTGAGTCAAATAAACCCATATAGAAAGTTTGCTCTTCATCATAAAGGAACAATTTAGAATTTGGAGTTAGATGAAATTGATTAAAATTTATTCCGACTGCATAAGCATCTCTAGATTCAATACCAAGAAAATATGTATTAACATTGCCATCTGTAATAATAGTAGCATTATCAATAACATCAATATCAACATCATATTCATTCCCAAATTGAAAAACCATAGGAGCAAAATTTCTATCTACCTCTAAAGATTTATCTATTTGAATAAAATTGATTTCCATTGTTCTATTTTCATAGAACTTAGGAGCTCCATCATATTGAATTTGAGAAAATAATAATCCTGAAAAACAAAGTATTGAAAGTATTGATTTAAACATATTTAAATTTAATGCAACTTATAAAGGTAAAAAATTATCAAATTGTAATAAAGTGTAATAAATGAAATATTCAAATAGGACATTTACAAAATATATTATTGATTTTTTCCATCAAAAAGGGATCAAATATGTATGCATTGCACCTGGATCAAGAAATACTCCACTTACAGAAGCATTTATTAATCATAAAAAAATTAAATGTTTTAGTCATATTGATGAGCGCTCATTATGTTATTATGCTATAGGTCTTGCTAAAGCATCCTCTACTACTGTTGCCGTACTTACAACCTCAGGAACAGCAACAGCTAATCTTTTCCCTGGTATAGTAGAATCAAAATTAAGTAAAACTCCACTACTTATACTTACAGCAGATAGACCATCTTCACTTATTAACACTGGAGAACCGCAGACAATAAATCAAAATAATTTATATGGTGAATATGTAAATGAAATGCTAGATGTAGATTTTAAAAATAAAAATCTAAATACGCTTATAAATAAAATTTCAAAAAAAATGTCTAAATCAATACAAGATTCTGCTCCAATACATATTAATTTTAGATTTGATGAACCTCTATTTGATACAATTGATAAAGTTCCGAAACTAAAACTAAATAATAACATCCCTTTAAAATCTAAAGCTGTAACTCTTCCAATTATTAATCTATTGCCAGAATTTAAAAGACCTCTTATTATTTGTGGACCTATGAGTCCAAACTCAGAAAAAAAATATATTTTATTATTTGCAAAAAAAATTAACGCACCTATTTTTGCTGATGTTTTATCTCAAATGAGAAATAAAAAAAATAAAAAAATATTTGTTTATTATGAAAATTATCTAAAAAAAATAGAAGAAAAACCTGATATAGTTTTTAGATTTGGAGATAAACCTATTTCAAAAAATCTAAATATTTTTCTTAATAAAACACCGACTTTTCTTATAAGCGAAAAAGACATAAATAATGACAATTGTAAAAATAAAATTATATTAGAATACAAAAATCTTCTCACTCATATTAGCACAGATTGTGTCGGAGAAAAACCATGGATAAAATCTTTTAGATTATTAGAAAAAAATGTTTCAGAAATCATAACTACAAAAATTAAGGGAAATAATCATGCAACATTGATAATAAGTACATTAAAAAAAATTAAAAAAGGAGATCATATTTTAATTGGTAATTCAACTACGATACGTATGTTTGAAAGATTCTCAGGTAATTTTAATAAAAATATTAATGTATATGGTAACTATATCACTAGAGGTATTGATGGATTAGTGTCAACAGCACTTGGAATGTCTACAATAAATAAAAAATTTAATAACTATTTGTTCATAGGAGATTTGAGCTTCTTTTATGATATAAATGCTTTTCATATTCTTAAAAATGAAAAAATAAATCTAACAATAATTGTTGCAAATAATAATGGCGGACAAATTTTTTCTCAACTTCCCTATGCGAATAATAATATTAAACATTTTGAAAAATATTGGATAACTCCTCCCTTTACAGAAATAAAAAATGTAGCTAGGCTATTTAAACTTAGATATTATAAATTTGACGTAGATATGATTGAAAAGAATTTACATAGGATATCAAAATATAAAGGTGTAACAATAATTGAAATAAAAATTAATACAAATAAAGATAAAAAGTTATTAACTTTATTTAATCAAATTTCAAAATAATAATAAAAATGAATAAAAACCGTTTATTTCTATATATCATACCACTCCTATTTTCATTGGTTCTTTCTGCTAGTGATAATAGTAAAAAATCAGATGAAAGATTTTGGAAATTAGGCATTGGCCATATGCCTTCAAATAATGGAGTTGATATACTTTGGGAATATTCATATTATAAATATAAATCTGATGGAAAATATATAGGAGCAAAGTTTTCATCAGGCGATATGTCTAAAAGCCATGAATATTTGTTCGCATTTAGTTATTTAAATTTTTCAAGCCCTTCAAGAAAAGGATTTTATTATATAATTGATACAGGAATTGGTTTTCGTGCAACTAACTTTGGGTCAATATATGATGATGTTTCTTCTATTTTTGGTTTTTCTCCAGATTTACTTACTATATTTGAAGGAGATGATGATTATGATGACTTTGCAATATGGGGTAATGGAGAAGATCCATACAGAGGAAAATTTAAATTAGGATTAGATTTTAGTTTTGGATACTCTTTTACAAATTTTATGATCGCTGTTAAATTTATGAACAGACAAGTAATAGAAGGTCTAGATATTGCAGAATTTATGGAGAGCTATTCTGAGCAATTTGAAAATTTTGAGGATAGTGCGTATCTAACTCTTTCTTATATGTTTTAAATAAAACATTTTATTTATTGCGCATAAGCTTTGGTCCATACCATAACCAAAAACCGGTTATTGTAAATATTAGAAGAGATATCCCCATTATAGATGTATAAATTAATTTTATGATTTCTCCACTTGTTCCAAAAATAATATCCAAGATTGAACCATCATGAATATTTTCAAAAAAATCTGACCTTCTTTTTGTAATAGCTAAAACATCACCGGTTGCTCCATCTAGCTGGATCCCCCAATAATGATTGTCAAAAATAAATTTAATCATCCCTTTTTCAGGTCTTGCATCAATACGCTGTAAATTTAAATCAATATTTTTATCAATTGATTTTCTCAAGGTATTAAATGCAATAATTTGCAAAGAATCTAATGGTAACCATGCGCTAATATCAGTAGAGGTACCAATTGATGATTTTGGAAGTATTAGTCCATTACTATTTTTTTTCCATCCAAGCAACAAACCTGTAATTGCAACGACAAAAAAGAATGAGAATAATAATGCACCTATTGTTCTATGGACTTTTCTAACTATGCGTAAGGTTTTAGCATAGTTTTTTTTTGATTTCTTTTCAATCATACAGATTAATAAAGATTTTCGCCTTCAGATTTTGCAATTACCGCAGCACCAACACTATCACTTGAAACATTTACCATAGTTCTAAACATATCAAGAGGACGATCAATTGCAAGCATTGCTCCAACAATTACTCCTACTTGAGGATCTGTTAAACCAACAGCACTAGTCACAATAAAAATCATAACTAGACCTGCGCTAGGTATTCCAGCTGCACCAATAGAAGCAAGTAGAGCTGTCACTACTATTACTAGTTGTTGCTCTATACCCATCGCAACACCTAGAACTTGAGAAATAAATAAAACTCCTGCACATTCATAAAGAGCAGTTCCATCCATATTAACTGTAGCTCCCATTGGTAGGACAAAGCTTGATACTTCATTTGATACTTTGGCATTATCTCTTACACATTTTATAGTAACAGGAAGTGTTGCATTCGATGAGCTAGTTGAGAATGCAGTAAGCATAGCTGAAGCCATAGCTTTAAAATGGATAATTGGATTTATATGAAGAAAGAGAATTATAATAATTGGAAGAGTTATAAATAAATGTACTGATAACCCTAAAGAGATAGTTAGCATATATTTAGCAAGATTTATAAAGATGTCTAAACCTGAAGTATAAACTGTTTTTGTCATAAGACCTAATACACCAAGTGGTGCAAGGCTAATAATAATTTGAGTAATTTTCATAATTACATTAAAAAATGTATCTATGATATCTATTAATTTTGAAGATTTAGTCCTATCAATCATATTTAAAACAATTCCAAAAAATATGGCAAAAAATATAATTCCCAACATATCTCCATTAGCAAGAGCTTGAAATGGATTTGTTGGAATCATTCTTATTAAAATATCAAGCGTTGAACCAGGTGTTTGAATTTTAGATGGGTCAAAACTCGAATTAGCTATAATATTGGCACCAATTCCAGGTTTAATGAGGTTGGAAAAAAACAAACCTGTTAAAATTGCCATAAGACTAGTACAAACATAATAAAGCAAGGTTTTTAAGCCAATTCTGCCTACTTTTTTGCCCGAACCAATTGATGATACCCCTAAAATAATAGAGGTAAAAATCAATGGGACCATAATCATTTTAAGTAATCTTATAAAAATTGTTCCAAGAAGTGTTATAA
>MDTE01153933.1_pt1 | contig 11841 bp, 11 predicted proteins | sample 811231 | NCBI WGS metagenome assembly MDTE01 (sample SAMN05326651, study PRJNA326480) | marine metagenome | isolation source: seawater | place: Indian Ocean: Red Sea | collected 2010
AAGTTTTTTAGAAAGTCAAAAAATAGCTTTTGATGGGTTTATGGTTGGCGCCTTAGCTTTAATGGAATCTCCTGCAATTATAGTTGGATTATTACTTGTAAAATTTGCAGCCCCAAAAAATAGACCAAAATCGAGGAAAATGCATATAAGTGCAATATTACATGAATCACTTTTGAATGGATCTGTGTATTTATTGCTTTCAAGCTTAATTGTAGGATTTCTTACTGCTTCCAGTAATCCTTCAGGAATTACAAAAATGGAGCCATTTACTGGTCAATTATTCTATGGAGCAGAATGCTTCTTCTTATTAGATATGGGAATAGTCGCAGCTCAAAGATTGCCGAGACTGAAAAATGCAGGTTCATTTTTAATTGGCTTTGCAATTCTAATGCCTTTATTTAATGCATTAATAGGTGTTTTCGTTGCAAGATTTTTATCTCTAGGACCTGGCAATGCACTTTTATTTGTGGTTTTATGTGCAAGCGCCTCATATTTAGCAGTTCCTGCCGCGATGAGGATGACAGTGCCAGAAGCTAAATCTAGCTATTATATTTCAACCACATTAGGTCTAACTTTTCCATTCAATATCGTCCTGGGTATTCCAATATATATGAGTTTAGTAAATACAATTATCCCACTTTCTCCTTTTTAAAAATGAAAAGATTAGATTTAATTTTTAGTGAAAGAGAGCTTGATGCAATTATCAATACATTAGAAAAAGCTAATGTCCCAGGATATACAGTGATGAAACATGCCACTGGAAGAGGTCCAGAAAGAGTTGTAACTGAAGATATGGAATTTACTGGCTTAGGCTCAAATGCTCATGTGATAGTTTTCTGTGAACAAGAATTAATTGACCAAATACGTGAAAACATCAAATCTGATCTAAGTTACTACGGTGGGGTGGCCTTCATCTCAGAAGCAACACCTTTATAAGACTGCTTACTTTATAAACTTTTCAAGAGTGTATCCAATCTACCCTTATATTTTTTCTACTATTTAGATATCGATCGATCGACATTGCTGCGATGCATCCATCTGCTGCTGCTACAACAGCTTGTTTGAAAGGTGTATTTCTGATATCACCAATAGCCCATACGCCATCAGTGTTCGTAGACATAAAATCATCAACTATTACTCCTCCATCTTCCTTTAAAGCAATTTGATCTCCTAAAAAATCAGTAATTGGCTTAGAACCACTCATGTATACAAAGACTCCATCTAAATCAAGATTAATTGGCCCTTCTTTTTGTTTATTCTTCACAATGACCCCATTTACTCCCATATCATTTCCCAATATTTCTAATAATCTCGTTCTACTCCAATGTTTAATATTAGAGTTATCCATCAATTCCATAGCTTCCTCATTATCTGGCTTTGGATCACTTGATGTAATCCAATGAACAGTTGAAGCAAATTTAGTAAGAACAGTAGCTTCCTCAATTGCCTCTTTATTCGCCCCCACTACTGCAACTTCTCTATTTTTATAAAAAGCGCCATCACATGTGGCACAATAACTTACACCCTTTCCCAAGAAATCTGCTTCGCCTTTAAAAGAAGCAGGTCTACCCATAGCTCCACTCGCTAGTACGAGTGCCTTAGCTTTAAATGTCCCCTCAGGTGTATATACAGTCTTCCAATCTTTTGTTACATCAATACCAAAAACTTGAGCCCTCCTATAGTCAGTTCCATATTGAACAGCCTGGTCTCTCATTAATGTAAGCAATTTTTCACCACTTATGTCTACAGAAACACCAGGATAATTTGCAATCTGGTGCGTTATTGCTAAGGCGCCAACAGATGGATTCTTGTCTAATATGACCGTCTTTAAGTTAGAACGAGATGTGTAAAGTGCACAGGTGCATCCAGCAGGGCCACCGCCAATAATAACAACATCTGTCTCAATAGTTTCCAATTTAATAAAACTCCTTTTAATCAGTAATTAGATGAGTTTTTGGGTAGAAAGATATAATATTTAAATTTCTAACCTTTTTTTCATAAATATAAGTTAAGAGATAAAAAAGAAAAAAGCATAATATAGATACAAACTTACATAGGAAATTAAGAATAGATAAATTAAAACAGCAATCAATTACATGATTTGTTCTCAATTGATCTATTATTAAGTAAAACAATTTATAAATTAATTACTTAAAGGCTTTAAATATCATTTATGACGAATTCTGATTATCTTTTAAAAGCAGCTATAAAAAAGGTAACTGAAAAATTAAACGAAATAGTCTCAGAAAAAATTGAAGAAGCAACAAATATTGCTCAATATGCTCCTGAAACCATTAAAAAAGAATTCGATTTGCTAATGGAAGCAATAATTCAGGAGGCAGAAAGAATGGAAAAAGAAACTAATAATAATAGAAATACCTATACTGAAAAATCTAGCAAAGAATCAAACTTAGATATAGTTCTAAAAGAAATAGATGAAATTAAAAGAAAAATTGATGAAATAAATAGAAACATGAATAATTCGACTTTATGAACAACTATAAATTAAAAAATCGAATAAAGAAAATCAAAAGAGGATTCCTTATTTGGAGAACACTTATTTTCCTGTTGGTCAATTTATGGCTAGACAATTTGATATTTAAGATCTTTCCTACTAACAAAGATAAAAAAAATAAAGTGCAAATAAAAAGGGCTAGGTGGTTTACTAATAAATTAATTGAATTGGGTTCTGCTTTTATAAAAATTGGTCAGCTATTATCTGCCAGGCCTGATTTAATACCGAATACTTGGATACAAGAATTATCACAGTTGCAAGACCAAGTTCCCCAGTTCCCATATTCGAAAGTTGAAAAAATGATCAACGAAGAATTAGGACCAAAGTTCTCAGAAATCAATCAAATTGATCCAAACCCAATCGGATCAGCTTCCTTAGCTCAGGTTCATAAAGCTACTTTAAAAAATGGTAAAACAGTTGTATTTAAAGTACAAAGACCTAATTTAAAGAATTTGTTCATTATTGATTTGAACATAATGCAACAAATTGCCTTTTTAATACAAAAAAATAAGAATTGGAGCAGAGGAAGAAATTGGGTTGACATTGCAACCGAGTGTAGAAAAGTTCTTATGAAAGAACTCGACTTTAATAGTGAAGCTCAATATGCCGCACGGTTTAGGCAACAATTTCTTGATGATGAATCGATAGAAGTTCCGGAAGTTTTTTGGGACTTATGTAGTGAAAAAGTTCTATGTCTAAGTTATCTAGAAGGTACCAAAATAAGTGACATAAAAGAATTAAAATCTAAGAATATTGATCTACCAAAGATCGCAGAGATAGGAGCAATTAGCTATTTAAAACAACTTGTAAATTATGGTTTCTTTCATGCCGATCCGCATCCAGGAAATTTAGCCGTTTCAAAATCAGGCAAATTAATCTTTTACGATTTTGGGATGATGGGTAATATTTCTAATAATCTACAATCAAGCTTAGGCTCTATGGTCCGATCTGCGGCTTTAAGAGATGCTTCCGCATTGGTAACTCAACTCCAGCAAGCAGGCTTGATTTCTAAAGATATTGATGTAGGGCCAGTCAGAAGATTAGTCAGGTTAATGCTTAAAGAAGCTTTAACCCCACCATTTAGCCCAAATATCATCGAAAAACTATCTGGAGATCTATATGAACTTGTTTATGAAACTCCTTTTCAATTACCAGTTGATTTAATTTTTGTAATGAGAGCAGTCTCAACTTTCGAAGGTGTTGGTAGAATGCTAGACCCAGGGTTTAACCTTGTATCAATTACTAAGCCTTATCTAATTGATCTCATGACTTCTAATAATCAAACACCTAATGATTTAATTAATCAATTTGGCAGACAAGTTGGCGAATTAGGTTCAAAAGCTGTAGGTATTCCAAAAAGAATTGATGAAAGTTTAGAAAGATTAGAACAGGGTGATTTACAACTTCAAATCAGGATGGGTGAATCTGATAGGCAATTTAAAAAAATGTTTACTGCTCAAAAATCTCTAGGTCATTCAATACTAATAGGAAGTTTAACAATAGCATCAGCATTACTAGTAACTAACAACCAAAATAATTTTGCGATATTACCTTTAATTTTTGCAGCACCAATAAGTATTGATTGGATTAAGTGTCAATTTAGCATGAGAAAGGGCTCGAGAATAGAAAAGCTTAAGCAATAAAAAACTATATATTTTTTGGCCCTAAACCTAAATGACCAGCAAATCTGGCTTGATTCCCTAACTCCTCCTCAATTCTTAGAAGCCTATTGTACTTAGCAATTCTCTCACTTCTGCTCAAAGAGCCAGTTTTAATTTGACCTGATCTTGTTGCCACAGATAAATCAGCAATAGTGGTGTCTTCAGTCTCGCCGCTTCTATGACTTATAACACTTGTAAAACCTGCACTTTTAGCTAAGTCAATAGCTTCTAAAGTTTCAGTTAATGTTCCAATTTGATTTACCTTTATTAAAATTGAATTTGCCGATTTTTCTAATATTCCTTTTTTTAACCTTTGAGTATTCGTAACAAATAAATCATCACCAACTAACTGCACTTTATTTCCAATTTCTTTATTCAAGTCAGACCAACCCTCCCAATCATCTTCCGCTAATCCATCCTCTATAGAAACTATTGGATAATTTGAAACTAAACTTGACAGATAAGAAATCATTTGAGTACTAGTTAAATTTTTCCCTTCATATTTATAAAATCCATCTTTATAAAATTCAGTACTAGCAACGTCCAAGGCTAAGGATACTTGTTCACCAGGAATAAATCCTGCTTGCTGAATAGACTCTAAAAGCAAATCACCTGCAGCTTCTGTGGATAATAATTCTGGGGCAAAACCACCTTCGTCTCCAACTGCTGTAGACAAACCTTTTTTAGCAAGCAAAGTTTTGAGTGCATGGAAAATTTCAGTTCCCATTCTTAATGATTCACTAAAAGTTTTCACCCCATGTGGAACAAGCATGAATTCTTGGCAATCAAGACCATTTGGTGCGTGAGCCCCACCATTTATTACATTCATCAATGGTACTGGGAGAAGATTAGATAGTGGATCGCCAAGATATCTATAAAACGGAATATCCAAAGCATTTGATGCAGCTCTAGCATTGGCTAGACTCACTGCAAGGATTGAGTTAGCTCCCAAACTAGATTTATTGGGAGTTCCATCAATTTCAATCATTAAGTTGTCAATACTTGTTTGATCTAAAGCCGACAAACCACATAAGGCAGGAGAAATTGTCTCATGAATTTTATTTACTGCATTTAAGACGCCTTTACCCATATATTTCTTCCCACCATCTCTTAATTCATGTGCTTCATGCGCCCCAGTACTCGCTCCGCTGGGAACTATAGCCCTGCCAATAGCACCACATTCCAAAAATACTTCTGCTTCTACAGTAGGGTTTCCTCTTGAATCAAGCACTTGCCTGGCTTCAATAGTGTCAATAAGGAAGTCAATAGTTTCTTTCACGATTTAATTAATACTATTTAAATCCTATAAATACCTGAAGTATTTGGCTAAAATCTGAAATATAAAGAAGTTAATCAAATAATTTTTTTTGATTTCAAAACAAGTTATGGAGGCTTAATAGATAATCAAATTGATGAAAAAATTTTTTTCCAACAAATAAAATCATCTTCTTAATTTGTAAAAAAATTTTATTTCATCTTATAATTCAGAAAAATTCTAAACCATAATTAGGGTAATCCTAATTATAAATAAATAGAATGCTTAAGTATAACTTTTGTTTAGTCTATGAGAGAAAGTCTTACATCAAATCCAGAACTCTTTAGTGATATCAGTTGGAATCTTCTTTTATTAGGTGAAGAAACTGCAAAAAAATGGGATCATAGCGAGTTCAATATTGAACACATTATTCATACTTTGTTCACTTCAGGTGAATTTTTTGCATTTATAGAAAAGTTGTCAATAGATCAAGATACAGTATTGGACATAACAGAAGATTTTTTAGAAGAAACGCCAAGACATGATTCAGATATTTTTACTATTGGTGAAGAACTAGAGATTTTACTAGATAATGCAAATCAAATAAAAACACAATGGGGATCAAATTTAATTGAAATTCCTCATTTATTAATCGCTTTAGGTAGAGATTCAAGAATTGGAAATTATGTTTTTCAAGAGGGTGATCTCTCAGTAGAGCAGCTAGAAGAAGAATTAAAATTTTTTCCTAATATTAATCAAAGTAAAATTTTGCCTGAAAATAAAAACAATTCATTAGTTAGTAACTCTATTGAGAAAGGCGATAAAAAAGAATTGACAGAAGAATCAAAACCTATTGTTCAGGTAACTAAGAGTAATCTCAATATTGAAAATAAAAAAGAAATTGAAGCTAATGCACTTTCTCTTTATGGCAAAGATTTAACTGAATCAGCCGAAAGAGGTTTACTTGATCCAGTAATTGGAAGAGAAGATGAAATTAATAACTTGATGAGAGTTTTATCTAGACGTAGTAAAAACAATCCTATCCTTATTGGCTATCCAGGCGTTGGGAAAACTTCTATTGCCAAATTACTTGCCCAATTGATAGTAGAAAAAAAGGTTCCTGATTCATTACAAGACTTAAAAATTATTTCACTTGATATTGGAGCATTAGTATCAGGAACAAAATTCAGAGGTCAATTAGAAGAAAGATTAACTTTAATACTTAATGAAATAAAAGACCCAAATCAGGGAATTATTTTATTCATTGATGAAATTCATACAATAATTAGCTCAGATAGATCTACAGCAGATATAAGTAATATTCTGAAGCCTTTGCTTACTGAGGGAGATCTGAGATGTATTGGAACAACAACACCTGAAAAATTTCGCGAAAGTATTGAAAGAGATCAAGCATTAAATAATTGCTTTCAAAAAATATTTGTCAATGAACCTTCTATAGAGCTAACTTCGAGAATTTTACAAGGTATAAAAAAGAAATATGAAATACATCATGGCATCAGAATTACACAAGAAGCAATTAATTGTTCTGCAAGACTTGCTGATAGATATATAAACGATAAGTGTCTTCCAGATAAAGCGATAGATTTAATTGATGAGGCGGCAGCTCAATTAAAAATAGAATCTAACAAAAAGCCACAAATAATTCTTGATGCAGAAAGTAAGATTGATGCTATTGAAAATAAGTTACAAAATCTTTTACCAGACAACATTGAAAATAGAGAAAAACTATTAGATATTAAAGAATTAGCTTTACAACAGTTAGATGACACTATCAATGATTGGAATAATGAGCGAGAAAAGATGGAACAATTGACTTTTTTATTAAAGGAAGAAGTTAGACTTACAAAGAAAATTGAAGAATTAAGTATAATTTGCGATGAACAAGAACATTTAGATGTTTTAAAGCATCAAAAGGAAAACTTAGATGAAGTTGAATTTGAAATAAAAAATATTGAAGACAGCTTAAAGAATCCTCAAAAAAATAGAAAATTTGTTTTTAAGTATCAAGTTGAACCTGATGATATCGCTGATGTAATTTCAAAAATTACTGGAATTCCCATTACCAAAGTAGTCTCAAATGAACGAAAAAAATTAGTAAATTTGGAATTAGAGATAAGTCAGAAAGTTATAGGGCAGGGAAAAGCTGTAGAAGCTGTTTCATCCGCAATCCGAAGAGCAAGAGTTGGAATGAAAAACCCCAAAAGACCAATTGGATCTTTTTTATTTATGGGTCCCACAGGAGTTGGTAAAACAGAATTAGCAAAATCTCTTGCATCATCATTATTTGACGAAGAAGAAGCATTATTAAGATTAGATATGAGTGAATATATGGAAAAAAATGCTGTTGCAAGGCTTTTAGGAGCTCCTCCAGGTTATGTTGGCTACGAAGAAGGAGGACAATTAACTGAGGCAGTTAGAAGAAAACCCTACTCTGTAATTCTCCTTGATGAGATTGAAAAAGCGCATTCAGAAGTTTTCAATGTTCTCCTACAAGTTTTAGATGAAGGAAGATTAACGGATTCTCAAGGAAGAACAGTTGATTTCAAAAATACAGTAATAATTATGACTAGTAATTTAGCTGGCAAAATAATTTTAGAGGATTCAAAAAAAATTCCAACAAGCAAAGAAAATTCAGAATTAAGGCAACAGACTTTACAAGATTCTATCAATAAATCATTATCCGCCATTTTTAGGCCCGAATTCCTAAACAGAATAGATGAAGTAGTAAAGTTTTATCCATTATCAATTGATCAACTAGAAAAAATAATTCTTTTGCAGATCGCAGATTTAAAAAAATTATTACTGGAGCAAGGAATAAATATTAATTTTGATAAAAAAGTTATCCAAAAAATTGCAAATGATTCCTATGAGCCTGAATATGGTGCTAGGCCCCTAGCAAGAGAACTTAGAAGGCAAATAGAAAATCCACTAGCTTCTAAACTTTTGGAGGATGATTATAAAAATAAAAAAAATATAACTGTAAAAATTAGTACATCAAAAAAAGATGAGATATTATTTAGACCTAGCTGATGAGTAAATTGATGAGCTAAGATAAACCAAAGCTTTTATGCTTAATCTAAATTTGAATTTTGTGACAAGTCCAACCAATCAAGAACCAATCAAAAAAGAACCCTCTGAAATAAAAGTGTCCTCTGAAAAAAATATTTCATCTGGAATAAAAGAGGTAAAGAAAAAAAAGAATTTTTTAAATTCTACATTTGACGAGCTCAAACTTGTTGTGTGGCCTAACAAACAACAGTTATTTAGTGAATCTGTTGCTGTTATTATTATGGTAACCTTTTCAGCTGCAGCCATTGCATCTGTTAGTAGGTTTTATGGATGGGCAGCATCCCAAATTTTCCGTTAAATAAAAAATTTTTAAATAATAGGTATAGTACTATAATTTTAAAAATCATTTATCAAGCTTTTAAAGAAAGAAAATGAGTAACGAATTAACAACAAACCTTAGTTCCGCAAAGGGAAATACTAATATTGCAAGATGGTATGCAGTTCAAGTGGCATCAAGCTGTGAAAAGAAAGTGAAAGCTACTCTCGAGCAAAGGTCAGTAACTTTAGGTGTTAATAACAAAATTATAGAAATTGAGATTCCTCAAACCCCTGGCATTAAACTTAAAAAAGATGGTTCTAGACAAACAACAGAAGAGAAGGTTTTCCCTGGCTATGTTTTAGTTAGGATGATTCTTGATGAAGATACAATGATGGCTGTGAAGAGTACTCCCAATGTCATTAACTTTGTTGGAGCGGAAGATGGCAGGGGAACAGGGAGATCACGAGGTCATATCAAACCTCGACCTTTGTCTAAGCAAGAAGTAAATAGAATATTTAAGCGTGCCTCCGAGAAGAAAGCTGTAATAAAATTAGATCTTGAGGAAAAAGATAGAATTATCGTAACTAGCGGGCCTTTTAAAGATTTCCAGGGTGAAGTAATAGAAGTTTCAGGTGAAAGAAATAAATTAAAAGCATTACTTTCAATATTTGGGCGCGAAACTCCTGTAGAATTAGAATTCTCTCAAATCAATAAACAAAATTAATTATTAATTCTGTTTATCGAGTAAAGTAATCATTTTAACCCCCGTTTAAATTCACTAATCTAATGGCAAAAAAAATTGTTGCGGTTATTAAACTTGCACTTCAAGCTGGCAAAGCAAACCCTGCCCCACCAGTAGGTCCGGCTTTAGGTCAACACGGTGTAAATATCATGGCATTTTGCAAAGAATATAATGCAAGAACACAAGATAAAGCCGGTTTTGTAATACCAGTTGAAATTTCAGTTTTTGAGGATAGAAGCTTTACATTTATAACCAAAACTCCACCTGCCTCAGTCTTAATAACCAAGGCAGCTGGTATAGAAAAAGGAGCTGGTGAATCATCAAAAGGATCAGTTGGCAATATAAGTAAATCTCAATTAGAGGAAATAGCCAAAACAAAGCTTCCTGATTTAAACTGTACCAGTATTGAATCAGCAATGAAGGTGATTGAAGGAACTGCTCGTAATATGGGTGTTTCAATTACTGAATAAATTCAATCCCAAAAATTAACTATTTAAGGGGAGGTTATTTTTTAACCGTTATAACCCAAATTTATTATGAAAAAACTATCCAAAAGAATGGCGGCCCTATCAACAAAGATAGAAAATCGCACATATACCCCTCTTGAAGCCTTAAGCATCGTCAAGAAAAATGCAACTGCTAAATTTGATGAGACTATGGAGGCTCATATTCGTTTAGGTATTGATCCAAAATACACAGATCAACAGCTAAGAACAACCGTTGCTCTTCCTCATGGGACTGGCCAAAGCGTAAAAATAGCTGTTATCACAAGCGGTGAAAATGTAGCTAAAGCTAAATCTGCAGGTGCAGATCTTTTTGGAGAGGAGGATCTTATAGATAGCATTAATAAAGGTAATATGGATTTTGATTTGCTTATTGCAACTCCTGATATGATGCCAAAAGTTGCAAAACTTGGAAGGGTTTTAGGTCCAAGAGGGTTAATGCCCAACCCTAAAGCTGGGACTGTGACTGGTGATATAGCTAGTGCAATTAAAGAATTTAAAGCTGGCAAACTGGAATTTAGGGCAGATAAAGCAGGGATTGTGCATGTTCGTTTTGGGAAAGCTAGTTTTACTGAGAATGATTTATTTGAAAATTTAAAGACATTACAAGAATCAATTGATAAAAATAAGCCTAGTGGAGCAAAGGGTAAGTATTGGAGAAGTTTTTACGTAACATCTACGATGGGGCCTTCAGTTCAAGTAGATATAAATGCTTTACAGGATTACCATCCAGAAAGTTAACTCTCTGTAGTATAATTTTAAAGCAATAATACGGCCAAAGAAAGTAGGTTTATTTAGTTTCATCTAAATTTTAAACTCCTACCGAGGTTGCGTTTAAATTATTTTCTTTTTGGATCTAATGAAAGCGGCCTCTTTATAAATGAACTTAACCGCATTTCCTGCTCTTCCTAAATCACGATCCAAAAACAACAATGGGCCGAACACTAGAGAATAAGCAAAAAATCGTCACAGAAATTAAATCTCTGTTAGATGATTCGGAAATGGCTGTGGTTCTTGATTACAAAGGTTTAAGTATCAAAGAGATGTCAGATTTGCGATTAAGATTGCAAACAAATAATGGCATTTGTAAAGTTACAAAAAATTCATTAATGCGTAAGGCGATTGATGGTAAAAGTAATTGGACTGATCTTGAATCTTTACTAACAGGAACTAATGCTTTTGTTTTAATTAAAGAAGATGTTGGAGGAGCTGTTAAAGCAATCCAATCTTTTCAAAAAGAGACAAAAAAATCCGAAACCAAAGGAGCTTTATTTGAGGGTAGACTTCTCAGTGAATCTGAAATTAAAGAGATCGCAAGCCTACCTTCTAAAGAAGTATTGATGGCAAAAATAGCTGGCGCATTAAATAGCGTTACTGCAAAAATTGCTATCTCTATCAATGAAGTGCCTTCTGGACTTGCTAGATCACTTAAACAACATTCTGAAAAAACAGAATCTTAAACTTCACAACTAAATTATCTATTAAGAAAATGACTGCAAAAACTGAAGAAATTCTTGAATCATTAAAATCCCTCTCCCTCTTAGAAGCATCTGAACTTGTAAAACAAATTGAGGACGCTTTTGGTGTTTCTGCGGCAGCATCAGCTGGTGTAGTAATGGCAGCTCCAGGAGCTAGTGGTGGTGATAGTGATGGCGGAGCCGCTGAAGAAAAAACTGAATTCGATGTGATTCTTGAAAGCTTTGATGCAGCTGCTAAAATCAAAGTTCTAAAAGTAGTAAGAAATGCAACTGGTCTTGGTCTTGGTGATGCAAAAGCACTTGTTGAATCAGCACCAAAGACTGTGAAAGAAGGAATC
>MDTE01003411.1_pt1 | contig 11840 bp, 9 predicted proteins | sample 811231 | NCBI WGS metagenome assembly MDTE01 (sample SAMN05326651, study PRJNA326480) | marine metagenome | isolation source: seawater | place: Indian Ocean: Red Sea | collected 2010
TCCATGAATCCAGCCGCGGTATCCCGCCAATAGGCCTCGTCCGCGTCTGAGGTCGGCCAGGCCGGATTTATATCTGCCAATATTCACTCCTATTCTGCGCCGGGGCGCGTTCTTGCACAGCCATACTATACTCCCTATTATAACCATCGCGTTGACCACCGCCCGGGCCGGCGGTGCGGCTATATAAAGCCGCACTGCGCCGGGGCGGTCAAGGGCAGCAAAGCACCGTGCCCGCCCGATCGACATCCGTTTCCAAACGCCGCGACTGCATGCCGCCAGCCGATACTATCAACACCCCCCTGCTCGAAGTCGAGGAACTGCGCACTTATTTCCACACCCGCGCCGGGGTGGCGCGGGCCGTCGACGGCGTCTCTTTCGAACTCGGCGCATCCGAAACGCTCGGCCTGGTCGGCGAGAGCGGCTGCGGCAAGAGCGTGACCGCCCTGTCGATCATGCGACTGGTCAGCGATCCGCCCGGCAAGATCGAGGGCGGGCAGATCCGGCTCAACGGCCGCGACCTCCTGGCGCTGTCGGATGACGAGATGTGCCAGGTCCGCGGCAACGACGTGGCGATGATTTTCCAGGAACCGATGACCTGCCTCAACCCGGTATTGACCTGCGGCAGCCAGATTGCCGAAAGCGTGGAACTGCATCAGGGCATCTCCAAAACGGCCGCCCGGGAACGCGCCGTCGATATGCTGCACTTAGTCGGCATCTCCGCCCCCAAGCAACGCGCCGGCGAATATCCGCACCAGCTTTCCGGAGGCATGCGCCAGCGGGTTATGATCGCCATGGGCTTGTCGTGCAACCCGCAGATGCTCATCGCCGACGAACCGACCACCGCCCTCGACGTCACCGTCCAGGCCCAGATCATGGAGTTGTTGGCCCGGCTCCAGGATGAGTTGGACATGGCCATACTGCTCATCACCCACGATCTGGGCGTCGTCGCCGAGACCACCGACCGCGCCGCCGTTATGTACGCTGGGACCATCGTCGAAAGCGCCGCGACCGACGCGTTATTCGACAATCCCCACCATCCTTACACTCAAGGCCTGATGCGCTCGATTCCCGACCTCGACAGCGACCAGACGCGGCTCGACATCATCCCTGGCTCCGTGCCCGACGCCCGACGCATGCCACAGGGCTGCCGCTTCCACGCCCGCTGCCCACACGCCGACGATCACTGCCGCCGGGAACCCCCGCCGCTGGTAGAAATAAAAGAGAGCCATTTAGCGGCCTGCTGGAAAGCCGATGCCTGAGCGCGCGCCCCTGCTCGCCACCGTCGACCTGAGCAAACACTTCGCCGTCAGCAAAAGCCGCTGGGGCCGGGTCACCGGCCAGGTCCGCGCCGTTGACGGCGTGTCGCTTGAGATCTATCCGGGCGAAACGCTGGGCGTCGTCGGCGAGAGCGGCTGCGGCAAGACCACCCTCGGCCGCCTGATCCTGCGCCTGATCGAACCCACCGCCGGCCACGTGCACTTCGCCGGTACCGATATCGCCGGTCTCTCAGGTCTGCAGATGCGCGATATGCGCCGACAGATGCAGATCATCTTCCAGGACCCCTACAGCTCGCTCAATCCGCGACTGACGGTGCACAAGATCATCGCCCAGGGCATCACCACCCACAAACTCGCCAATGGCCAGGCCGTCGGCGAGCGGGTGGCACAGCTTTTAGATATGGTCGGTCTGCCCGCCAGCGCCGCCCGCCGCTACCCACACGAATTTTCCGGCGGTCAGCGCCAGCGCATCGGCATCGCCCGGGCCCTGGCCGTCGAACCGCGCTTTATCGTCGCCGACGAACCGGTTTCGGCCCTCGACGTCTCGGTCCAGGCCCAGATCGTCAATCTCTTGCAGGATATCCAGGCGGAGATGGGGCTTACGTATATGTTCATCGCCCACGACCTCAGCGTCGTGCGCCATATCTCCGACCGGGTCGCGGTTATGTATCTGGGCAAGATCGTCGAACTGGCCCCCAAACAGGTCCTCTACGACGACCCCTCGCATCCCTATACCCAGGCCCTGCTCTCGGCGGTGCCCGTCACCAATCCCAAGCAGCGCCGCGAGCGCATCATCCTCGAAGGCGACGTGCCCAATCCGTCCGACGTGCCTTCGGGCTGCCCGTTCCATCCCCGCTGCGCCGAACGACAGGCCCAGTGCGAAACGACGGTGCCGCAATTGACCGACATCGGCGACGGGCGCCAGGTCGCCTGTCTTTTGCGCCAGACCAGCCAGACAAAGGAAAAACAAGATTAAGACTTTAACCGTCCTATTGACCGCCCTGCTGTATAACGCGCCGGCAGACGCCCAGAACACGACCATTTACGAGACCGCCTTGCCGCCGGACGCCGCACCCTACGACCAGCAGGTCTACCGCATCCCCTGCAGCAACGCCGCCAACTCGATCACTTTCGACTTTATGGTCAGCGTCTACCAGCCCTATTGCGGATCCAATCTCTTCAACGACCCGCTGGTCACTTTTGACAAGGCGCAAAATCCGATTCCCGGCGCCGCCGCCAGTTGGTCGGTAGCCGACGACGGAGTGACCTGGACCTTCAACCTGCGCGAGGGCATGCTGTGGAGCGACGGCACCCCGGTCACCGCCCACGATTACGTCGCGACCTTCCGCTTCTCCGCCAGCCCCGACCACGCCTGGGATTTCGCCTGGTACTACACCTTCGTCGACAAGGGCGGCATCAAAAACTGGGACAAGGTCATCGCCAGCGAGATGCCGGTCGATTCGCTGGGGGTGCGCGCCGTCGACGACAACACCTTGGAAATCGTCACCAAGGGCGTCTTCCCGCCACTACCCAAGATCATGAAGTACGCCTATACCCTGCAGAAGAAGGCGTTGGAAGAGCACGGCCCCTACTACAATAACGACCCGGCCACCGCGGTTTCTTCCGGCCCCTTCATGCTCGAATCCTTCGACCACGGCTTCAAGGTGACCTTCAAGGCCAATCCCCATTACAGAGGCTATCGCCCGCCGCGGCTTAAGCGGATCGAGGGCGTCTACATGTCGCCGGCGACCTACTTCATCGCCTATCTCAACGACGAGATCGACGCCGTCAACTTCAACGATATGTCGCCGGCTGACTTCGCCACCATCCAGCGCGATCCCGTGTTGCAGGCCAACTACCTACGGCCCAGCCTGATCGGCACCGACTATGTCTTCTTCGACGTCCACAGTCCGCCCTTCGACAATCTCGACGTGCGCAAGGCCTTCGCCCACGCCATCGACCGCGAGGCGATCGTCAAGGGTGTCTACAAGGAAATAAAGGCAACCCCCGCCCACTCGATGTTGATGCCCGGCTTTCCCGCCGCCGACACCGAGGGTGAGTTGGCCCACTACCAGCGCTTCGACTGCGGTCTGGCCAAGGAGCATCTGGCCAAGGCCGGCTATCCCAATGGCCAGGGCTTCCCGCCGCAGGTCATGTGGCTGCGCAACGAAAACCCCGGCATCGCCTCGGTCTACCAGGCCGCCGCCGCTTCGATTTCGCAGTGCCTGGGCGTGCAGATCCAGGTCTCGAACAAGGACAACAAAGTATTCATGGACGCGCTGCACGAACGGCCGACGCTCATCCAGCTAGGCGCCGTCGCCTACAGCATCGACTTCGCCGACCCAATCAACCTACTCGGCATCTGGGTCAGCAGCGGACGCCACTCCTGGCGCAACCAGCAATTCGACGCCATCCTCGACGAAGCCAGCAACCTGATGGGCGATCCGGTGCGCCGCGACAAGCTCTTCCGCGACGCCGAAACCATCCTCGTCGACGATGTCGGCGGCGCCTTTATCGCCCACCGCTGGGCTGGCGATCTCTTCCGCCCCAAGGTCCGCGGCGGCAGTATCCGCGACCCGGGGCCCAATGGCACCTACGGCAACCACTCCGGCAACGATTGGATGTGGGGCGATCTTTACATAGGACAGGCGCAATAATCGGCATGACGGCAAAGGCGACCAAAGACCACCATCCCGACGGTGAGAGGCACGGCTCATGCTCTTTTATCTAGCCCGACGCCTGACCGCCCTGGCCTTCGTGCTGCTGGCGGTGTCGATGATCGTCTTCGCGCTGATGCATTCGGTGCCCGGCGGCCCCTTCGACACCCAGCAGGCCAAGCTGCCCAAGGCCGCGCGCGAGAACATCGAGCGCAAATACGGCCTCGACAAACCCGTCTGGCAGCAATACCTCAACTACATGAGCCATGCGGTGCGCTTCGATTTCGGCATCCCCTACCAGCAGCCGCAGACCACCGTCGCCGCGCTGATCGGCAAGACCTGGATCGTCACCCTGCAGGTCGGGGTAATGACGATTATCGTCGCCTTCGGCTTTGGCATCGCCGCTGGGATGTTCGCCGCCTACCACCAGAACGGCTGGATCGACAATGTGGTGACCTTCGGCGCGATGATGGGAGTAACTGTGCCCAATTTCGTCGTCGCGATGTGGTTTATCCTGTTCTTCGGGGTCGCCAGGCAGTGGCTGCCCACCGGCGGCTGGAGCAATTCCGGCGACTGCCTTTGCTACGAGATGCTGTGCTCGGACTGGATCATGCCGGTTATCGCCTACGCCCTGGCGCCGATGGCGATCATCGCCCGCTACACCCGCGCGTCGATCGTCGACGTCATCCGCGAGGACTACGTGCGCACCGCCCGCGCCAAGGGCCTGAGCGAGTCGAAGGTCATGCGCCGCCACGTGCTGCGCAACGCGCAAATCCCGATGGTCACCGCCCTCGGCACCGAAATACCCAATCTCATCACCGGCAGCATCTTCATCGAGACCATCTTCCGCATCAACGGCCTGGGCAAATTCTTCGTCACCAGCACCCTCAACCGCGACTATCCGATGATCATGGCGACCTTCCTGCTGGTCGCCCTGCTCTGGGGCATCACCTATATGCTGACCGACATCGCCTATACCCTCATCGACCCGCGCGTCAAGCTCGGCGATAAGAAAGAGGCCTGATGAGCCAATTGCAGGGCGATGCAGCCCAAGCCTTCGACGACGACCTCGACCACCGCTCCTTCTGGGCTGACGCCCGGCGGCGCTTCGCGCACAACCGCCTCGCCCTCACGGGATTGGTTATCGTCGGCTTTATCTCCTTCCTGGCCGTCTTCGCCGATTTCCTCGCGCCTTTCCCCTACGATCACGCCTATTTCGACAAGGTCCTGCTCGAGCCCTTCCAACATCCCGACCACCCCCTCGGTACCGACGAAGTCGGACGCGACTATCTCAGCCGGCTGATTTACGGCGCCCGCACCTCGCTGACCGTCGCGCTGCTGGTCCAGGCCATCGCCCTGCTCATCGGCGTCCCCGTCGGCGCCCTGGCCGGGTATTTGGGTGGCCGACTCGACTTCGCCGTCACCCGCGTCATCGACGTGATGACCGCCTTCCCCAGTCTGCTCTTCGCCATCCTGATCATCTCGGTACTCGAAGGCGGGCTTACGACCATTATCGTCGCCCTCAGTATCACCGGCTGGATCGGCATCGCGCGGCTGACGCGGGCGCAATTTTTAACCTTGCGCGAGCAGGAGTACGCCTTGGCGGCGCAGGCCCTGGGCGTACCGGCGCGCAAGATCATCTTCCGCGACCTGTTGCTCAACGCGTTGACCCCGATCCTGGTCGCCGTCAGCTTCGGCATCCCCGGGACCATCTTCGCCGAAGCGGGCCTGAGCTTTATCGGACTGGGGATCAACGATCCGATGGCCAGCTGGGGCAAAATGGTCGGCGTCTCCAACGCCTATGTCCGCGTCTACTGGCACCTCGCGCTCTTCCCGACCATCGCCATCGCCCTGACTATGCTGGGCTTCTCCTTTTTGGGCGACGGGTTGCGCGACGCGCTCGACCCCAAACACGAAAATCAATAGAGGTTACTGGCATGGCCGATTCGCGCAGGGATTTCTTCAAGAAGACGGCCGGCATCGCCCTCGCCGCCTCGGCGCTGCCCTTTCTCGAGCCGGACAGCAGCAAGAAAGTCCACGCCGCCGACAAAAAACTCGCCGACCGGTCCCCTCTGGCGACCGCGACCGACGAGAATTTCTGGTACTCCGTGCAAAACGCCTTCGACCAGTCACCGCAATTCATCAACCTCGACAACGGCCACCACTCGCCGCAGCCCAACGCGGTAATCGACGAGGTCTGCCAGAACGCCCGCGAGCACAATCACCTGGCCTCCTTCTATAACCGCCGCCGCATCAACGCCGACCGCAAGCGGGTCCATAGCTATTTGGCGGACTTCGCCGGCTGCTCGGTCGACGAGGTCGAGATCACCCGCAACGCCACCGAAGCGCTGAATATCCTCATCATGGGGGTCCCCATGCAGGCGGGCGATGAGGCGCTGTGGGGCATCTACGAATACGGCACCATGCGCGCCGCCTTCAAACAGCGCGCCGCGCGCGAGGGCATCGTCAACAAGGTCCTCAAGATCCCCCTAGCCTATATGGACGACGACGAGATCGTCAATGCCTACCGCGACGCCATCACCCCCAAGACGAAGATCATCCTGGTTTCGCACATGTTCAACGAGACCGGCCAATTGTTGCCGGTGCGTCGGATCTGCGACATGGCGCATGAACGCGGCGTTGAGGTCATCTGCGACGGCGCCCATTCCTTCGCCCACATCGCCACCCAAATCCCCGATCTGCACTGCGACTACTACGGCACCAGTCTGCACAAGTGGATGCTCGCCCCTCTGGGCACCGGCCTGCTATATATCAAAAAAGAAAAAATCAAAAAGGTCTGGCCCCTCTTCGGCAGCGGTGCCTACGACTCCGACCGCATCGGCAAATTCAACTCCATCGGCGTCCATCCCGGCTATATCAAACTGGCCATCGCCGAAGCGGTGCGCTTCAATGAGGCCATCGGGGCCGAGCGCAAGGAAGCACGGCTGCGCTACCTCAAAAACTACTGGGTCGATCGATTGGCCGAGGTGCCGGATATCGTCATCGACACCCCCCGCGAGGACCATCGCTCCTGCGCCATCACCACCGTCGGCATCGAAGGCGTGGAACCGAGACAGATCGCCCAGGACCTCTGGGACCGTCACCGGATCCTGACCGTCGGCGTCCGCAACGAGGCGGTGCGATACGCGGGTGTGCGTCTCTGTCCCAATCTGTATACCACCACCGGCCAACTTGACACCCTCGTCGCGGCGATGACCGAAATCGCCGTCGGCTAATCGGGAGCAGACAGCTATGCCAGATTCGCGCAGGGAATTCCTCGCCAAGACGGCCGGCATCGGCCTGGCCGCTACCTTCTTGCCGCTGATCCAGCCGGCCGGCCACCGCGCGGTCCACGCCGCGGCCGAAAAGCTCGACGGCCAGTCGCCGCTGCGGAGCGCCACCGACGAGCGCTTTTGGACCCAGGTCCGCAACGCCTTCAACCTCTCGCCGCAATTCATCAACCTCGAAGCCGGTTACTACAGCCCCCAACCCGACGCCGGTGTCGACGAGGTCAGCACCCAGGCCCAACAGATCAACGAACTGTTCTCGTTCTACATGCGCCGCCAGTGGCTCGACGACGTGGCCAGCGTCAACAAGCTGCTGGCCCGCTTCACCGGTTGCTCCGACGAGGAGGTGCTAATCACCCGCAACACCACCGAGTCCCTCAATATCGTCATCATGGGCCTCGACCTTAAGGCCGGCGACGAGGCGATATTTGGCAAATACGAGTACGGCAGCATGAAGGTCGCCTTCCAACAGCGCGCCGCGCGGGAGGGCATAGTCGCCACCGAACTCGATCTGCAGATCAACGCCATGAGCGATGACGAGATCGTCGCGGCATATCGCGACGCCATCACGGCCGATACCAAAGTCATCCTGGTCTCGCACATCGTCTACCTGACCGGCCAGGTCCTACCCGTGCGGCGCATCAGCGATATGGCGCACGAGCGCGCCGTCGAAGTCATCATCGACGGCGCCCACTCCTTCGCCCACCTCGCCGATAATATCGCCGACCTCCACGGCGACTACTACGGCGCCAGCCTGCACAAGTGGATGACCGCGCCCATCGGCACCGGCCTGCTCTATGTCAAAAAGGAAAAAATCGATACGCTATGGCCGCTATTCGGGGACTGGGGCTACGCCTCGGACCGGATCCGCAAACTCGGCCACTTCGGGACCTGTCCGCCCTACCTGCTCTTCGGCATCGCCGAGGCCATCCGCTTCAACGAGGCCATCGGCCGGGAGCGCAAGGAAGCCCGGTTGCGCCATATAAAGAACTACTGGGTAGAACGCCTCGCCGACGTGCCCGGAATCGTCGTCCACACCCCGACCGCAGATCACCGCGCCTGTGCCATCTCGGCCGTCGGCATCGAGGGTTGGGAGCCCGGCGCGCTCGCCGACGCGCTCTACGACCGCTATCGGATATTCACCGTCTCGCCCGGCTATCCCGGCGCGATCCGCATCTGCCCCAATATCTACACCTCTACCGGCGAACTCGACCGCTTCGTCGCGGCGATGCAAGAATTGGCGTCCGAAGCTTGACCGGCCTGCGCGACCAGTTCCTGCTTCGGCCCGGCGCCGTCTTTTTCAACCACGGCTCCTTCGGCGCCTGCCCGCGCCCGGTCTTCGAGGCTTACCAGCGCTGGCAGCTGGAGCTGGAACGCCAGCCGGTCGAGTTCCTGCAGCATCGTCTCAACGACCTGCTGCAGGAGGCGCGGCAGGATCTCGCCGCCTTCCTCAACGCCGACGCCGACGACCTGGTCTTCGTCACCAACGTGTCCCTGGGACTCAATATCGTCCTGCGCTCGCTGGATTTGCAACCCGGCGACGAGGTGCTGTCCACCGACCACGAATACGGCACCCTCGACCGCGCCTGGGAGTTGGTTTGCAAAAAGAGCGGGGCGCGCTACGTGCGGCGCCCGGTCCCCCTGCCGATCACCACGGCTGCGGAAGTGGTTGATGCGGTCTGGTCGGGCTTCGGCGACCGCACGCGGGTGCTCTACTTGAGTCATATCACCTCGCCTACCGCGCTGATTCTGCCCATCTTCGAATTGATACGAAAAGCCCGCGCCGCCGGCGTCATCACCATTATAGACGGCGCCCACGCCGCCGGGCAAATCCCCCTCGACCTGACTGCCCTCGGGGCCGACTTCTACGCCGCCAACTGCCACAAGTGGATGATGGCGCCCAAGGGCGTCGGCTTCCTGCACGCGCGCAGGGAGCTACACGATCTGCTCGACCCGCTCGTCGGCGGCAAGGCCGGCGACATAGGCCGCGGCTCACGCCTGCTCGCCGAGCACCAGTACCAGGGCACCCGCGACCCGGCCTCTTTTATCGCCGTATCCGACACCCTGCGCTTTATGGAAGAAAATGACTGGCCGGCGGTGCGCGAGCGCTGCCACCAGTTGGCCCGCTACGCCCGCGAGCAAGTCGCCGCGCTCACCGGCCTGCCGCCCGTCGTCCCCGACTCGCCCGAGTGGTTCGCGCAAATGGCTCTCTTGCCGCTGCCGACCTGCGACGCGGGGACGCTTAAGCGCCGGCTGCACGACGAATACGACATCGAAATTCCCGTCACCGGCCACGACGATCATTTGTTCTTGCGGATTTCCGTGCAGGGCTACAACACCCGGGAGGACGTCGACACCCTGGTCGCTGCGCTAGCCGAGCTTTTGCCCGAGGTCGCGGGTTGAACGGCCCTCACCAGTCGTGGACCACGTGCATATCGGTGGGAAACCAGATCATATCGATGACCCCGGAAAAAACCACCGCCACGACATAGCCGATCCCGAGACCGAAAAAAAACGGCTTGCCCTGCCGATAGGCCCGAATCCCGCCGTAGCGCAGGATGACCAGCTTCGCCAGCCACACCAGGAACAAGCTGAACCAGTAGATTGAGGTTCCTGCCGTCGCCTGGTAGGCCAGGCCGATGGGATGCAGCGGGAACCAGTAAAACCGACCGCGCAAAAAAGCCATCGCGGCGGCTTCGCAAAAACCCCACAGCCAGACGGCCCACTTGCCCGGATCGACGACCCGGGGATTGAGCTGCAGGTTGGTTATCTGATCGTAGAGCCCGATAATGACCAGCAGGTGGTTGGTCGCGCCGACGTCGTAGGCCATCTTGATCGTCGACCACGCCGCGACCAGGAAGCCGACGGCAAAGGCCACCAGCACCGTCGCGACGATTTTGCGAGGTTGGCGGCGCAGCTGAAAAATCCGCAGCAGGTGCGGCAGCGCCGGCCAGACCGGCAGGCGGATATTGCCGAAGAACAGGCGGTCGGAAAAGATCTTGAACGAGACCAGGTCCTGCTGCGACAGGTTGGCCGAGCCGATCAGTTGGGTGACGAATATCTGACCCTTGGCGTTGGCCCAGCTCGGCGTCAGATAGGAGAAGCCGGTAGCGGCCACCAGCTTGGTCGTCACGAAAAAAACGATCGACATCAACAGGAAGGCCAGGATCGCCAACGGCAAGCTCATGCCGATGCTGACCCCCCAACCGATCGCGTAAACGGCCGACAGCACCAGCGCCGCCAATGCCACGCGATAGTGGCGCACGTCGACGGCGTCTCCTACGCCGGTGCGCGCCTGATGCCATACCGAACGCAAGTGGCCGCGGGCAAGCCATACCGACCAGACGGCGATAAAGACCATCGCGCCGTAGCTTTCCAACTGCAATATCCCGCCGCCGGCGATCTCCTGCCCGGACGCACCGACTTTGAAACCCACCCGCCCCATCAGCCCGGTTTTCACCGCGGCCAGCAGCGAAAAAAACACCATGCTGCCCAGAATATTCAGCGGGCACATATAGGTCAGCGCCAGCACCGGGGCCATGACCCGCACGATCAAATCCGGCATGGGCCGGGGCAATTCGAGGACCGAGGCCTTGGTCCAAAACTCTATCGGCGGCAGGCCGGGCGTGAAATAGGAACCGACATTGTAGAAGATGGGCAGAAAGACCGCGGCGAAACCCAGCCAGAAATAGGTCGTGCGAAAGAGATCCGGCATCCGCCGCGGCCCGTCAAAACCGCTGGTCAGGTCCAGCGGCATCCGCGCCAGCGGAAAGGTCAGTTTCTCGGCTTCGACCCACTGGCGCTGGAAGATCACCACCAGCGACAGGCCGAACACCACCATCGCGACCGATACCCCGAACCACTGGCCGATCGGCGCGTACCAGCCGTCCCAAGGCACCGGCGTGCCCTTGACCTGCCCCAACCAGAAATCCTCGATTACCCGCGGCGACGAATCGGGAAAGACGTGCCAAGGCATAAAAGGCCAGACGACCTCCGCCCACTGGTTTTCGGGCGTGGCCATATAGGCCGGCGCCGCCATCAGCGCGACCCAGTACTCCATCCACCCCCACTGCGGAATCGCGCCGACGATCCAGACCATGGCGAACACGGTCAACAACTCGCCCTGGCTCAGCGCCGCCCGCGGCCAGATCCGCGCCAGGCCCGTATTGAGGAACAGCCACAGTACGAAGGGAATGAAGGCCATCATCGGGAACTGCGACTGCACGTAGCCTTCCGACCCCGCCCCCATCCCCGCATAGAGAATGAGGTAGGTGAACATCACCGCGATCGTCAGCGCCCCCACCGCCACCCCACGCCAGGTGATCGCCGGTGAGTCCACGCTATGGGTGGGATCCTTCAAGAAGGCGCCGGGGATCCGCGCAAATGCTGGCCGATGCCGACGAAGGTCCGGTGGTTGAGGGGGAACTCCAGGAAGACGTGGATCAGACTGAGGCAGAACAGGGCGCTGATCCCCCACGCGTAGTCAATCGCGTAAATCCCCACTGACAGCAGGTACAATACCGCGATGGCGATATAGCGACTGCGCGGGATCTCGTGCCAGCGGATCACCTTGGTCTTGGTGAACCAGTTGAGGTAGTGGTAGGTGTAGGCGAAGGCCA
>MDTE01055264.1_pt1 | contig 11839 bp, 10 predicted proteins | sample 811231 | NCBI WGS metagenome assembly MDTE01 (sample SAMN05326651, study PRJNA326480) | marine metagenome | isolation source: seawater | place: Indian Ocean: Red Sea | collected 2010
ATAGCATGTTGTAACAACAGATGATTCGTAGCACACTGGCGTCTTTGTCGCGACGTCGCGTCTCTCAAATCTAAAATAAAAGTACTGCAAAGCGTGCTCCTTAATAACGACGATCGTACGGCGGGAAATCCTCGTCGTCATCGTCGCCTCTCGCGTCCATTCGCTCGGCGTCCTCGGCGATTTGCGCCAAGAATCCTTGCAACGTGTTCACGACGAAGAACAAAAACATCAAGTTGAACAAAAAGCCCATACCCCCGAACCCGTACCCGAATCCATACATGGGCATGATCGGCATCGGCATAAACACCGAGTTATACCCGTAGCCGTATCCACCGATCGGCGGCGCCGTTCGGCTCTGCGCCCTCATTCTCGGCGCCGCTCTGCTCGACGCTCGGAAACTTCCCCCGCCCACGCGTCCGCCGCTTCTCGCCGCCTCCGCCGCTTCCGGCATCACGCCGTCCGAACCGAGCGCGAGAGTCGCCGCCAACACCGCGGCGACGACGGCCCGCTTGGCGTCGCTCGAGCGCGCGTCGTCTTCGGAAGACGCGCGCGCGACGATCGTCACCGGTGCCCGCGATCGAGCGCCCGCGCGCGTCGTCGCCATCTTTCGTCCCGCGCGTCGCGTCGAGACCCCCGCGGCGGTCGTCGTCGTTCGCGTCATCGAGCGCGTCGGCATCATCGTCGTCTCGAGCCTCGTCGTCGTCTCGAGCGCCGGCGCGTCGTCGTGTGTCGTCGAGACGCGCGTCGCGCGGATGACGTATGTGCGTCATCTTCTATGTGTAAACAGTGAGGTGCGTGCTTTCCCTCGGGGACACCCGGGACGCGCGCGCACCGACGCCCGACACGACGACGCGCGAGCGCGAGCGCGCGCGACGCGAACCGGCGAGAGCGATGGCCGCGACCTCGTGCACCGTCCTCGCGGGCTCGTACGAGCGTTTCGTCTTCGGGTACGCCCTGGACGTCGGCTCGAGCGACGCGGACGGGACGACCGGCGGCGGTGGCGCGACGCTGGCGAAGAGCTTCACGGTCGACGCGCACCTGTCGAGCGTCAAGGCGGTGGCGTGCGCGGGAGGGTACGCGGCGTCCGGAGGATCGGATGATTTGATTCGCGTGTATCACTGCGACGACAGGGGGGCGATGGCGGATTTGGGCATGTGCGTCGGGCACCGCGGCGACGTGCGCGCGCTGACGTTTTACTCGCCGAGAGGGTACGCGCCCACGCGGTTGTTGTCGGGAGGTGCGGACGGGGAATTGATGGTGTGGGATGCGACGGATAATTTCGATCAGTTGAAGACGATGCGAGCGCACAGGGGAGGGGTGTGCTCGATCAGCGCGCACGCGAGCGGACGAGTGGCGCTGACGAGCGGGGCGGATTCGCACGTGGCGATGTGGGACATGAAGAAGGGGCGCGTCGCGTACAAGTGTAAGACGCCGGATATTGTGGATAAATTAATGTTTACGAGCGATGGGGCGCGGTATGTGAGTCAGACGACGAAGAAGATTACTTTGACGGATGCAGAGGCTGGGAACGTGATTTCTACGTTTGCGACGCCGGCCAAGGCGCTGTGCAGCGAGACGGGGGGTTCGATGGTGTACGTCGGATGCGAAGGAGGTGATGTGCTCGTGTACGATACGCGAAAGTCAGGGAGCGACAAAGCCGTCAATCAAATCGCCAAGGCGCATCCACAACGCGTTCGCGGCGTCGCACTGGTCGATACCGGCGAAATCGACGATGACTCTGGGCCCCGCGAGCTCATCACGGCTGGATCCGAGGGCGTCGTACGCGTCTGGGATATGCGTAACGCATCGAGCACACAAGCTGAAACGACGAGTACACCAGTCGCGGAAATTTCGACGGGTGCGCGTTACACGTGCTTGTGCACGATGCCGGCGAAGACGCTTCCAGATGCGCCGAAACCAAAAATGCCATCCATGCCGCCGAGAGATCAAACCGCAAAGAAGAGCACTCAAGTGCAAGCGGCGAAAGGCGGTTCCAAAAAGGTGAAGAAGAAGCAGAAGGCGGCCGTCGTTGACGACGGATTTGAGATTGTTCGCGAAGAGAGCACCGGTCCATCGGCGAAGAGAGCGCCCAGCCGTTTCGACGACGACTCCGACGACGACACGCCGTACGCCAAGCCTACCAGTGGCAACAAGAAAAAGAGACAGGGTTCGTATGAGAAAAGAGCCACGTCGGCGCGCAGGCAGGCGCACGGAATCAAACAAAAGAAGCGACGTTAGTAGAGTTAGCGTACATATTGTGTCAAATTTCTAATCATACTCGCCCATGCTTTCGAGAAGTTGCTGTGAAGCTAGGCGCATAGCTTGCTTCTTCGTCGACGCCTCCGCGACGCACGATTCGCCACCTAACTCTGCGGTGGCTACGAACTGAGGTTGCTCATTCACCGCTGAGATCATGTTGCAGCTGCACACGCCTCCGAGCGTAAGTAACTGTCCATACGCATTTTCCTTTTTTAAATCCTTTTTCGTCTTTTCCTTTTTACTATTTTGTGACGGTGCGTTATAAATGTCGTGTCCGTAGAGCTCAAGCATCTCTCGCGCCGCGCCCTCCTCTGCAGCAGCCTTGCTTCTGCCTCGAGCGCGCGTCTCGTGAATGTGATTTTCGGCGGGCCAGATGCATCGCGCTTCAAACTCAGGCTCGTGATCCGGCGTGGTACGATCGCGTTCCGAGCTTGTCTTACCGTTGAGCTCGATGATGAGCCCTTTCGGATTCGCGATGGTGCCGTCCATGACGCCGCTTATGACGACGTGCCACACAAACCATCTCGCCAACTGTTTAATAGCCTGCGGACCACCCGCCATTTGATTCACCATGTACACGGCCGCCTCGATCAGCGTTCCAGCGCTGTGTGTCTCAGCCTCTCTGTTATTCTCCACGTGATGCGGCAACACTTCCGAGACTAATTTCGACATTACCGCGTTGCTCGCCAACTGCGAGTACTGTCTCGTCGCCTCCCCGACATCCTTCACCAACTTATTCTCGACGAGTTCGCTCATTAACGCCGTACCGAATATTTTATCACCGATCAACGCGTTCATCTCCACATTCTGCGTGGTGACGTGCTGCACCGACGCGTCTCGCCATCGCGCCGGCAAGATGTCCTCCGACTTGAGTCGAGCGCTCAAGTCGTGCCACAGCTCCAGCGTCGGTTTCTCCGCGTACACCTCGTCGACGCGACGCTTGAACCGCGAGTCACCGCCTCGCACGTCAGCGCGAAGCCGTTTCTGCGATTTCGCCGACGGCCCCACGCGCGGGGGAGGATTACCGGGCATGAATAATGTGCGTCTCGATGGATGGATGATTCGCGAGCGTTGACCGAGCGGCGCGCGGTGAAAGAGCGCTCCCGGCGCGGACCCGGGCGCGAGTGACGAGCGCGCGTACGATGGAGTGCACGCGGTGCGCGTGCAGAGCATGCGCTCGCAGTGGCGGCGAGTGAGCGCGTGAGACTGAGGGGACCGGCGCCCTCGCGCGTCCTCATCGCCGGGCGAGACGGCGAGGCGAGGAACCGCGAGGATGATTTGAGTAACAACGCGACTATCGAATCGAACGGAAGGACGCGACGGAATCATCCCCCGAATTGATCGGGGCCGTAGCCTGATAGCGTTTTGATGGCGAGCGCGAGCTCTTCGGCGAAGAATGGATTATCGACGTCGCTCTGCGCGAATTGCTCCTCGGTCCATAGTTCGCGAAGCGCCTTGAGACCGACGTCGACGTCGATCAAGAGCAAGGAGGGATCGTACTCGACGAGCCGAGCGACGTCGACGCGCGGGAACGCGTCGCTCAGCGCTCGAAATCGAAGCTTAATCTCCGGAATGTCGCGCTGAAGAAAACGTTTGGCGTCGGCGCGCAAAATCAAGCCCACATCCGCGCCCGGAATCATGAGTTTAAGCGCGCTCAATCGACTGGCGATGACCGCGTTACTCGTCAATAGAATTTCTGGATAATTGTACGCCATCTTTGCCGCGTCGGCGGACGAGCACAGACAAATGGCCGCCACGCTCTCCAAACGCTCGCACAGAGACGCCAAATCGTCCTCCTTTATCATCTCCTCGAACGCCGCCGAGTCTTCCACCGTCTCACACGACACGAAACCTCGTTCAAAATCTTCCACCAAAGCCATCGTGTAATCCGTCGCCATCGCCGCGAACCCCTTCCTCGTCTCACGCGCGCCGTAATACTTTAACGCGGCGTCTCGCGCGTCCTCGCGTCCCCGCCGTCGCCTCGACCGCTTCGCCCGGCGAACCGTCTCCTCGATCGTCCTCGAGCCCATCCACCCCGGAACGCTCCCGTTCTGTCGCCGGTACGGAAGAGCGTCTAAAAAGTCCCCGTACGCCTCCGCCAGGGCGTCCAATCCCAATCGCTCGCGCGTCTTTCTCGCTCCGAAACTGATCTCCGACAGCCAGTTCAGCGTCGTCGCGATCCCGGGCTGAAACCCACCGCGCCCTCGCTCCGCCATGAGACTCGCGCGAATGGCGTCGTAATCGTTATCGAAATCCATCGGATCCTTGGCGTCCCGCGCGCGCGCGACGACGCGACCGACTCGCGTCGACGTCGTTCCCACCGCGTTCCCACGCGCCGACGGTTGCGACGGGCGACGGCTCTCCGCGCGCGCGCGCGCGACGTCAGACGCGCGCGCGAGAGCCGAGGACGACGTCGACGCGCGCGCACCGCTCGCGACGCGCGATGACATGACGGGGACGACGACGCGACGAGAGATGCCGACGAATGTGCGTCGTCATCGCCTCAGACGTCGTCGCGCGCGTCTCGATCGTCGACCGTTCGCGTCTCGAGACATGCGCGACGACGGCGATGGCGCGACGACGGCGCGCGAACGAATCGCTCGCGTCGCCTCGCACGTCGATCCGACGTCGAGAGACGCGCGCGTGCGCGCCATGCGCCTCGACGTGGATGCGCGCGCGCGAGGCGATGGCATCGCGCCCGTCGACGCGTCCGAGTGGATCGTCGTCGATCAGGCGCGGATCGACGCCTTTGCCTCGTGCACGCTCGACGAACAGTTCATTCACGCGCGCGATGCCCCGGGAGGGGCGATCGCGCACGGATTCTTAGCGCTCGCGCTCATCACGCGCGCGACGGCGACGGCGACGACGAAACCGTGGGCCCGACGAGCCATCAATTACGGCCTCAATCGCGTCCGTTTCGTCTCCCCCGTGCGCGCGGGCGGAGAGATTCGCGCGAAGAAAATAGAGATAGTCACCTCCGAGGCGTTACCTCGAGACGCGGGCGCGCAGACGGAGTTTCTGGTGGAATTGGAGACGCGAGACGCGCAAGACGCGCCGGCTCGGCTCGCCCTCGTCGCGCGTTGGATCGTTCGACATTACGTCGAATGACCCCGCCTCGCCTTCGCGCGCACGTGTATGAATACCATCGCGCGTCCATCGCCTTCATCGCATCGCCACGAGCGCCCGTGATTCACATCACATCACATCGACGCGCGCGCGCCTTCTCTTCGTGCCCACAAAGAAAAAGAGCCGTTTCGATTCTCTCACCTCTGGCGACCCGTCCGGAAACCCCGTCGCGGTCTCCCTCGCGTCCGACGCGCGCTTCGCGCGGTGGAAATTATTTTCGTCGCGCGCGGTCGAGCGCGTCGACGCGCGGGGACTCGCAGACGCGCGAACGGCCGCGAACGCGCGGGTCGGCACCTGGAGGCGCCGCCGTCGGTGCCGCCGCGCGCGGGGACGGGGGGCCATGCGCGCGCTCGACGAGGAAGAGGGCGCGCGGACGGCGTCGAGGGGTGAAACGACGTCGTCTCGAGGGTACGAGGGGATACTGCGCGCGGAACGAGCGGCGGCGAGGGAGCGAGGGCTGGAAATGCGTCGTCGGAATGCCCCCGCGGGAAACGGTCACCGAGGGAGAGACGACCTCGAGGGTGACGCGCGCGAAGAGCGATGGCGCGAGAGCGAGCGCGGGAGAGGGAGTTCGACGTTTGCGACGTTTGATGAACGTTTAGCGCGGACGCGAGCGCGCGCGGAGAGCGCGAGGGAGGACGCCGTGCGAATAGAGAGATGGCTGCGCGAACGCTCGGCGGCGGCGCCGAACGCGCCGGCGGCCATCGCGGAGGCGGATGAACGATTATTTATGGACGAGGACGCGCACGATGGGGCGCGACGGATGGAGGCGGTGTATCAGAGATCACCGACGAGGTCCGTGATACACAGGCCGATACCGAGTCGTCCGTTGAGCTCGAGCGTGGAGGGCACGGGGTGGACCAAGACGAGGACGAGCGGGACGACGTTTAGGGAATTCGGTACGGCGCATTCGGTGCGCAGCGAAGAGAATGGTCGAAGCGCATTTCAATCTTTGAGTTTAGAACAACCGACGGGTAGATTGGGCGATGTCAGCGCGAGTGCGACCGGAATCAGTCGCGCGCAAGCCTCTTCTGAGGGAGGTGTGAGCACGCCGCCGAGGATTCAAAGGTCTCCGGCTCGACCGCCTCGCGTACATCCGCGCGTGCGAACGAGGAGCGAGGATTTCACAGCCATGTCGACTGCTCCGGTTCGAGTGTCGGCGGATTTGATGCGGAATTCCACGAGTTCACGGATGACGATGTTAGAATCCGTCGCACACGAGGCCGAAAACGAGCGCGCGATTCGCTTGTCCGAGGTATCCAAAGATTCCGCAGATGGTTTCGACACCTTTAGATAGTTTCTTCCGCGACAAGAAATCATGTATATATGTAATAACTTATGTATTAGTTTGATAACGACTTGGCGAAGCGCTGCATCTCTCGCACGAAACCGAACACTTTTTCCGCCGTCGTCTTTTCGACGGCTTCGCCGTCCTCGCCCTTGGGTCGAAGCGCGGCGGTGACGATGTCGTCGAGCTCTTCCCCCGCCGGACGCTGCGCGTACTCGTCGACGAGATTAAACCTCCCCGGCTCTTCCGGGTCTTCGAGGAATAGTTTCCACGCCCCCGGGTACGCCTTGAACAGGCTTCCGTTACACCAAGGAAGCGGCCGCAACGAATACGTCACCGTCATTTTACCCAAAAATCGCTCTCGCATCCGTCGCACGTTCAACCCCACTCCGGCGTCTCCACTCGCCAGTCTCGGGTTCAACAGCACCACCGGACACCCCAACTCGTTCGCTCGACCGGTCGTTCGCTGCACCTTCTCCAAAGATATCGGATCCGGCGCCGCGAACACCACCACGCCGTCGAAATCCTCATCCACCAAATTTCTATCGTCCACGCTCGCCACGTCGAACGTCGCGGCGTCACCCCATCTCGCTCGAAGCATCGCCGCCGCTCCCGCGTCGGGGTACACCGCTCGCACACGTCGTCCACCCTCGCTCAATCTCTGCGCGAACTCTCTCGAAATTTCCCAAACCTTGAGCTGATCGCCCGACTCGCTCATCACGTTGCCGCTGATCGGGTCCCAGAGCTCCGGGATGAGGAGCTCGACGATGCTCCCGGCGGTGCCTCGAGCGATGGCGTCGTTCGTCGCGCGCGCCGCCTTGCCGACGGCGTCGAAGAGATTATCCGGGAGCTCGTCGTCGTCGCGGGGACGGGAGACGGAGACGGAGACGCTCGGCGTCGCGGCGTCTTCATCGTCATCGTCGTCATCGCCCGATGTGGATAGACGGGAAAACTTCCCGGCGCGGACGATGGGCGTCGCGCGAGACGCGAGAGACGCGGGAGAGGGACGAGAGAGACTGGCGGTCGGTCGCGCGCGCGCGTGGGCGAGAGCGGAGGGCGACATCGATCGACGGCGACGCGCGAAATGGGGCGAGGAGCGACACACGGTGGCGCTCTCGGGTGCGATGAGCGCCGCTTCGGGAACGGCGCCGACGGTGCTTCCGAGACCGACGCCGTTGAACGCGGCGCCGTTGGCGACGTTGGTCATCGTCGGCGCGGTGGTGGTGTTTTTCGTGGTGACGATGGCGAGCGAGACGATGGATTTCGCGCTCGTGTGTGCGAATCCTAGATTGGCGATTATGACGCCATTGGCGTCGTATTATCGCGTCTTCACGTCGACGTTTGCGCACGGATCGTTTCCCCACGTGTTGTTCAATTGTTTAGCGTTCACTCCAATGGCGAGCGCGCTGGAACGGAGCGTGGGCACCATCAACTTTGCCTGGCTCTTCGTCGTCTTCGCGCACGTCGGCTACGCGATAGCGACGGCGTCGGCGTACGCGCTCCTTCTCGGGCTCGGATACACGAGAGGGTACCACTCGTGCGCGATCGGTATGTCTGGTGTGGTCTTCGCGCTCATCGTGTGCGAGACGAACGTGAATGACGTGGGAAGGAGGAGCGTGTTCGGGTTGTTTGAAGTGCCGAGCGCGTGGTACCCCACGGCGCTGTTACTCTTCATTCAGCTCTTGGTTCCGGGGGTGTCGTTTCTGGGTCACGCCGCGGGGATGGCGACGGGGTATCTGTACGTGGCTGGATACCTGAACTTTTTACTCTTGCGCGAAGCGCACGTGGAGATGATGGAGCAGTCGTTTGTGTGCGCGCCGATTCGCGCAGTGCCTTCTTTCGTCTCGTCCAACGCCGAGCGTGGATTGAGACCGAACAGGGACGCGAGCGCGAGTTCATTCCCTTGGTTAACGTCTTCCCGAACGTGGGAACTTCCATCGCGCGTCAGCGACGCGACGCGCGCGTTCACGGGACGTGGTCAAAAGCTCGGCGGCTCGGGTTCGACGACTGGAGAATTAGCCGCCATCGTGAAAGTCAACCAAAAGGATCTGAATACGCTAGTTGAGATGGGATTCTCGGAGCACGCTTCGAGGCGAGCGTTACAAGAGTGCGAGGGAGACGTAGCGCGAGCGACGCAGGTGCTCACGGACGCCGCGGCGAACAGCGATGACGAATTGTAGATGGAGACTTTGCAACGCGTGGCAAACGTGGGAATGGGAATGTATTTTTATGTGTATTCGTATTATTGAAAACTGTTTGTTGCCGTTCTGTAAGTATGAACAAGCGAAAATCTTTGATGGTCAGCGCCATCGAAGTATCTTGAAGTACTATGACCCGTTCTGGCTCCGCACAACAGCGTCATCCTTTTTTTTCGTTTTTTTATGCACGTGATTTGGTCATCACGCTAGTTTCTGATCCGCAGTCGGCTCGCGGCGAGCAAAATTGTGCTGCCCGCGGCGGCTGTGGACACCATGGTCGCGGTTGAGCGCGTCGACAAAAAGAAATACCGTCTCACACCCCCCAATGGCGCCCGCCTAGTGGTGCTACTATCGTTTCGTAACCGCAGGCCGCTGTGAAACGCCAAGATTTGTGACGAAACGTCACGCAACTCGTGCTTCTGCGGCCCGCGGCTGGCTAAAAGAATGATTCCTCTCTTCACTTCTCACGCAAAGAGACTCGCCAAAGAATTCCCATACCGAATGTATCCTCACTCACCAAGATGAAGCGAAAACTTCGCGGTCACCGAACGCTTAGGCGCCTTCCTCGGTGGCAGCCTTCAACACAGCGACGGCTTCTTGAACCTTGGAAGAGAGCGCATCCGGGGACTCAATCAAGTGAAGAACTTCGGATTGGTCCATTTCGAGCAACATACCGGTGATCTTGGCAGCGTTGGTCGCGTCCTTACCCTCAACGAGCGGGTAGAGCGCTTCGCCAAGAATCATGCGTTGCTGATCCGGAGAGGCATTGGTAAGCTGAGAGGCGAGGACAGCCATCGGGTTCGCGGGGGCTTCCGGCATGGGCGGCATCGGAACGGCGTTGACAGCCGCCGCGCTGTAACCGCGCATGTTTTGTCGCGCACCACGGCCACCGTTCGGGCCGCCGCGGCCACCGCGGCCGCGTTGCGCGCCCGGCACGCCTTGGCGTTGCGGCATCGGCATACCGTAGCCCGGCATGCCCGGCATACCCGGTCGCGGGCCACCCGGCATCACCGGTTGGAAGCCGAAGCCCGGTTGCGGTTGCGGCGGCATCATACCCGGCGGCGCTTGGCCGTAGTACATCGGAACGCCCGGAACGCCCGGCGGCGGCATGTACGGCATACCGGCACCCGGCATACCGGCACCCGGCATGCGCTGAGCGAATTGCGCTTGGAGACGCATGCGGCGTTCTTCCTTGCGTTGCGCGAGAGCGACGTAGAGCGGCTTGGTACCGACCATCTTACCGTTCATTTCCGTGACGGCGCGGGTCGCCTCATCCGGAGAGGAAAAGGCGACGAAGGCGGAGCCTCGGGAAGAGCCAGAGGCATCGCGCATCACGCGGCAAGAGGTGATGGTACCGAACTCGTTGAACAATTCACGAAGTTTTTCATCATCGGTACCATCCTCGAGGTTCTTGATGTAGAGGTTGGCCCCAGCCATCTTCTCCATGCGCTCGCGGCGCTCGGCGTCGAACTTCGCCTTCAACTCAGCCTCGCGCTCAGCCTTCTTTTGCGCGCGGCAGACGACCCACGTCTTCTCATCTTCGGTGTAGCCATCGAGCTTTTCCACCGCAGCGGCGGCACCTTCCGGCGACTCGAAGCACACGAAGCCGAAGCCCTTCGACTTGCCTTCTTCGTCCTTCATGACGACGCAGCTCGTGACGGCGCCGTGCTCGGCAAACTTCTCGCGCAACTTTTCTTCGCTCAAGTTTTCGCTCAAGTTCTTGACGTAAACGTTGTTGAACTTGGCTTCACCAGTGTTGGAGCGTTCGGCGCGTCGTTGGAACGGACCAACGTAGACTTGCTTGCCGACCAATTCCATGCCGTTGACGTTGTCGATGGCCGCTTGCGCCGCCTCCGCCGTCTCAAACTGCACGAAACCGTAACCCTTGGATTGACCTTGGCCATCCATGGCAACCTTGGCGCTGGTGATTTGGCCGAATTGCGCGAACGTGTCCAAAAGCGCCTTGTTATCGATGCTCTTATCGAGGTTCTTGATGAACACGTTACCGACGCCGCTGCGTCGAACCGCCGGGTCGCGCTGCGAGTACAAGACGCGAATCGGCTTGCCGTTGATGACTTGAAAGTTGAGCACATCGATGGCGTGGGACGCGTCCGACGCCGATTGGAAGTTCACGTACGCGTATCCCAACGATCGACGGGTGATCAAATCGCGGCACACGCGAATGGACACCACCGGTCCGATGGAGGAAAACTTCTCGTACAATTGAGCCTCCGTCACGGAGGTTTCCAAGTCACCGACGTACAAAGACGACGTTCCCGCGCCCGGCTGTTGCGCCCCGGCGGCGGCGTTGGCGGCGTTGGCGGCGGTATTTTCACCTTGCGTTTGCGTCGCGTTCGCGGACGCATTCGCGGCGGGCGCCGGCGCGGCGGCGGCGGCGGACATCACGCGTGGAGATCGCGCGAAAGATGCGGCGCGAGCGAGATTTTCGCGCGCGGGAATTCCCTGAGTGCGTCGCGGATCGAGCGCGAGCGCGTGCGAGATGCGACGGTCGTAAAACGGATCGATTCGTTTTACGTCGCTTCGGCGTGCGTGCGTGGAGTCGATCCGAGCGCGCGCGCGTGCGTGTGACGCCTTCGCGTCGACGGGACGACCGCTCGAGACGGACCGCCTCGCGCCCGGCGCGGCGCCGCCGCCACGACGGCCTGGGGATGGGAGGGTACACGACCGGTCACGACTCGTCGCGCGCACCACCACCACCCGGCCCCGCGCGCCGCGTGCACCCACCACGGCGGCGCGCGTCTCGCGCCTCGCGATCGGGGTTTCTGGGTGTGTTTCTATGGAGAAGCCCTAATGGTGTGTACGCAAAATGGGGGGCGATGATAAATAAAAATTCGGACGTATGGAATCAGCGCGCCCACGGCGCGACCGCGACCGCGACCGCGACCGGCGCCGCGACCGGCACCGCGCGTCGCGCGTCGCGCGTCGCGCGTCCCTCTCGACGCGCGTC
>MDTE01144856.1_pt1 | contig 11839 bp, 14 predicted proteins | sample 811231 | NCBI WGS metagenome assembly MDTE01 (sample SAMN05326651, study PRJNA326480) | marine metagenome | isolation source: seawater | place: Indian Ocean: Red Sea | collected 2010
CCCATCATTTTTCCCATCATTAAAGAAGAGCTAGAATGAGCAAAACTTTGTTGAATTACTTGCATCATTATCAAACCACTTGCTAAAAATTTTATGTAAGATACCCCTAATACGTCTGATCTTTGGTCTCCAATAGCTAAAGAGATAACAGTTAGAAATAATATACTAGTTAATATTGGACCAAGCAAAGTTTGGCCAGAAACAGTTAAAAATCTAAGAACTTCTTTTTTAAATAAAGAATAAGTTCCTACCCAATTAACAAGCCCAAATCTTCTTGTGCCGATTTGATATTTTTTATGTAATTCAACCATAAGTATTTATTAATAAACTTTTTTTTTGATAATTGTTAAAAAACAAAAAAAAAAGCTTGTTATAATTTTATAATTATGATTTCTAGATTATGTTATAAATAAGATATTATATACTAAATATAGTAATATGAGCTGGACAGATGATAAAGTAAACAAATTAAAAGAACTTTGGGGAAAGGGCCAAACGGCAAGTCAAATAGCTGAAATAATTGGCGGTGTAAGCCGTAACGCAGTAATCGGTAAAGCTCATAGACTTAATTTATCAGCTAAAATCAAAACAAGATCCTCAATTTCACAAAATAATGCAGGTAATTTATCGCCAAAAAATCACAGCATAAAAAAAGGAAGCAGAAAACATAAATTTAGATCACTCATCTTAGATAAAAATTTTGAACCAGCTAAAAATCTTCAACTTGAGGAACTAAATGAGGATACTTGCAAATATATGGAGGGTCACCCAGATGAAAAGGAATCATCATTCTGTGGCAGAAAAACTATTGAAAAATTTTCCTATTGCCCATTACATATAATGATTGTTTTCCAGCCGAAGGGCAAAAAAGATGATGTAGTTGACAAAGATGATGATGTTCCAAAGTTTATCGAGAAAAAAGTAAAGTCTGCATAATTTATTTTAATATTTTATCTTTTGCTTTTTTAAATTCATCTTCATTAAGAATTCCTTTATCATGAAGCTCTTTTAATTCCTTAATCTGATTTATAACTTCTAAATTATAGTTTTCATTATTTTTATTATTATCAAAATTTTTTTCATCCTTCAAAATTTGTTTTGCTTCAACTCCTCTAGTTATTGCTTTGACAGCAATAGATAAAACAAATGCAAGAATTAAAAATACAACAAGATAGATTATATTAGCTAACATTATTTATCTCCATTATCTTTTTTTTTAGAGAATTGTCCTCCATTTGTCCAATTAAAACTATACAAATTTATTTCATCATCAAATTTTTTATTTGCCATCATTTTTAAGTCAAAATTTGTCTTATACTTATTAGATATTACGTTATCATATTTTAACAATATAAGTTGATCCATAGTCAAAAGTGGCTTAGGCATCAATTCAAACAACTTTGCATTAATTTTAGCCAAAAATAAAGGTAAGGAAAATAGTAGCCTTTTTTTGTTAATAGACTTTAAAATTTTTAAAATTATTTCTTTAAATGTAATAACTTCAGGTCCAATACACTCAATGGTTTCACTACTAATTTTTTTTTCAACAATTCTAAATATTATATTTGCAAGATCTGAAACATGTATTGGAGTGAATTTAGTTTTACCTGAATAGTACAATGGCATAACAGGAAGTATACTCAATAAACTCATAAAATTTGTAGTAAAATTATCATCAACAGAATAGACAAGTGAAGGTTTTAAAATTACAGAGCTAGGAAAATTTTGTCTTACTTTTTTTTCTCCATTTATTTTACTTGTGGCATACTTGCTATCAGTTGCTGACTCAATACCTAAAGCAGAAAGGTGTATGAATTGCTTGAGAGAATTTTTAGAAGCAACTTTTGAAAGTAAAGAAGGCAAATCTGTATGTATTAAATTAAAGTGATTATTTTTTTTCTCATAAAGAATTCCAATCAAATTGATGCAAATAGATGATTTTTCCATAAGTTTAGAAATACTTTCTTCAGTAAATGACTTAATCTCCTCAAGTTCTAAATAGCCATAATTAGATTGGGTTTTAATCTGATAACCTTTTCTATGTATACTCCTAGTAACTGCAATAACTTTATAGTTGTTTTTAGTAAACTTTCTAATTAGCGATTTACCTATTTGCCCAGACGAGCCAAATATTAAAATTGAATCCTGATTTTTCATATATATAAATCTACTTAATGAATTTAGATATTAAATTACATAAAAAAGATTTACCAGATGAAATTAAGTTCAGTGACAAGATAGCAATAGATTGTGAATTTACCGGACTTAATATTGAAAGAGATAGACTTTGTTTAATCCAAATATCCTCAGGTAATGATGATGCTCATATCATTCAATTAGACAGTGATAGTTATGATGCACCTAACATAAAAAAAATTTTAAAGGATAGTTCTATTAATAAATTATTCCATTTCGCTAGAGCAGATCTACTATTCATAAAGAAATTTTTGGGGGTAGAGGTTCAAAATATCAACTGCACAAAAATTATGAGTAAAATTGCAAGAAGTTACTCGGATAAACATGGATTAAAAGAATTAATTAAGGAATTTATTGGTTTAGATATAAATAAACAACTACAGACATCTTACTTTGGTGCTGAACTTACAGATAAACAACTTAAATATTGTGCACAAGATGTAATTTATTTACACAAAATATATAATTCGCTTAATAATATATTAATAAGAGAAAAAAGAATTAATCTTTACGAAAAAACTATAAAATTTATTAATACGAGAGTTGAGTTAGATTTAGCATCTTATAAGGAAGATGTCTGGTCACACTAAAATGAAGCAAAACAAATTGTTAAAAATTGCAAAAGAAGTAGTTAAATTAGAAATAGAATCGCTCAAAAAATTACAGTCAAGTTTTGGTAACTCTTTTGAAAAATTAATTAAAACAATAGTAAATAGAAAAAACGGTAAAATTATAATATCTGGAGTTGGTAAAAGTGGTATAATAGGAAAAAAATGGGCAGCTACACTATCTTCTACTGGTACACCATCTTTTTTCTTAGATGCATCAAATGCCAGTCACGGAGATATGGGGCAAATAACATCCAATGATATTGTTATTTTAATAAGTTTAAGTGGTCAGAGTGATGAACTTAAAAATATAATTCAGTATACTTCACGTAATAGAAATATAAAACTAATAGGTATCACCTCGAAAAAGGACTCTATTCTTTATAAAAATGCTGATGTAAATTTTCTTTTACCAAATGTTAAGGAGGCAGGACCAGGTGGATTTGTTCCAACATCATCTACAACTGTTCAGATTGCGCTAGGTGATGCAATTTCAATTGTATGTATGAATTATAAAAAATTTGGTAGGTTAGATTTCAAAAAATTTCACCCAAGTGGGACACTTTCTATTAAATTAAAAACTGTTGCAGATTTAATGATGGTAAAAAACAAAATACCATTTGCTTCAGAAAATATAAATGTCAAAAATGCAGTGTCAAATATTGCTAAAAAGGGACTTGGAGCAATAGTTTTGAGAAATAATATTAAAGCAACGACAGGTATTTTAACAGATGGAGATTTAAAGAGATTATCTGATAAACTTCATAATTTTAAAAATATTAAAGTTAAAAATGTGATGAAAAAAAACCCAATAAGTGTAGACAAAAATATGTTAGCTGCACAAGCTCTTTCATTAATGAATACCAAAAAAATTACTAGTCTGTGCGTGCATGAAAATAATAAAAAGAAAAAAACAATTGGATTTATTCATATCCATAATATCTTAGATGCGAATATAACTTAGATGTCAATTAAGTCATTAATTCAAATTTTAATAACTTTTTTAATTTTATTTATAATTGTAGCTATCTACTATGAATATTTTAATATAAATAAAAAAAGTATCCAAGAAGTTGACAATTTAAGCATAAATACCCAAGAACAATTTAATAATTTAGAAAAAAAAATAATTGATTTAGAATTAAAGAATAAAGAATTAACGGCAAAAATAAATGAAAATAAAGAAAATATAAAAGAAGAAGTTCCAAAAATACTAGACAGTAATGAGACTTCAAGTAATCAATTAAAAACAACAAAAGAAGATAAAAAAAGAAAAGATAATGAATTATCAAAAACTTCAAATTTAAGCGTTATAAAGAAAAAGGACACTAAAAATCTTGTAAAAGATGTTGAATATACCTCTGTAGACGAAAAGGGAAACAGGTTTTATCTATTAGCAAATTCTGGAAAATCAAATGTCAACGACAATAATATTCTTGATCTAGATAATGTGAGAGGCAAAATAACCTCTGATTATAGAGATACTATTTATATTGTTTCTGATTTTGCACAATATAATTCAATGAATTTAAATTCAAAATTTTATCAAAATGTAATAATAGATTATCAAGATAAAAGAATTACATGTGTTAATTTTGATATAAATATGGAAACTAATATGGCTATAGCCTATAATGATGTTGTAATTACAGATCCTAAGTCTGTTATGAAAGCAGGAATTGTTGAGTTTGATTTAAAAACTAAAGATATAGAAATAAAACCTGAGAGTGAAACTAAAGAAATTGAAGTTGTGACAAACTAATGGCACTAATTAAAAAGTTTAGAATTAAAAGTTTTAAAGAAAAGGAGGTAATAGTTAAACTAGATAAGGTATCTATGTTTTATAACCAAAGACAAATTTTAAATAATTTAAATTTAGAAATAAACAAACAGGAAGTATTAGGAATGCTAGGGCCAAATGGAGTTGGAAAGTCTACAATTTTTCATATCATTACTGGTTTAAAAAACTCAACATATGGTAAGGTTTTTATAAATAATGTTGAATGTACAAATATTCCTATTTATGAGAGAGCATCAAGATTTAAACTTGGCTATGTCCCACAATATGGTGGATTTATACAAGATTTAAGTCTATTAGATAATCTAAAACTTGTTGCTGAAATTCACATAAAAGAAAAAGATACAAGGAAAGCTAAGATTGAAAAGATTATTTCTCAATTTGAATTTGATCCTCTGTTAAAAATAAAGGCAAAGCACTTATCTGGAGGACAAAAAAAAAAATTAGTTATATCAATGGCCTTGATAAACGATCCGAATATTCTTTTATTAGATGAGCCATTCGCTGCTCTAGATATCCTCACGATAAAAATGCTTCAGGAAATAATTGTGAACTTGCAAGCTTTAGAAAAAATTACAATTGTTGTATGTGACCATCAAGCCCGAGATTTATTAAGTTGTGTGGATAGAGCAATAGTATTATCTAATGGAAAAATTATTGCCTCTGGTAGTCCTAATGAAATTATAAAAGACTCAACTGCCAGATCTGCATATTTTGGGGATGAATTCAAAATCAATTAGTTCACTCATGCCTAATCACATTATAATAAAAAACAAAATTAAAAGCTTTGATAAAAAAATTGGTATTAGCGCAGATAAAAGTATTTCAATAAGGTCCATACTTCTTGCCTCACAAGCTGTGGGTGTTTCTAAAATTTCAAATCTTTTGGAATCTGAAGATGTTTTAAATACTCTTAAAACTATAAAAAAACTTGGAATAAATTTCACAAAAAAAGGTGGGGTGTACAAAATTCAGGGCTTTGGTGTAAATGGTTTTAATATATCTAAAAATACGACGATAAATGCTGGTAATTCTGGAACTTTAGCAAGACTGGTTCTTGGTTTATTGGTTAAGACAAAATTTAAAGTAAAAATAATTGGTGACAAAAGTTTATCCAAACGAGATTTTTCAAGAGTTATAAAACCACTAAAAATTATGGGAGCTCACATAAAAAGCAAAGATAACCTTTTGCCTATTGAAATATCAGGTACAAGATTTTTAAGACCGATAGAATACAATGAAAATATAGGTAGCGCTCAAGTGAAGTCTTGCATAATTCTGAGCGCATTAAATACTCCAGGCATAACTATTATTAATTCTAAAGTTTCAAGAAATCATACCGAATTGTTGTTAAAATTTTTAAAATATCCAATCAAAATTCAAAAAAAAAAGAATATTGAAAGGATTTCTATTCAAGGTTTAAATCAATTTAAAGCCTTTGATTATACAGTACCTGGAGATATAAGCTCAGCAGCTTTTTTCATTGTTTTGACTATCCTTTCAGAAAATTCTCGTATGATTATTAAAAATGTAAATATAAATAAAAGTAGAATTGGAATAATTACAATTTTAAATAAAATGGGTGGAAAAATTAAACTTAAAAAAATAAAAAATTATAACGGAGAAAAAATTGCTGACATTTATGTTAAAAGTAGAAAAATTCTAAAATCTATAAATTGTCCTCCATCGCTTAATAGTTCTGCTATTGATGAATTTTTAATTATTTTTTTAGCTGCAGCTAAGGCTGAAGGCATTTCAAAATTTAAAGACCTAGGTGAATTGAACAAAAAAGAATCTAAAAGACTAGATTTAGCTGTTCAATTTCTGAAATTAATTGGAATTAAAGTAAAAAGGTTTAAAAATAATATAAGTATAACAGGGAACCCAAAATTAAAATTGTCAGGTAATTTTGTAATGAAAGATTTTTTAAAAGATCATAGAATTTTTTTTTTATCATGCATTACGGCACTTACATTAGGAGGGAAATGGAAAATTAACGACAAGGACTCTATTAAAAGCTCGTTTCCAAATTTTTTAAATATATTAAAAATTTTAGGAGCTAAAATTAATTGATAAAGAGAAGAAATATTATTACTGTTGCAATTGACTCGCCGGCTGCAGCTGGAGCTGGCACACAAGCAAAATTAATTTCAAAACACTATAACTTATTTTATTTAGATACTGGGAAAATTTATAGATATATTGGAAAACTGAAATTAGCAAATGAGAAAAAGTTCACATATAACCTTGTAAAAAGAAAAATTAGTAATTTAAAATTTAGTTATCTTAACGATAAAAAATTATTATCAAACGAAATTGCAATATCTGCATCACTGGTAGCAAAAGACAAAAAAATTCGATATATTGTTCATAAATTTCAACAAAAATGCGCATACCAACCTCCAAAAAAATTTAAGGGATCTGTGTTAGATGGAAGAGATATAATTACTATTCAAGTTAAAGATGCGATGTTTAAATTTTATATCACTGCTAATTTAAAAATAAGAGCTCTAAGAAGATTTAAAGAGTATAAAAGTTTAAATAAAAAAATGACATATGATGAAGTCCTTAAAAGCCTGAAATTAAGGGATAAATCCGATAAAGAGCGCAAATATGGACCACTGAAAAAAACAAAAGATTCTATCTTGATTAATACCACTAAATTAAGTAAGAAGTCGTGCTTTAAAAAAATTAAATCTATTATGGATAAAAAATTAAATAATTAATGGAAATTTATAAAAAAGACTTATCATCACCAGCTAGCCAGCAATTTGAAAAATTATTAAACAGCCAATTATCAAAAAATAAAATTGAAGAAGGTAAAATAATAGAGGGCAAAGTTACAAAAATAACAAATAAATATATATTTCTATTTATACCTGGTTTAAAGAGCGAGCCTGTAATTGATGTTAATGAGATAAAAATGATAGGGATGTCAAATGAAGTAAAGGAAGGTGCAACTATTTCTGTTCTCTTGGAGAAAATAGAGGATAAAAATGGAGATGTTATTGTATCAGCGCAAAAAGCACAAAAAATAAAAGGTTGGAACGAGTTGGTTAAATGTTACGAAAATAAAGAGTTAATCAATGGAAAAATTATTCAAAAAACAAAGGGCGGAGTAATAGTAGAACATATAGAAACTGGTTCTTTAATGTTTTGTCCGGGTTCACAAATTTCAGATAAACCAATAAAAAATATTGATAGTCTTATTGGAGTTGAACAGAAATTCGCCTTAATTAAACTTGATATGATTAGAGGTAATAGTGTTGTTTCAAGAAGACAGGTAGTATCATCAAATAAAAAAGAAGATAAAGCTAAACTAATAGAACAATTTAAAATAGGAGATGTTATTAAAGATGCAGTAGTAAAAGGATATTCTTCTTTTGGTTGCTTTTTCGAGATCACTACACCCGAAGGGACACTAGACACATTATGCCATCTTCAAGAAATTAGCTATAGTAGAGTTAATCATCCTGATGAAATTTTTAATATTGGTGAGCGTCATGATTTGAAAGTAATTTCTATTGATATGGAAAAATTGCAGGTTGGATGCTCAATAAAACAGTTATCTCCTGATCCATTTGAACATATTTCAAACTATCAGGTAGGTAATGAGTATACAGTAAAAGTTGTAAAAATTACTGACTATGGTTGTTTTTGTGAGCTAGAAGCAGGTCTTAGTTCACTTTTGCATAATTCAGAGATTTCATGGACAAAAAAAAATATTTCTCCTAAAAAAATGTTCAATGTAGGTGACACAATTCAATGTGTAATAACTGAGATTGATAAAGAAAAGAGGAGAGTGGCTATCTCACATAGATTAACACAGGAAAATCCATATTCTAAACTTGAAAATAACTATCCAGTTGGTTCTGAAATTGATGGTGTAGTAGAAAATCTTAATGAATATGCAATTTATTTAAAACTTGCAGATTTTGATATTAGCGGATTTTTGCACTCAAATGATCTCTCCTACACAGAAAATCCTGAGGAAGAATTAAAAAAATATAAAAAAGGTGATAAAATTAAAGTAAAGATTTTAGAAATTAAAAAAAAATGAACAAAAAGTAAGAGTTGGCTTAAAACAACTATCTAAGGATCCTTTTGATTGGTTTAAAGACAAAAAGATAAAAGATATAGTTACTGTAAAAGTTACGTCATCTGATAACAAAGGTTTATTTGTTAAACCAGAAGGTTGTGATGTTGAAATACTTATAAAGAAATCACAAATTGCTATGAGCGCATCTGATGCAAGGCCGTCTAGGTTCGTGGGTGGAGAAAGAATTGATGCAGCTATTTCTGAGCTTAATTTTGAAAAACGTAAAGTATCACTTAGTATTAAATTGCTAGAGGAAATAATGAATGCAAAGGCTATTAAAGAGCATTCAAGTCCATTAAGTGGAAAAAATCTACCTTTTTCTTCGCTTTCAGAACAATTAGATGATAAAAAAAATAAAAAGGATAAAGAATAAAAATTGTCAGTTGTAAAATCAGGCTTAATAAAACAATTAGCAGATAATTATCCAAGTTTTCTAAAAAAAGATTTAATTAAATTGTTTGATATAGCAATTTATGAAATGAAAGAAGCTTTAAAAAGGAATGAAAGGGTAGAATTGAGAGATGTGTTTTCAATGGAACCCAGAATACAAAAAGCAAGAGTTTCGAGAAATCCTAAGACTAATGAGAAAGTGAATACGCCTGAAAAAAAAACAGTACTATTTAAGAGTTCAAAGGAATGGGCAAACAAAATTAATGAAAAAGAATAAAGTATTTATTGCTTGTGACAGTAATAATATAAGTAAAGTTAAAGAAATAATAGCAAAAACTCAAAATACAACATTACAAATTGGTTACAAATTTGGATTAGAGTTTTTAAATTCAAAAAAAGGTCGAAATTTTGTATCAAGACTTAAAAACAAGATTACATTTGGAGACTATAAATTTGCAGATATACCAAATACTTGTTCTTCAGCGATTAAAGCTGTCAGGGATTTAAAATTTAATTATATAACAATACACATCAGTTCTGGGTTGGATGCATTAAAAGCAGCAAAAAAAGTTTCTGGTTCAACAAAATTAATTGGGGTTACTATTCTCACTTCTCTTGATAATAAATCACTTAAAGAAATTGGATATGATCAGAATGTAAAAAAAATTGTATTAAAACAAGCAAAGTTAGCAAAAAAGGCAAATTTAGATGCCATAGTATGTAGCCCAATAGAAGTTAATGAAGTTAGGAAAGTATTTAAAAGAGAGATAATAACACCAGGAATACGATTTAATTTTAAAACAGACGATCAAAAAAGAGCCTTAACCCCAAAGCAAGCATATAAAAATGGAAGCGATTGGCTGGTAATTGGAAGACCAATTACTAGAGGAAATATAGAAAATAACCTTCAAAATTTAATCAATCATTTACAATAATGATAAAAGGAATAAAAATTTGTGGGATCTCAGATCTTGAGACTTTAAAATATATTTTAAATCATCAATCGCCTCCTAAATTTATAGGTTTTATTACTAATTATAAAAAAAGTAGAAGATATGTTGAATATAACAAATTAAAAAAATTGATAAATGTTGAAAAAAAACATACAAATTTTGTATCTGTCCTTGTCAGTCCAGAAGATGGAATATTAGAAAATATTAAAGAATTAAATTTTGATTTTTATCAACTTTATGATGTAAGTCCCAAAAGGACAAAAGCAATAAAAGAAAAATATAATATAAAAATTATTACGGCTCTGACAATTAGTAATCAAAAAGATGTTGATAAATATAAGGATTATAACGAAGTTTCAGATATAATTCTGTTTGATGGAAAAGGTTATCATAAGTCAATTGGATTTGATCATAAATTATTAAATTCTATACCTAATTCAGTAAATAAAATGATTGCTGGAAATATAAAAATAGAAGATATTCCTAATTTTAAAAATAAAGATTACTTCATTGATTTAAGTGGTTCTTTAGAAAATGAAGAAGGTAAAAAAGATTTAAATAAAATTAATAAGCTATTAAATTTTTGTAATTATAAATGAAACTTAAAAAAGGAATTCCAGTTATAGATCAAGGAAATAGACTTGGGTTCTGGGGTGGCAAATTTGGTGGTAATTTCGTTCCTGAAACATTAAAAAAACCTATAGAAGATTTGGAGATACTTTTTAACAAATTAAAGAATAATAGTTCCTTTATTAAGGAAAGAGATGCATATTTTAAAAATTGGATAGGGGTACCTACAAGATTTATTAAATTAAATAATTTAACGAAATATGTTGGTGGAGCTCAGATTTGGTCAAAAGTTGTATCTGATGCCAACGGAGGTGCTCATAAGATATATAACGCTACTGTTCATTGTTTGTTGGCAAAGAGATCAGGAAAAAAAGTTATTATAGGAGATACAGGAGCTGGGTATGCAGGTAAGATGTTGAGTATGGCTGCTAAAAAATTTGGGTTAAAATGTAAAATTTTTATGGGAGCAAAAGATATTAAAAGACAACAACCAAATGTCAATGCAATGAAAAAAAATGGTGCAGAAGTAATTCCTGTATATTCAGGAAGTCAAACTCTTGTAGATGCTGTATCTGAATGCATGAGATATTGGGTTGCAAATTGTGATACCACAGCTATGTGTGTTGGTAGCACAGTTGGTCCTGCAATTTTTGTTCGAATATGCGGATGGAGCACTAGTCAAATTTCTAGAGAACTTAAGTTGCAATTAATAAATGAGTTCGGCACTGTTCCAAAAAAACTTAAATTATATAATTGTGTAGGTGGAGGCTCCTCAAGCTTTGGATTCTGGAACGAATTTATGGACTATGATAAAAAACAAGTTGAGTTTATCGGTGTTGAGGCTGGAGGTCCATCCAAGAGCCAGAAACACGCTGCTCCTTTAACTTATGGTTCTAAAATTGGTATACTTCATGGAGCTGCCCAATATGTAAATCAAAATAGTGATGGTCAAATTGAAGAAACAGAATCTATTTCTGCAGGTCTTGATTACCCTGGAATTTCTCCATTACATTGTTTTTTAAAAGATACTAAAAGGGCGAGGTATACAGCTGCTAGTGATGAAGAAGCATTAAAGGCTTATCAAATAGTTACAAAATATGAAGATTTAAGACCATCACTTGAGCCAAGCCATGCATTCTCAGTAGCAATTAAAGAAGCGAAAAAACTAAGTAAAGATACGATTGTAGTTATCAACAGTTGTGGCGATGCTTATAAAGATAAAAAA
>MDTE01190848.1_pt1 | contig 11839 bp, 10 predicted proteins | sample 811231 | NCBI WGS metagenome assembly MDTE01 (sample SAMN05326651, study PRJNA326480) | marine metagenome | isolation source: seawater | place: Indian Ocean: Red Sea | collected 2010
CAAAAAAAATAGTTGTTGAGAAGGTTTACGATGAAAATAAAGAAATTTCAGTTAATGATGCAAGAATTTATGATTCTAATGCAGGAATAAATAATATATTAAGAGTTGTTTCTGAAGTTAGAGATTACGATAGTGAAATAGGGCTTTTAGATGCACAGAAATATATAGATTCAATAAGTTTAAATGATCAAATTAATATTGTTAATTCTATAACTAATCCATCAAATCAAATTCTTGTTAGTACTGCTAGAGCTATTAACAATAATTTAGGTTCTAGTACTCTCATACAAGAAGGAGCCACTGGAGTTCAAATTCGAAATACAAATACTATTAAGAAAAATTCTGGAGAGAATATTATTAAGGCATTTTTAAATGCAAAAAATCAAATTTTTGATACATTGATATTGACTAAGAATGCAGTTTTTTCAAACTTTCAAGATAGCAGCATCCCTCAGTTTGAGGGGCCGCAAACTGTAGGCCCAATAGGAATAGGTCAGTTAACAGGAGAAATAGCTGTATCGGAAAATTCTTTTTACGATAAAGTAATTTGGTACTGTTCACTAGCAGCAACTTTGAGTTTATCTCTAGGAATAATAAACTTATTACCTATACCTGCTCTTGATGGAGGTAGAATTTTATTTGTAATTATAGAGATAATTAGGAGAGGGAAAAAAATATCACCTGAGAGGGAAGGTTTAGTTCATTTATTAGGTTTTATTCTATTGTTATCTCTAATTGCCGTTATTTCCATTCAAGATATTACCAGAATAGTCAGTGGAGATAGGATTTTTTAGTTTGAAGGTTTCCAAAGATTATCGGAATCAGATTATCACTGCATTGCTTTTTTCTTTGTTGGTAATTATTACATTTTTAGTTAAGTTTTTTTTTACAAACACTAACATTGTTGATAAATTTCTCTTTTATCAATCAATTCTAATATTAGTTTGGATTCCTATAATTTTTTATAATTATAAAAAAATAAACCTAAGAATTAAGAATTTTTTGATAGTATTAATTGGTATATACGTATTATTCAGTTTTTTATATTTGATGATTTAATTTTTACTAGGAAGTACATTTGACAAATAAAAGAAAAAAAACAAATGAAGTACTTGTTGGCAATGTAAAGATTGGTAACTTAAACCCAGTGGTAGTTCAGTCTATGACTGATACTGATACAGCTAACATTCAATCAACAGTAGATCAAATTAAGCTACTTACTATAGCAGGAAGCGAAATAGTACGTGTAACAGTAAATAATGATAGTTCAGCTAAATCTATAAAAGAAATAATTTCACGGCTAAATGATATAGGAGTAGATGTCCCAATAGTAGGAGATTTTCATTTTATTGGGCATAGATTATTAAGTCAGTATAAGGATTTAGCGAAAAGTTTATCTAAATTCAGAATAAATCCTGGAAACGTCGGAAGAGGAAATAGAAGAGACGAAAACTTTTCACAGTTTATAAACATAGCAAAAGAGTACAATAAACCTGTAAGAATCGGGGTTAATGCAGGAAGCTTAGATCCAGAAGTTTTAGCCTTGAAAATGGATGAAAACTCTAGATTAAAAAATCCTTTAAGTGCTGAACTAGTAGAAAATCAAGCATTAGTAGAAAGCGCTCTTTCTAGTTCTGAGGCTGCAATTAATATGGGTCTTAGTGAAAATAATATTATTATTTCATGTAAAGTTTCTAGACTGAATCAGATGGTTGCTGTATACAGAGAGCTTTCAGAAAAGTCCCCATTTCCTTTGCATCTAGGTCTAACTGAGGCAGGTATGGGACAAAAGGGAGTAGTTTCCACAACAGCAGCTCTAAGTATTTTATTGGAATCAGGCATAGGTGATACCATAAGAGCTTCATTAACACCAGAGATTGGTGGTGACAGGGCAAAGGAAGTTCGTTTATGTCAAGACATTCTTCAGTCTCTAGGTATTCGTCGTTTTAGGCCTGCAGTGACTGCATGCCCTGGTTGCGGTAGAACTACATCAACATTTTTTAGAGAGTTAGCTCAGGAAATCCAATCTCATATTGATATTCGTTTACCAGAGTGGAAGTCTAGGTACCCTAACTCAAACACTTTAGAAGTTGCGGTTATGGGTTGTGTTGTTAATGGACCTGGGGAGTCTAAAGCAGCAAATATTGGAATTTCACTTCCTGGGTCAGGAGAAGATCCTAAGGCACCTGTATTCATAGATGGTCAAAGGGCGAAATTTTTATCAGGCTCATCAATTGCAAAAGATTTTATTGGCCTAGTTGATGATTATGTAGATAGTAAATTCGGATCAAACTAAATGTAATTTAATTTTTTCTTAACTATAAAATAGTATATTTAAGAATATGAATGATAACAAAAAAAATTTTAATGAAAACCAATTTAATTTACTTTTAGTTGAGGATGATAGAACATTACGTGAAGCTATTCGTTATAACTTAATAAGCCAAGGATATAACGTATATAGTACAGAAGATGGCGCTGAAGGTTTGAATATAGCAAAATCAAAGCCCGTAGATCTTATTTTATTAGATTTAATGCTTCCAAAATTAAGTGGTCTTGAAATATGTAAAACTCTTAGAAGAGATGGTTCTATTTTACCTATAATAATGCTTACGGCAAAAGATTCAGAATTTGACAAAGTTTACGGTATTGAATCTGGTGCAGATGATTATATTACTAAGCCTTTCAGTATGAGAGAACTTATGGCAAGAATTTCATCACAACTCAGAAGAATGAAGATGAATGTAGATGTGAAAAATTCAAAGTCTGAAGAAATAATTAAGATAGCAGACAGAGTAATTATTGATAAATTAAAAAGAGAAGTCATAGTTGATGGAAATAATATAGATTTACGAGCAAGAGAGTTTGATTTATTTGCTTATTTATCATCCTCTCCTGGTAGAGTATTTACTCGTGAGCAATTATTAAAAGATGTGTGGGGATTTGATTATATAGGTGATACAAGAACGGTTGATGTTCATATACGTTGGTTGCGCTCAAAAATTGAAAACTCATCGCAAAAAGCCATTATTGGCACTGTACGGGCTGTAGGGTATAGGGTTATTGTATAGTTTTAGTTTTTAAATTATTAGGTGTGATTTGCTTAGAAACAAATTAATATACATATTATCTATAATTTTTAATAATTCTTACTTTGTAATTATTTCACTTTTTATTGGAATAATAATTTCTTTTTTTTCTTTGATAGCTGGATTTTTATTTATAATTGCTTCGGTAATAATTAATTTATCTTTTAGCCTAATAAACTCAATACATTTTAGAAACTTTCATAGAGAATTGATTTCTCTCCCTTCAGAAAATGGTATAGGCAGATTAAGTAATTTTAAAAATACTCGTTTAGAAAATTATTCGAAAATAATTAATAGAGTTTTAGATTCATTAAGTCAGGAAATTGTTCAAACTTTAGAAAATAAAATTACGTCTGATGCAATAATTAACTCCATAAATGAAGGAATATTAATAATTAATTCTAATAAAGAACTTGAAAATTTCAATCCAGCATTAGTAAAGCTATTAGGTACGAATATTGATCCTTATGTTGGTATGAACATCAATGATTTTGTAAGAAATGATGAATTTTTATCAATGATTGATGACGTTTTTTCTACTAAAGAAAATAAATCTATAGAATTAAATCTTTTTTCAGATGAGAAAAGTATCTTGGTATATGCTGCACCATTTTTTTTGTCTGATCAAGAACCATTCAATCAGATACTTGTTATATTTACTAATCTTACTGAAATTAGAAAAGCTGATAATTCAAGAAAAGAGTTTTTTTCAAATGTTTCTCACGAGCTTCGAACTCCTCTTGCAGGTATTAAGGCATCCGCAGAAACTTTAGAAATTTCTAAGGACCAATCCACTACAGAAAAATTTACTTTATTGATATTAGAAGATGTAGATAGAATGAATAAATTAATAGATGAAATGATGAGCTTGACTCAAATGGATTTAGGTGAAGAAAATTTTGTAAAAAAGGATACCTCTGTCAATAAAATGATAGAAGACACTTATAATAGATTCATTTTTCAATGTGAAGATTTAGGGATAAATCTCAAAATAAAAAAATTAGAACAAGATATAACTATCAAAGTTGATATAAGTAAGATAGAACAAGTTTTTGGTAACTTACTTAGTAATGCAATTAAGTGGACTTCAAAGGATGGAAATATCAATATTTCTGCATCTTTGTCAAAAACCAGTATTTTATTTTCAGTCTCTGATGATGGAGAAGGTATTATAGAAGAACATTTACCTTTCATATTCGAGAGATTTTTTAAGTCAGATTCTTCAAGATCAAAAGTTGGATCTGGCCTAGGTTTAGCAATTTCAAAGCATATAATTGAAGCCCACAAAGGTGATATTTTTGTCGAGAGTGAGATTACTAAGGGAAGTAAATTTACCTTTAGTATTCCAAAATGACATTTTAAGTATGTGTTGAATTTAACGATGATTTAACATTGTAAATTCTTGATTTAACATTCTCTTAATTCTTTAATCTGAATCTTATTATAGTTACTATTTTGTAACATAGTACTTAAATTTGTGGTACTCGAAAAATTTTAGGTTTTTTAACCTAAATAAGGAGTCAAGAACAATATGTTTCTTAAAATTAATGATTGTATAAATAATCAAATTAAATGGCTGATTCTTAGTTTTGCTATTCTAAGTATTGGACTATTTGCTGCTTGTGGAAGTGACGATGATGATTCTGTAGCAGCTCCTTCTGATGAAAAACTATCAGGAACTATTGAAATAGACGGTTCTTCAACAGTTTTTCCAGTAACAGTTGCTGTGGCAGAAGAATTTAGAGTCTCTAATCCAGAAGTGCAGATTCCAATTGGAATGTCTGGTTCTGGTGGTGGATTCAAAAGATTTGTTGTTGGTGAAACTGACATATCAAATGCATCTCGATTCATTAAGTTAGCAGAAGTAGAAAAAGCTAATTCTAATGGAATTGAGCTGATGGAACTTAATGTTGCATGGGACGGACTTTCTGTGGTAGTTAGTAAATCTAACGACTTTGTTGATTGTTTGACAACAGAAGAGCTAAAGTCTATTTGGGACGAAGGTTCAACATTAGATAATTGGAGTCAAGTAAGAGAAGGATTCCCTGACAAACCATTGAGATTATATGGACCAGGAACCGATTCAGGAACTTTTGACTATTTTACAGATGAGATAAACGGTGAAGAGAAAAGAAGTAGAGCAGATTACACAGCATCCGAAGACGATAATACACTAGTACAGGGTGTTTCTGGTGATCCTGGCGCTCTTGGTTACTTTGGTTATGCATACTACATAGAGAATAAAGAATCATTGAAGATAGTTTCAGTTGATTCAGGTAGCGGATGTGTTGAACCATCAGAAACTACAATTGAAGATGGTACATACTCACCATTATCTAGAAAGTTGCTAATATATGTGAAGATTTCTTCTTTACAGAAACCAGAGGTAAAAGCTTTCCTTGAATTCTACATGGATCATGGCGGAGAGTTAGCAAATGAAGTCGGATATGTTGCATTATCAGACGCAGAATATTCAGCACAAAAGGCTATGATTAGTAACCCTGTGAACTATGTGCATCCTTCAAAATAAATAATTTAATAAATTAAAAAATAATTTATTGAAAAATTGAGCCTCAAGTATATTAAAAATTACTTGAGGCTGAAGTATTATATAAAGTAATAATATGAATAAAGAAATTCAAAAAATAGCAGCTCAAAATAAAAAAAGGCAACATCTAGAAGAAAAAATTGTTGCTAACATTCTCAAATTAACTGCTATTATTTCAGTTACCACTACGTTAGGCATAATAATTGTATTATTCAGCCAAAGTTTAATATTTTTTGAAAATATTTCTCCTTGGGAATTTTTAACTGGAACTAAGTGGACTCCTTTGTTCAGGCCTGCACATTTTGGTGTTCTCCCTCTAATTGGTGGAACATTTCTCGTCGCGTTTATAGCTGCAGTGGTAGCCTTAACATTGGGTATAGGAGCAGCTATATTTCTTTCAGAATATGCTCCAGAAAGACTAAGAAAAATACTTAAACCTATTCTTGAAGTTTTGGCAGGTATTCCAACTGTTGTTTATGGTTATTTTGCACTAACTTTTATTACTCCAATACTTAAGGTTGTTTTTGGTCAAGATAATGTGATTATATTTAATGCACTATCAGCAGGTCTTGTTATGGGATTAATGATTATGCCAATGGTTTCTACCTTGAGTGAAGATGCAATGGTTGCTGTACCTAAATCATTAAGAGATGGAGCTTATGCTTTGGGAGCTACTAAATTTGAAGTTTCTACAAAGATTGTTTTCCCAGCGGCTCTTTCAGGAATTGTTGCCTCATTTGTGTTAGCTTTATCAAGGGCAATAGGTGAAACAATGATTGTAAAAATTGCAGCAGGTTCAACGCCTAATCTTACGCTTAATCCTCTAGAAAGCATTCAGGCTATGACAGGTTATATTGTTGCAGTCAGTCAGGGTGAAACTCCTCATGGTTCTGTGGAATATGGAACAATTTTTGCTGTTGGATTATTACTCTTTGTTCTTACTTTTATTATGAACATCATAGGTAGAGTTATTATATCTAAATTTAGGCAGGTATATGAATAAATGTTAACTACAAAAAAAACTAATTCCAAAAAGACCAGACAAATAAAAGAAACTTTTTTCTTATATCTTTTTCTATCATCAGTTGTAATAGGAATTTTAGCTTTAGCAGTTTTGTTAATAGATGTTTTAATTGATGGGTTACCATATTTGAATTGGGACTTTCTTACTAAGTATGCATCCAGAAAACCACTAAATTCAGGAATCTTGGCTCCATTGGCGGGTACAGTTTGGGTTGTATTATTAACAGCCATATTCACTGTCCCCGTGGGTATTGCTACAGCAATTTATTTAGAGGAATTTGCAAAAAAAGGAAGATTTATTAGGCTAATTGAATTAAATATTTCCAATTTAGCTGGGGTTCCTAGTGTAATATATGGTCTTTTAGGTTTAGCTGTATTTGTTCAATTCCTTTTTGATGGCTCGAGAAATTTGATTTCTGGAGCATTAACCTTAACCTTACTTATCTTACCTATAGTAATCATTGCATCCCAAGAGGCAATAAAAGCTGTTCCGTCAAGTTTTAAAGATGCTGGTTATGCGATGGGAGCTACAAGATGGCAAGTTGTAAAGAAAGTTGTTTTACCTCAGGCTATTCCTGGTATGATGAGTGGAATTATTCTTGCTCTTTCTAGGGCAATTGGAGAAGCAGCACCAATCTTAATGATATCTTCTCTTGTGTGGGTCACATTTGTTCCAACAACTCCTAACTCAAAATTTACAGTCCTTCCTTTACAGATATACACCTGGGTGAGCCAACCTCAAGAAGATTTTAGAAGCATAGCCGCTGCTGGTATAATTGTATTGCTGGTCATACTTTTAATTATGAATTCCATAGCTGTAAAGATAAGAAATAAGTATCAACAAAGATCTGAACAATAGTTCACTGACATTTTATAAGGATTATATTTTATGGGTAAAACTTTTTGGTTGGTATCAATATCCTCCGATAATAGTGACAAAACCTTTTCTTCAGGCTTTAATATGCAAGGCTTCGACAAAAAATCTAGAAAAAAAGTTGATGTAATGGCCCCTGATGATAGATTACTTTATTATATTAATGACAAAAGAGTCTTTAGTGCAACAGCAACAGTGACCTCTTCTATGTTTGAGGATAACAGTATCATATGGAGTAGTCATGATGAAAAAGAAACATTTCCTTATAGAGTTCATACAAAAAAAGATTTGTATCTTGAATATGATGAATCTGTAGACGGAACTTATGTGGCCCCCTCATTAGAGTATTTAAGAAAATGGCCTGCTAATAGGTGGGAGTTAGCTTTTTTTGGTATGTTGCATATTATTCCTCAAAATGATTTTAATTTTATAGAAATTGAATTAGAAAGATTACTTAAAAAAAATAAAAATATTAAAAAGAAAAAAAATAACAAGCCTAAAGCTATTACCAAAGGGATTTCAAGAGATATTTTGAGAAAAAATAATAAAGAACTAAATAAAGGAATTAGGTCTAGATTTAAGATTTAATTTCCTATTAACTATAATTTAACCCTTACATACATAAAAATGAAATAATTAAAAATTAAGTAGTTTGATTGAATTATTATATATTTTTTCTTCAATAAATTTTCTATTAATTTGTTTTATCTCGGCAATTTTATTAACTATATTGGAAATATCTTTAGGCTCAGTCCATTTTGATCTATCTGGTTTGTAATGTTGTGGGTATGAATCAGTTTCAACGATAATTTTGTCGCTTGGAATTTTACTAACAGTTTCATGGAGAGATTTGTTATAGATTATTGGTTTTGCAAAAGATATTAAAAGACCCAAATCCAATAACTTTTTTGCATAATCCCATTTACCTGCAAAATAATGGGCGGCTCCACCAATATCACCAATCGAGAGCTCTGAAAAAATATTGATTGCTATATCTTTTGCAAAAGATTCTTCAAAATCATTATTCTCTTCTCTAATATGAAAAATTATCGGTAACTTTTCTTCTTTTGCAAGTTTGATCTGTTCATAAAAACCTTCTTCTTGAATTTTAATTTCAGGAGAAGTTTTTTGATTATCAAGGCCAATTTCGCTTATAACTTTTACCTTATTTTCTTTCGACAAGGATTTAAGGGCCTTTATATCTTTTTTGCTTATAGGTGATTTGATTTCCTCTGGATGAATACCTACACCTGAATATACGTTTTCATATTTATTAGCGATTCTTAATGATAATTCTGAATCAGTTATATTTACCCCAGCGGTAATTATTTTTGAAACATTGCTCTCTAATGCTCGTGAAATAATTTCTGGTATTTCATATTCATCATGTTGATGAATATGTGCATGGGTATCTATAATCATTATTTATTCTTAAAAAAATATTAGTTTATAATATTATAAATTATTTTGTTTTTTTAAATTGATGGAGAATTATATGAGAACAGGATTTGGCCAGTTTAATCAACCTAATGATGAATTTTTAATTTTTGCAAAACAATTTGGTGCAACGGATATTTTATTAAATACCCCTAGTTTACCTACAAATAATGGTATTTGGGAATTAAGAGATTTAGTTAAGCTTAGACTTAAAATTGAAAGCCACGGATTATCTTTATCTGCACTTGAAAACGTCCCAACAAGCTTCTATGACCACATTATGCTTAATGGTCCAAAAAGAGATCAGCAAATTGAAAATATGATTCTTACAATCAAAAATATTGCAAGAGCTGGGATAAAAATTTTTGGATATAACTGGATGCCATCTCATGTATGGCGAACACAACCTAAGATAATTAGAGGAGGTGCTACTGTAACTGCATTTAACTATGAACAAGCAAAAAATTTTCCAAATACCCACGATAGAGAGTATGAAGAGGAAGAAATTTGGGAAAATTTAGAATATTGGCTAAAAATTATTATGCCTGTTGCTGAAGAAGAAAAAATAAAATTAGGGATTCATCCATGTGATCCTCCTGTCGAAAAACTAGGTGGTATACCTAATATTTTTAGAAGTTACGATAATTATAGAAGATATCTAGATATTTACCCGTCTGATTATTGTGGTATTGAATTTTGTCAGGGAACTATTGCAGAAATGTTTGATTCAAAGGGTGAAAATATTTATAAATTTATTGAGGAAATGCTTATAAGAAAGAAAATTTTTTATGTTCATTTTAGAAATGTTTCTGCTCCAAATCCAGAAAGTTTCCATGAAGAATTCATCAACACTGGTCATGTAGACATGTATCGAGCTATGAAAACTTATTATCAAAATGATTATGATAGTTTTTTTATAGATGATCATGTTCCTTCAACCTTCCAAGATACAGATTGGGGTCATAGAGGTAGAGCCTTTGCTAATGGTTATATTCAAGCAATGATTGAAGCTGTAACAAAAGAAGGTAAATAATGAAACTAAAGGATAAAGTAGCACTAATTACTGCAGCGGGAGGAGCAATAGGAGGTTCGCAAGCTAAACTCTTTGCTCAGGAGGGTGCGAAAGTAGCCGTTGCAGATATAGATTTATCAAAAGCAAAAGTAATTTCCAATCAAATACTTAATAATGGTGGAGAATCGTTTCCAATTAAGCTTGATGTTAAAGATTCTAATTCATGGCAAGATGCAGTTAAGGAAACTTTAAATCAGTATGGAACTATAAATATTCTATGTAATAATGCTGGTGCAAATTTCAGAGTTGAATTTGAAGAGCAGTCTGAAAGTCAATTTAGAGAAATAATAGATGTGGGACTTATTGGTTCTTTTTTGGGTATTAAACACACTATTCCATTTATGAAAAAAAATAGTAATGGTGTAATTCTGAACTTAGGTTCTTTAGCATCCATTCGCCCGCAAGGGGGAAGTCCAGGTTATGCCTCACAAAAAATGGGTATGATTGGATTGACAAGATCTGCGGCAAGTTCTTTCGCAAAGTATGATATTCGCTGTGTACTAATTTCGCCTGGCCATGTAGATACCCCTTTTATTAGAAATGACAATAATTATAGTCCTAATGGTTGGGAAACTAGTATTGAAAATCCAGAAAATTATAATAAAAGATTGAATGATACTCCATTAGGAAGACTTCAAACAGCTGAGGATATAGCAAAGACTTTTCTTTTTGTAGCATCAGACGATGCATCAATGATAACTGGATCTATGATCACGGTTGATGGTGGTGCTGCTATCTAGTACTTTTTTTAGATTTTCTAGCTGAAATGATAAGTACAATTGCAATTATTGCTGCAACTGAAAAAACAGGAAAAGTCCCATCATATGATCCTGATATATCAAAAATAACCCCTGCTGCAATTGCACCAATAGCTTGTCCGCCACTTACAAAAGGCTCGGTTATACCTCTGATTGCACCCAAGGATTGTCTACCAAAATAATGAGCCATTGCTACCGGTGGTATCACAAGCAAACCTCCTAGCCCAATCCCAAAAATTATTGCAACTATAAATGCTGAGGTGGTAGAGTTTACTTGCAGAAATAGCAAAGCTGTGACTCCAAGCCACCCTGCAGCTAGAGAATATACTAATTTTACTGAAAATTTATCTAGTAAATTACCCCAAATCACACTTCCTATTGCGCTACCTCCAGCCATTATAGCTAATGCAGAAGCTGCTACAGATGCACTTATACCTGAGTCTCGAAGAAAGGCTGCTTGATGAATATTAACTCCAGTATGGATAAAGAATACTAAACCTCCAGCTAAAGCTAGAAGCCAAAGTGTTGGTGTTCTTACAGCATCTTGTAAATTCCACTGTTCTTCAGTATTTGTTTTGCTATTTATTTTTGATGTTTTATTAATACCATCGGGCAATTCTTTTATGTCCTCAGGTTTATTTATAAGTAATATCAAAGTTATAGGTAGTGCTATAATCCAAACTGATACACCTATCCAAAACCATGCCATTCGCCAATCACCATTATTAGCATTGATAAATAATTGTGCAAATAATGGAAATAAACCCATTCCTAATGAATGAGAAACTCCAAGAATAGAAGATGCCCTGCCTCTCAATTTAATAAACCATTGTGCTACAACTGTGGTCGGGCCTATTTGGAGTGGTGCTTGAAAAATCAACCGTCCTGTTCCGAATAATAGATAAAAGGTTATAGGGTTAGTTGTCCACCTGATTGATAATATAACTAAACCAAGCAAAAAGAGTGAGATAGAAATTAGAAATTTACTACCAAATTTTTGTAAAATCCAACCAGCTAATGGAGATATAAACATAGATG
>MDTE01020418.1_pt1 | contig 11838 bp, 20 predicted proteins | sample 811231 | NCBI WGS metagenome assembly MDTE01 (sample SAMN05326651, study PRJNA326480) | marine metagenome | isolation source: seawater | place: Indian Ocean: Red Sea | collected 2010
ATGACGTAGAGAAATCAGAATAATCATTAATCAAAAAATAATTATTTGAAGCAGTATTACAATTCCTATGATTACTGTAAAATTTACTGGTGGTGCAAGAAAGACATTTGATACTGATGAAATCATACTGGATAAAAGCAATCTTACAGTTAGGGAATTAATTGACTATCTGATCAGTACCAAACCAGAAAATACCATATCTTTTGATGGAAAAAATCTATTGATTGCCATAAATGGGACTGATTCATCAGCTCTAGACGGATACAAAACAATCTTAAACGATGATGATGTGATTAACATAATTCCAATTATTCATGGAGGTATGACTTCTAGAACACAACTAAAAATATCTTCTAAGAACATAGAAATATTTCATATGAAAAAAAATTGCAATTTTGATCATAATTCACTAAATGAATTGAGAATTTTATTTCCAAAATTAGTGATACAAGCAGTTTCTTCTAGATTTCTACTAAACAATTCATATATAAAAAAAATAATTTCAATTTCATTAACTGCAAAAAAACAAAAAATAATGATCTCTAAAAAATTAGAAACTGATATTCTTTTAAGATTTGCTGGTACTACACAGATTAATCAGGCTATGAAAAATGCTGGACTAAACCCAAAACTTAATTTTACTTTAATTGCAATTGGTCAGAAGAAGGAAATAGAAAGATTATATAAAAAATTGAAACCAAATACCAGTAGTATGCCTTTAAGAAAAGATAACTACAAGTTTTTAAAAAATTACTTTAGAATTAATAACAATCACATAAATTCAGTTGGCACAGATAATGCATTAGATGATTTGTTAGCTGAAAAAGCGTCAATATTGGTTTGAATCAAAGCGTTTTTCTTTACTTATACTCAAGATAGAATTTCTTGGAAGAATTGAAATTCCTGTAATTTTACTCATTATCTGTATTATTATTTCCCAATCTGAGTGTTCAAGTGAAACCTTATTTGGAATCAAGTCGGCAATTTCTGAAATAACTTCTTTACTTTTCAATGTTGAATCTCTTTTTTCAATAGTTATTCTATAAGATTGATTTTCCATTATACATGAAATCATTTTTTTAACATTTTCTTTTATAGATTCCATTTCAGAATCACATTGTTTTTGGATTGGAATTATTCTAGAACAGAATCTAATTGACCATGGTTCTTCACTAATTTTTTCTCTGATCTTTTTGATTACTTCAAATATCTCAAGATGTGTACTAACTTCCACTATACCTGAAAACTTTGTTTTTTTGACTTCTAGAGAGGAATCCCCAAATTCATCAAATAAAGCCTGGATTTCTTGTATTGTTTCATCTTCTAAATTCCTTTGGCAAGTAATTATGAAATTCAAATTAAAGCAGACAGTTTCTCTTCAGAAATAGCCCCCTGCCTTAAAATTTTGATCTTGTTATTCACTATTTCAATAATTGTAGATTCTCCTATACTTTGTATTGTTCCACCATCTAGAAGTAAATCATATCCTTTAATTGAATTAGAACATTCTGTTGGATTAGTAAAAGGCTGTGTTGACGATATATTTGCACTAGTTCCTACGATTAGTTTACATCCTTTTAGAAGTGATAAAATACATTTGTTATCTGGTACTCTAACTGCAATCTTATCGTTAAGACCCATTGACAATTTTAATTTTTTATCTTTTAGTGGTAAGATTAATGTTAACTGTCCAGGCCAAAATTCTTTTGTTATGATTCTAGAAATTTCATCGAATTCAACAATTTTTTCTAAATCTATTCTTGAATAGCCCAAGATTGGGAGATTTTTTGTTTTCTCACGTTTTTTTAAATCATAGATTCTATTTACTGCATCCTTGTTATATGGATCACAGCCTATTCCATATACCGTATCTGTTGGAAAAATTATTACGCCTCCATTACTAATTGACCGTAAGGCTAATTTTACACCATTTTCATCACATGAGACTTTTTTCATACATGTATTGGTTTTTTTATTAATTATTAGGTTACGGAATTGATTACTAGATATTTAAGCCAAAATCACTAGTAAATTTATTAAATTTCTTATATTCATCAAGAAAATCTTTTCCAATACTACTAATTCGATATCTATAAGCTCTATCAGAGTTTACTTGTTCAAGTAATCCTTGTGAAACTAGATCACTTAAAATCTTTGAAAGTCTACCATGTGAAATATTTGCTTCTCTAATTAATTGCATTTTCGAAGCACCATCTTGTTGGAACGTCTGTTCTTCTGCCGATACTAGAATATCACTTACAATTTCAATTTTTGTTCTATAAACTACCATCGTATAAAGAAAATTAAATTTGAAGCTATTTGATCTTGTTATGAGTATGCTCTAAACCAAAAACATAAAAGATTTTGACTTTATAGAAATTTGTTAATTTACGCTTAATTTATGCATTCATAATTTATCAAAATCATCATCAAATTTAATTTTCTTAAGTGGAATTTTTGAGATTGGTGCAAACAATGACAAAAGACCTGAAATCTTGATTATTATTGATATTGAGTAAATAATTGATTCTGGAAAAATTAGTGAATACCATGCAAGAAATTCTCCAAATGCTAAAAGTCCTAACCCAATTCCAACAGCCAGCGCACCTTTTTGCTTTCCCTCAATGTATGAAACTATAGTTTCAATGGAACCATATACCAGCAAAATAAAAGAAAACGCTCTGATGATATGCTCTATATTCATTGTTGATAAAAAGAATAGTGGTAATATTCCAACTGATCTAAAATATCGTGACTTGGGAAAAAATGATTTTATTGTATGGGAAAATGCAATGAAAAAATATCCAATTGTTTGTATACCCAACCCTAATGCTTGAATTCCACGATTTATTTTGTCTTCATGAAAAATCATTTCGTTTGTAATGTAAGCAGACCAAATTATTGCAAAACCAATACCAATTGCAAAAAATGCAATTGTTAATCTAAATAAAACAGGGCTACCTGTATTTTTATACCCAATATATGAAAAAATACCTATAGTTATACCAACTATAAATCCAATCAAATTTAAAATTTCTTCAAGATATAATTCCAATATGCAAAAACTGTTTTTTTGAAATTAATTAATCTTACAGACTAATCTTCCCAATCATCAAGTGTACCTGCAGTTTCACCTTCAGTACTACCTGTGTAATCACCCAAAATATCAGCATATGCTAAATCATTATGTGCAATGAATTTTACATATTCACCATAGGTCACATCAAAGTCACATTTTGTACAAGTCACAAATGAAAAGTCTGGGGTAAGTTCAGCAGTTTCTTTACATTTTGGACATTTGATTTTCATGCAATTTTTACCATTCATGAGTATTATTGTTTTTACTAATAAGAGATAAATTGAAAGATTATACACATAATTCAATGTCTAGAACATGTACAAAATGTAAAGTTGATATTCCTGATTCAGAGCAACTTGAACCCCAAGCAGAAAAATACCCAACTTGTAACAAATGTTGGGAGGAATGGAAAGAAATGAGAATAATGGTTATGAATGAAATGCATTTAGATATGTCTATGGCAGATCATCGCAAAGTACTAAGAAAACACGAAAAAATCTTCGTAGGGGTTATGACACCTGAAGGTGATTATGTTGATTATACAAACGAAGAAAACAGAAATCCTGAAGAAGATCCATCTAAAAGCCAATAATTTGCTGAGCCATTTGAGGACTAAGAAGGATCATTTTTCTTTTAGCCTCTTCATCCAAATTTCCAATTACATTTCTTATTGATTTTGCCAGAATCTGTTGTTTAGAAGTTTCTAGACTTAGAAAAATCTCCAATATTCCATCTAAATTGAATAGAATGATCTTTTGTGGGTTTTTTATTATCTGCAAAATATAATTTGAGAACATATCAATTCTATTTTCTTCGGTTACAGTGCTAAGTACTTCCAACCATGTTTTAAACAATTTTGCAAAGTTTGGGAATGGGATAGTTGGTCCTGCCTCTAAAGCATTAGTTATAATTTCTATTTTTTCTGAATCATTCATGGAATAGAACTCTAGCATTCTTTTTTTAAGAATTGGTGCTCTTAGAAAATCAGGTAAACTCGCAAGATTTACTATGATATTTCCAGCAAAATTATCTTCTGACATACTGAGATCTTTAGTAACTTAATAATAACAATAATGGTAGATAGATTAAATACGCGAAACTTTGAATTTCAATTATGGTATCAACTGTCGTTGTGGGTGGTTTTTTTGGTGACGAGGGAAAAGGAAAAATCATTTCATATCTTGCATTAGATGATAATCCATCAATAGTTGTTAGGGGCGGTGCTGGTCCAAATGCTGGTCATACTATCAAAGATGGTGAAAAAACGTATAAAGTTAGAATGTTACCAAGTGGTTTTTTAAACAAAGAGAGCAAAGTGATGGTTGGACCAGGCGTTGTAGTGAATCCTGATGTATTACTCAAAGAGATTAATGACTTTAATGTTGATGGAAGAGCATTTCTAGACCATAATTGTGGTATTATAGAAAAATCACATCTAGATGCAGATTCACAAGGAAGATTGAAAGAAAAAATTGGTAGTACTGGATCTGGAACAGGTCCTGCTAATGCCGAACGTGCTATGCGCACTTTAAAAATGGCAAAAGAAATTGATGAATTAAAGCCATACCTTATTGATGTTCCACAAGAAGTCAATTCTGCATTGGATAGGAATGAGAATGTTCTAATCGAGGGAACACAAGGAACTCATCTTTCTTTATGGCATGGAACATACCCATTTGTTACAACAAAAGACGTAACTGCATCAGGAATATGTGCTGATGTAGGCATAGGTCCAAAAAGAGTAGATAATGTCATAGTTGTCTTCAAGGCGTATCTTACACGTGTTGGTACTGGACCAATGTCAGGTGAACTAAGTCCAGAAGAAACATCAGAGAAGGGTTGGGAAGAATTTGGAACTGTTACAGGACGTCTTAGGCGTGCAGCTGAATTTGATTTTGAATTAGCCAAGCGTGCAATAATGTTAAGCAGTGCAAATCAGATATCAATAACAAAACTTGATGTTCGTTTTCCAAATTGTGCAGGAATAAAAGATTATGACAAATTAGATAAAGAAGCACAATTGTTCATTGAAAATATAGAAGAGAGATTAGGCGTGAAGGTTACGCTCATTGGAACTGGTCCAGGCATAAATGATATCATAGATTTACGCGCATAGTTTTACAGGGTTAAGCTTTAATTTGCAATTTTTTTAATATTCTATATGGCAAAACTACCAAACTATATCCAACTCAATTCACCTTTAGAATTTACTAGGCTAGTTTGTGCCTTAGAAAGAATGCCAAGGGTGTCATTTTTACATGAACACAAAGGAAAAAAAGTTTTGTCAGTCCAAATGGATCTACTAAAAGAAAAACCTGTCATATATTATACCCCGATTGAAAATATAGGACATTTTCTTAGCTATGGATTTAATGCTGGTAAAGAACAATTAGATTTGGTCAATTCCACAGTTGATAGTTCCAAGTTGTATTCACCTGTTATTAAGATAAAATCACTTCCTACATCATTAAAACCAGACGAATCAGTATCTCAAGAAAAATATCATCCTATAGAACTTGAGGATGTTTCAAGTCTGGCTAAATTAAGCTATGGTTTTGATGAAGCCCCATTCCCATTATTTGCATTTCCTCATGGAAATAGATGGTTTCTGGGAGTTTTCCTAAATTTCAATGAAGATGGCCCATCTTATTTTTGCCATGTTACTCTAAATCATGAACCAGATAAACCATTTTTAAAATACGTAACAACCAAAAACTCTGAACCAGAATTTGTAGAGCATGTAGGTGAACATGGTTATTCATATATCAAAATAATAAAGTTAAAAGAAGCACATCCATTGGTCGATTATGGCCAAATTCAATAATCGTATTAAGGAATCTGCTCGAACAAGTTCAGTTATTCTTGCAAATGATTATGATAGTAATACACCAAAACTCGAAGAAAAAACAATCAAAAATATTAAAACATTACATGAGTACATCTGTGCACTAAAAATTAACTTCCATCTTTTGTTAAAACTTAGTCCAAAGGAAATTTCAAGAATAAATAAAATTGCACATGATTATGGTTTGCAATGTATTGCCGACATAAAATTAAATGATATTGGAAATACAAATCTAATAACTACAAAAAATCTATGGAACATGAATTTTGACGCTGTGATTGTAAATCCAATTATGGGACCAAAAAATCTTCAAAGTTTGGTTCAAAGTTCTCATAAGCAAAGTAAGGGAGTAATTTCACTTTGCCATATGAGTGCTCCAGAAGCAAGATTTTCGTATGAACTTGATGTAATACAAGGAAATAGAAAGAAAACTCCATTATACCAATTATTTTTAGATTGGGCAATAAAAAACAAAACAGACGGAATAATTGTAGGCGCAACTTTTCCTAATATAATCAAATTTTGTAGGAAAAGAGCCAAAAAGAATCTGGACATTTTTTCTCCAGGAATTGGAGTTCAAGGTGGGAATGCATTTGAAGCAAAGAAACTTGGTTCTGATTTTTTGATTATTGGTAGAACAATACTAAATTCTAAAAATCCTAAAAAAACTGCAAAACAATTTGCATTAGATTCAATTATCTAAAATATTGTCAGCTTTAGTTAGGATTGTTTTTGCATTTTGATAGGTTATTTTTTCCATAGCATCATCAAATCTTAACCAAAGAAAGTCAAGATGTTCATGGGATAATCTGACTTGAGTAGAATTTGTTTCAGCAAGAAAAAAAATAACTTTTTTATCAATCTGTTCCTTTTTTATAAAAAAAGTATATGATATTTCTTCTTTGAATTCATCAATAAATTCTATATCTATGATTCCAGTTTCTTCTTCCATTTCCCTAATTGCTGTTTGTCTTGGTGTTTCATTAGATTCCATTTTACCTTTAACAAAATCCCAGTGTCCTCCTGGATAGTTTAGTATAAGAAAATGTCTTTCATTGTGTATTACATTATAGAGGATTATTCCTGCAGAAATTTCATGTTTCATTAATATATCAACACTATTTTTTATTTCCCAGATCGTCTATTTCTTTTTTGGAATGTTCTAATGGCTCTCATTAAATCTATTTTTCTGAACTCTGGCCAAAAAATATCTAAAAAAACTAATTCACTATAAGCACTTTGCCATAGTAAAAAACCACTCATTCGTTTTTCACCAGATGTTCTTAAAATCATATCAGGAGATGATTGTGGTAAGTGTGATGTGTATAGATTTGATTCAATTACTTCTTTTGTAACATCTTTAGAATTTAATTTACCTTCCTGTATCTGATTACCAATTTTTTTTACTGCATCAACAAGTTCATTCTGTCCACCATATGCAATTGCAATATTCAGAAAATGACTATCGTAACTTTTTGTTGCGTTGTCTAGTCTTTTTAGTACATCTTGAATAGATTCTGGTAGAAGATTTACAGTTCCAATAGCCTTAACTCTCATTTTATTATTATGAATTCTAGGATCATTGTACAGTTTTTCTAATCTTGCTTCAATTAATTCATAAAGATACTTTAGTTCATCATTCTCTCTTTCTAGGTTTTCAGCTGAAAGTACGTATAATGTTATGATTTTGATATCAAATTCTTCACACCAATCAAGAAGGTTTTCTACCGCATCTGCACCACTAAAATGTCCCTCTTTTGATACTGATAGATTCCTTTTTGCCCACCTCCTATTTCCATCTAGAATTATAGCAATATGGTTTGGCATATCACCTCTGAAAATCTCACTTTCAAGTCTTTTTGTATAGATGCTATACAGACCAGACAAATGAAGTGCTATATCCTTTATTCCGTTAATATTTGACCGCCACCTTTTTTCCTATATCTCCGGAATAATAGAGTGGCAGATATCAGTGTTATCGCGGCACCAATCAATAGTGGTGGAATTAATGAAAATGAACTTTCATTTGTTGTTAAGATTGTTGCAAATTGAGCTACTGTAGGATACAATGCGGCTAAGACAATTATTCTTAGAACATCGGTAATATGTTTCAGTTTTCTGTTTAACCAATTACTTGCTAATATTCCCCCAGATATAGTACCAAGCCCCATCCACAAAAATGGTAACATTCCAGAAAGAAACTGTCCAACTATATGTTGACTCGATAAAGCAGTAATGAAATCAGTTTCAGTGAAATCTATTGAAGGAGTGATTGTTGTTATTCCTGCAGGTACTGACGAAAGTATAAGAACCAATCCCGTAACTAAAGTAAAAATTCTAATAAAACCCGTAGGAGTTGGCTTTGCCCAGTTTGACCACGCTTTGTCAATATCAAATGCTCTAATTAGAAATGCTCCACCAAGTATACTTATCAACACTGCAAAAATTTCTGCGGTATAACCTACAACTGTACCAATTCCTCCAATTAATAACAAAATTCCTGGAACTCCCAAAAAGAATTTTGAATATCTTGTATCATAAACAACCATTTTCAAAAATTTACCAAAAACTGCATAGGAATGTTCAATGGTATTACTTACTTGCATTACAACTCTTTGTACAGAAACTACTGGTATAACATTCTGAATTATTGGAATAACCATTTCATCATCTTCCCCATCTGATACTATCACAGCACCGTTCGCAGAAAATTTAGTTAATACAGATTTAATCTCATCAACAATTTTTTCATCAGCTTCTACTCCTCTTTTATGAACACCTGCTACAGTAACAACTTGAACATCATATCCTTTACTAACCAAATCTTCGTATGTTTTTACTGCATAAAAAATTGAGTTTGAATCTGCATCTTCAGGATCTTCAAGCGCCAATCGCTGTGCTGCATTTATACATTCATCTCTACCAACTACCGGAGTTTGAATACCAGCTTTCTTCCCTACGTCATCATCTCTGTCAACACAGATTACTAGTAATTTTGACGCAGTAGTAGATTTGATATCTTTAACCAATTTTCTAGTTTCGGACATACATCATAATATCAAAATTACCATTTAACGATTTCCAACCATTGAAAATAGTAAATTTAGTATTTACTCAAGGCCTGGTTGATAATGATAACTCTGTAAATTCATTAGATTGTTGCTTCAATTGATTAATTTTTTCCATTACATCACTTAGTTCAGAATCTGCCGAGTTTTCATTAATTAAATTAGATAATACTATGGTCTCTCTGATGTATGAATTATATGTTCTGAGAGATTCTAGATAATTCAAATAGCTGTCTAGCCATTCATCTGTTGCCTCACTTTCTACTAGTTCAATAATTTGTGCATTAATTTGAGATGATGAAATTTCAGCAATTGAAATGTATTCATCAGGTGATATTTCACCATTCAACATATCTTCAAATGACTCGTCAACAGCGTTAGAAATTATCTTGTAGCGTTCATCAATTCCAGTGATATGTGATCTAAAATCCGAAACAACAATTGACATTTCTGAATTAGTAGGAATCTGCCAAATACTGAAACTGGCAGCAGTAATTGCAACAAGAATTATTGCTGTAATAATAACACCTTTTTTTGAACCCATGTTACCATAATTTTTACGTCATTATAATATTAAACTAATTTCCAGAATTTAGCAAAATATCATTATGAACTCTCAGATCTATCAAAAAATGCAATTAGAACCAGTTTTTAGCCCATATTTGCATTATACATATAAAAAAAATCAAAAGCATCTAGTCTGAAGTGAAAAATTATTCACAGACTCTTTCTAAATATAAGAAGAATTGTGGTTTGATATAATGACAACAGCATATTGTGTAAAGTGTAGAGAAAAAAGGGAAATAAAAAATCCACAAGAAACTAAATTAAAGAATGGACGACCTGCAGTGAAGGGAGTTTGTCCTGAATGTGGAACTAATGTTTTCCGAATAGGTAAGCCTTAGAAACTTATGTCTAAACCCATATAGGGGAAATCTCTAGAAGTTGTGTATGACAGATACCGATTACAAATCACTTCTAAAGCGTATTGAAAAGAATATTTCTAAAGATGTAAAGGATACACAGAGATTTGAGTTACCAAACGTTGAAGTGACTTGGGAGGGCAAGAAAACTATTCTTAGAAATTTTGGTGACTTTCCAAAAGCTCTACGTAGAGATAATAATATAATTTTGCAATATCTTTCCAAAGAATTTGCTGTACCTGCTGAACGCGTAGGGGAAAAGGCGATTTTTATTGGAAAACGTGATCCTGATGATTTTACACGACTATTCAAGATATATCTAAAGGATTACGTTGAATGTCCTACTTGTACTAGTCCTGATACCAAAGTTGAAAAAGTAAATAGAATTTCATTTTTAATTTGTGAAGCCTGTGGTGCAAAATCTACAATAAAAGGCAAATATGCATAATGCTATTTTCAGCAAAAACTATTGCACGTGATGGAAATTTTATGGTAAACATGTGTGATCCTGAATTACTTGATAAGACTGTTTCAGATGGAACTGTAAAAGTAAAAATTAATAAAAATTATTATCATGAAAAATTAATTGACAAGGATGAAGCTGCAGAACTTCTAAAAAAATCAAACTCAATCAATCTTGTTGGAAATGCAACAATAGATCTATCATTAAATTTAGGAATTGGCTCAAAGCAAGGAATAAAACTAATTGATGGAATACCATTTTTAATTATCATTAAAATGTAACCAGCACAATTATATACAAAATTTTATATTTGATTTCATGGGAAAACGTAAAGTTCTCAATGAGAGTGCATTAAAAGAAATTAAACTTGCAGAAGAAGGTGAGCTGTATGGTAGGGTAATAAAATTATTGGGAAGTGATCAAGTTCTTGTTAAATGTACTGATGATGTAACTCGTAGAGGACGTATACGAGGAAAACTGAAAAGAAGAATTTGGATTCGTGATAATGACATTGTGGTGATTGCACCATGGGATTTTAAAGAGGATGAACGTGGAGATATTATTTGGAGATTTACTCTTCCACAAGTAGATTGGCTTAAAGATAATGGTCATATTCCTAAGGATTTTTAGTTTAGAAATGAATTTTACTTGGTAATACACGATAATTTTGTTGTCTGATACATTAGATAGAAAAATTGAATCTAAAATAAATTCTAAGTTAAGTAAAAAGAGCAGAAAGAAATCATTAGATGATGGATTCAAAAAGAACAAAGTCGTTAATGAGGTTCTAGATAAAACAACTGTCTTAATTTTATATGATCTAATCAAATCAAAAATAATTTCATATGTGAATGGTGTGGTGAAATCTGGAAAAGAATCGGTGTTATTCTGGGCTGTTGCTCCAGATGAATCGGATCTTGCACTAAAAGTATACCTAACTAGTACTTCAAACTTCAAAAATAGATCACAGTATTTGGTTGGAGATCCTAGATTTCAAAAGGTCAAAAAAGGCACAAAAAATTTGGTTTATCTTTGGGCAAAAAAAGAATTTCAGAATATTTCAAAATGCTATAATTGTGGAATTAATGTGGTCAAACCAATATACATTTCAAAAAATGTGCTTGTGATGGAATTTATTGGAAGTAATGGAAAACCTGAAAAGAATCTCCTTGAATCTGATGTGGATGAGGAAGATTATCATCAAAGTCTAAAAATTATATCTGATCTGTATGAAAAGGCAAATCTTGTACATGGTGATTTTTCTGAATACAATATATTCAAGACTGAAAACGGTTTAAAGTTATTTGATCTTGGTTCCGCAGTAGATTTACAGCATCCTAATTCTACTGATTTGTTGAAAAGAGACATTAATAACATAAGTAATTTCTTTGTAAAACGAGGACTAACTGTTGAAAACCCAGATGATGTCTTTGATAGGATAACAAAATGAGCTTTGAAAA
>MDTE01072406.1_pt1 | contig 11838 bp, 6 predicted proteins | sample 811231 | NCBI WGS metagenome assembly MDTE01 (sample SAMN05326651, study PRJNA326480) | marine metagenome | isolation source: seawater | place: Indian Ocean: Red Sea | collected 2010
CAAGACGCGGTCGGTAGAGACCTCGCAGGGCTTTATGGTTCCCTACACGCAGCAGATTCCGGGAACCGCAGTCTCCTTTCAGATGGTCCCGATTCCCGGCGGCAAAATCAAGATCGGCAGTCCTGCGACCGAACCGGGTCGCCAGCCCACAGAAGGTCCCCAGTTTGAGGTCACGGTACCACCGTTTTGGATGGCACGGTGTGAAGTGAATTGGGCGGAATACAAGGAGTACATGAAACTTTACGGGATCTTTAAGGAGTTCGATTCGCGTCAATTACGTGCAGTGACTCCCATGAATCGTGCCGACGCGGTTACGGCACCTACCGAGTTATACGATCCCAGTTTTACCTTTACCTACGGTGAGGACCCGCAGCAGCCGGCGGTCACGATGACTCAGTTTGCCGCTCGGCAATATACGAAATGGTTAGCGGGGGTCACTACCCACCAGTACCGTTTGCCGAGTAATGCGGAGTGGGAGTATGCCTGCCGGGCAGGTGCATCCACCGCCTACCATTTTGGAGACGCTCCGGACAGGTTGGGAGAATACGCCTGGTATTTCGACAACGCGGACGAACATCCGCAACACGTGGGCCTCAAGAAACCCAATCGCTGGGGCTTGCACGACATGCATGGAAATGTCTGGGAATGGGTCATCGATGAATTTCTGGAGGACGGTTACCAGCGTTTTGGTGGCAAGTCGTTGACACTGGCCGAGGCGGTTGTGTGGCCCACACGGGCCTACCCGCGAATGGTTTGTGGTGGCTCCTGGGAAGAGGATGCCATTGCGTGTCGATCGGCATCGCGGCTCGGTTCGCATGACGTCAACTGGAAGCAGGAAGACCCTAATCTGCCTTTGAGTCCATGGTGGTTCACCAGTGATCCTGCCCGTGGTGTTGGATTTCGTGTCGTGCGATCATTGGTGGAATTACCGCGTCAAACAATCATTCGCTATTGGGAGGCGCGGGTGGAGGATGTCAAGGAGGACGTCCAGATCCGTTTGGATGAGGGGCGCGGTGTACTCGGTCTGGTGGATCCCGAGCTGCCAGCGGCGATCCGCAAGCTTGATCCGTCCAATTCAAAGTAGAGTGGGGGCCAACTGGCTGCCGTCGTGATGACAACAGGTGGTCCGTCGAACACCGCTTGCTGGTTGTTGCCAGGTGTCGTTTTCCCAGCCTGATGATTTCAGGGAGAGGGAATCTGGTTTGACGGCGCATCGCCCAGTCCGCCCAGCTGTTGCAGCTGGGACATGCGTGCCAGCCATTCATGCTGCGCCAGACGACGTGTGGTGCCATCCTGCTGCCAGGTCCGGCCGGTGCGAACTTCGACGGACAAACGCAGACGCTGTCGCTGGTCTGTGGCGGCGGCCACCTGCGGCCACTGCCAGCTCTGTTCATCGCTACCGCCGCTGATTGCCTGATTTTCGGCAGTGATCGCCACACAGACGAGCGGAACCTGATGTTGCCAGGGAGCCGCTAACGGCCAACCGGTCGCGACATCCCAGATTTGGACGGTGTTATCATCGCAACCGGTGATCACGGTTTTGCCATCGGAGCTGATGGCATGGGAGATCAGGTAGCGGTTGGACAGCTGGGGTGCCGCGAGGATTCGGCCTGTCGAAACCTCACGTACCTGCAGCTGGTTTTCTGCTGTTTGCACGATGGTGATTTGACCGTCTTTTGAGCTTTTCAGGCGCAGCTCGTTTCCATCACCTTTGCGTGGCGTGCCCACGGGTTGGTCCAGTTCCGGTCGCCAAATGCGTGCCGTGCCGTCCAGGCTGCCACTGACTGCGACCGCGCCATTGCCACAGATTGCAACCGCTACGACAGCGTGATCGTGGGGGCGCGGGAAACCGATGGGTGCCCCGGTAACACCGTCCCAACAACGGCAGGTGTCATCTTCCCCTGCAGTGACGATGAGATTGCCGTTGTCACTCATCGCCACTGCGAGAACCGCGCCTCCATGGACGAGGGGTGTTCCCTGGGGTTCTCCTGTCGGTATCCGCCAGACCTGTGCAGAGCCGTCGCGACTTCCGGTAACGACCGTCTTGCCATTGTGGGCTAGCGCCACGTCGAGTACGTCCTGGTCGTGGATCAGGGGGGCACCCAGAGGTGTTCCCGTAGCGACATCCCAGATCCGGGCGGTGTGATCTAAACTGCCTGTGACCGCGATCTTTTCATCTTCACTCAAGGCGATCGCCACGACCTCGTCGGTGTGTTGCCAGGGGTTGCCAAGAGGTTTACCGGTGGTCGCATTCCAGAGCTGCGCGTTGTGATCAGCGCCGGCAGTTAGCACTAGAGTTCCAGAGGAGCTGATCTCTACATCTCTGATCGCTTGTCTGTGTTCCAGAGGGGCTCCCACAGGCTGGTGGTCTGCAGTACGCCAGATCTGCGCGACCTGCCCACTGACGGTGACCACTCGGCTGCCGTCGGCGGAGATCGCGACGGCGGTCACATCACCCTTGTGTTTGAACGGTTTACCCTGGCGCGTCGCAGTTGCCGTATTCCAGAGCCGTGCGAGATTGTCGTCGCAGGCGGTAACTGCTAACAGGCCGTCGGCGGATAACGCGACATCAACGACGTCTTCTTCGTGTTCCCATGCCTGTCCGATGGGTTGGCCGTTTTCCAGATTCCAACAGCGCGCGGTGTTGTCGTGACTGGCGGTCACGGCCAGGCGGCCATCTCGGCTGACCGCGAGCGCCACAATGGAGTCATCGTGGAGCAGTGGTGGCCCCAGTGTTCGGCTCCAGCCAGCCAGCATCCGGCGAATGGGTACCGTGGCGGGATCTCCGTCATTCGTCACCTGGTAGGCCTGGAACAACTTCAACAGACCCTCGGTGCGATTTTGCTTCTCGAGCAGCTCCACGGCAGTTTGCACGTAGGCCGAAGTCAATGCCTGACGAACCTGTCCGAGCTCACCTTCACGTTGCCGCAGTCGTATGAAGCAAAAGCCGGCCGTTGCCACCAGTAACAGGCTGAGGGTCCAGCGCCAGAGGTGGAGGCGGCCTGATTTTCGCTGCGACTTGGGCTGCGAATCGGCCTGGCCAGGTTGCGGATCGGAAGTTCCGCCATCGAGAGAAGTCAAGGGTTCACTGGCCTTCATTCACTGGCCTTCAAGGGTTCACTGGCTCACGTACAAAACGGCGCAAAAAGAAAGACCTGCCGGACCAACATACGGGACCGGCAGGTCTGTGCAAACTAGTGAAGCGTCGAGTTGGTCGGGATGGTTAAGGTCCCAGCCAACCTGGATCAGGTTTAGTACAGGTCGTGGTCACCACCCGATCCACCCTTCCCTTTTTCATCCTTGGGCTTCTCGGCAACCAGCGCGTCACTGGTCAACAGTAGTGTTGCCACGCTGGCTGCGTTACCGAGTGCGGTACGTGTCACTTTGGTGGGATCAATAACACCCGCCTTGACGAGGTCCTGATGTTCGTCGGTCAGCGCGTTATAGCCGCGATTTCCTTTGGACTCACGAACCTTCTCGCAGATAATGCCGCCATCCTGGCCAGCATTCTCCGAAATCCAGTACAAGGGAGCCCGGCAAGCCCGCAAGACGATATCGAAACCGATCTGTTCATCGTCGGAAAGATCCTGCGCGGGTGACACGTTGGAAGCTGCCCGCAGCAGTGCCACACCACCACCGGGCAAGATTCCTTCTTGAACCGCAGCGCGGGTTGCATGCAGCGCGTCTTCTACGCGTGCTTTCTTTTCTTTCATTTCGCTTTCGGTTGCGGCGCCGACGTTGACTTTGGCAACACCACCGGCCAGCTTGGCCAGCCGCTCTTCAAGTTTTTCGCGATCGTAATCGCTGGTGGAATTTTCAATTTCTCGTTTGAGCTGCTCGATTCGTGACTTGATCTCACTGCTCTTGCCGGCACCTTCGATAATCGTGGTGTTGTCCTTGTCGACAATCACCTTCTTGGCACGGCCCAGGTCGGTGAGTGGGAGTGATTCAAGGTTGATGCCCAACGATTCAAAAATCGCAGTTCCACCAGTGAGAATCGCGATATCTTCCATCATGGCCTTACGCCGATCACCGTATCCGGGGGCTTTCACAGCACAGCACTTGAACGTGCCGCGGAGGCAATTGATAACCAGCGTTGCCAACGCTTCGCCTTCAACGTCTTCGGCAACGATCAGCAATGGCTTCTGCTGCTGGACCACACCTTCAAGCACCGGCACGATTTCTTTGACATTGGTGATTTTCTTCTCGAAAACCAGAATGTAGGCATCTTCCATGACGCATTCCATGCTGTTGGAATCGCTCACGAAGTACGGAGAAAGATAGCCACGGTCAAACTGCATCCCCTCAACCCATTCGGTTTCGGTGTCCAGGCTCTTGCCTTCGTCGACCGTGATTACGCCGTCTTTGCCGACTTTGTCCATCGCATCTGCCAGGATCGTGCCAATGGCAGAGTCGTTATTGGATGCGATCGAAGCGACGTTGGCCATCTCTTCTTTGGTTTTGATCTTGATCGACATCCCTTCCAGCTTGGAAGTGATGCAGTCGACAGCGTGTTCAATACCATGTTTCATTTGTACGGGATTGACACCTGAGACGACATTCCGCAGGCCTTCGTTGAAGATGGCTTCCGCCATGACCGTGGCGGTGGTGGTACCGTCACCGGCCACATCACTGGTCTTACTGGCCACTTCTCGGACCATCCGGGCGCCCATGTTCTCGTAGACGTCTTCCAGATCGATCTCTTTGGCCACGGTCACACCGTCCTTGGTAACGGTGGGGGACCCGAAGCTTTTCTGCAGAATCACATTACGACCTTTGGGACCCAGCGTCACCTTGACCGCCTTGGCCAGTTTGCCGACCCCTCGTCGAATCGCCTCGCGGGCTTCCTGGTCAAACGCAATAATCTTTGCCATCGATTGGTTCTCCTGTTGTTTCTTTCTCAAGCGAACAACTCAAGGGAACTGCAAGCTGCGGGTTGCCCCCCTGACACTTGCGGCCCACTGGTCTTCGCGCGTTTCGCGTTGTCTATTCGTCGATCACCGCCAGGATGTCGTCTTCACGCATCAGCAGCAGTTCCTCGTCCCCCACTTCAAATGTTTCACCTGCATAGCTGCTGAAGATCACACGCTCACCAACTTTGACTTGCAGCTGGCTGCGTGAGCCATCCTCCAGGAGCACACCATCTCCGACGCTGATGATCACGCCACGGGCCGGTTTGTCTTTTGCCGAATCGGGCAAGACAATACCGCCAGACGTTGTGGCTTCGGATGATTCTCTTTGCACCACCACGCGATCACCGAGCGGTTGCAGTTGGATGCCTGATTTTGTTTTTTTCTTTGCCGACGCCATCTGCTTTCCACCTCCGGTACAATTAAATAGGTACAGCCGACTGCTCTGATGGATTTCGTATTGTTCGGGTGCTAACCCGTTCGCGGAGACCAGGGCCTCACACGATGTGTCAATTATGCGCATCGCAGACGCAAGGACCTTGTACTAGGCAATCCGCGCGCCAAACGCGAACAGAGAATTCTAAGTAGCTGATTTGTTTGAACTTACGGGGTTTGGACGAGTTGTCGAGCGAATTACAATTGACTAAGCTGGCAGTAACTCGGTTGAACCGTGAATTGAGCCTGCCAATTTGACAGGTGCAGCGAGCGAGGACCCATACAATGCCCATTCAGGTGGCCTGCCAGTGCGGACAAAAATTCTCAGCCAAGGACGAACTGGCTGGTAAACGCGCAAAATGTCCCAAGTGCGGTCAGCCCTTGGTGATTGCCGAGGCTGCACCCGCACCATCCGAATCACTGGAAGACAGCCTGGGAGGGCTGGGCGGTCTGATGGACCAGGCGGGTTTTGAAAGTGCTGGTGGGGCTGCCTGTCCGAAATGTAACGCGGGAATGCCACCCGGCGCCGTTTTGTGCGTGGCCTGTGGGTTTCACCTGGAGAGTGGCGAAACGCTGCAGACCAGGGTCATCAAGACGTCGAAGGCGCGTGAGGACGGATCAGACCAGCTTCTCAAGGGAGTGAAGCTGAAGTCGCGTGGCCACGAAGTGCTGGACAAGGCGCAGCGGGATGTCAAACGCGACGAGTTGTTACAGGCTTCGGTGCGCAAGTCGGCCCCGGTTTGGCTGGTCATGATGTGGCTGATTGTCGTGGTCGTTTACATTTGCAGCGTGATGTTCGGTGGTAGCCCTGAGAACAAGTTGCGGTTCAGTCAGTATTGGCAGATTCTGTCGGGAGTTCTGGTCGGGTTGGCATATGTGGGGATGGTGATCCAGGCATTTACTGTGGGCCAGTCTGTTGGTTGGTTGACACTCTTGACCGGTGGACTTTTTTTCTTGTTTGGCAAGTACGCCGCCAAGTCGTTTTACGCCCGGATGCTTGTCCTGTTAGCGATTTTTTGTTTCTTAGGTGGTGGCCTTCTGTTCCTGATGAATAATGAAACGGAAGATCCTTTGAAGAATGTCTCGGTACCCTCGCCGAGTGCCTGGCAGCTGGCCAGTGTCACGGACCATGCGCTGACCCCAGCCGCTGCCACCGTCGTGCGGGCCCCGCTGGCGGCGGTACCCGCTGGCGATTATGCGGCCAGCTCGGCGCGTAACTGGCGCGCGGCTGCGACCAGCCGGCAGAGTTTCGTATAGGCTTCGTCGAGCGTTGGGGGTTCGCCCGCGTCGGGCGCAAAACCACAATCGGGATTCAAGACGATGCGTTCCGGCGCCAGGTGCACCAACCCGCGTTGTGCCAGGTCGGCGATTTCAGCGACCGAGGGGAGTCGTTCCTTGCGCACGTCGACGACACCCATGCCCACCCGAAAATGTTCCGGGACGTGTTTCAGGTCTGCGACGTCGCCCGTATCGGGATAGGCGAATTCGAGATTGAGTTGATCGACCTGAAGTGCGGTCAGCCGTGGCAGGATTGGTTGATAGTTTCCCTGCACGTCGCTATGACGTTTCGAGACGCTGTGGCAGCAGTGCAGATGTGTCTCGACTTCCAGTCCTGCGCAAACACAATTGATCGCGTCGATCGCGTGGCCCAGATCGCGCCCGATGTCCCAGTCCCGTTGCAATCGTTCGTCGTGGATCGCTTGTCCCGATGTCAGACGACGATCACAGAAATAAGCCAACGCGGGATCGTCCAGTTGTATGATTTGGACGCCGGTCGTTTCCAGGGCTTGTGCTTCCCGTGCCAGTATTTCGGCCAGATGTTCCAGAAAGTGTTCGCAAGTCGGGTATGCCGCAGCACTGTATTCTGGCTGCCAGTAGCGGACGGCAATCAAGAACGGGCTAGGCAGGGTTGCCTTGGTGACTGCCCGGGCATTGTCGACCAGGAACTGTGCGTCTTCGACAAAGACCGGTGTGGCAGTCTGCATCCGTTCGACGACGACCAGGCCAAGTCTGGATTGCCCCTGGTGCTGGTATCGGCGACAGCGACGAAAGCCACCCGCCCGCGACAGGAATTCGTGAATGTACTGGGTTCGCCGCCACTCGCCGTCACTGATGATGTCCAGTCCGGCTTGTTGCTGTAACTGGATGGCAAAGCGTACACAGTCATCGAGGCGCGCTCTCCATTCTTGTTGCGGCAATGTTTGGCGTTGCCCCAACAAGTCACGAACCAGCTGCGGCCGCGGCAATGACCCGATTGCCTGGGTGGGAAAGAGCGGCAAGTGGTCCGGGCTGGGGCCAGTCATCCACAGCCTCAGTGTTGGGTGCCCATTGGACGGGAAGAAGGCCCACATTATAACACGGACGTTTCCCGGGCAGCGGGGTACTCGCGCAGCGGTCATCATTCCCAGCAGCCCTCATCCGAAAAACCAAGCGAGCTGTATCACAATGGCTGATTTTCCAGCGTTTTTCGACTCCCAGGACGACTCGATTTTTTCGATTCAAACCCAGGCTCATGGACCGGAAGGCGCCTTGCCGCTGGAGGATGAGATGCTCCGGCAGTCTCCCAGCGGCCATTTGTTTGGCATGACGCAGAATGCGGGCATGGGGTGGAAACCCGAGGACATGCTCGGTCCGCAGTATCTCCTGCTATCGACTCAGGGGGGAGTACGCGCGCCAGACGGGACACCGGTAGCACTCGGCTACCACACCGGACACTGGGAAGTGGGGTTGTTGGTGGAAGCCGCTGCTCGGGAGATCAAGGCGGCGGGTGGGCTACCATTTGCGGCGTACTGCAGCGACCCTTGTGACGGGCGCAGTCAGGGGACGACAGGGATGTTTGACAGTCTGCCCTACCGCAATGATGCGGCGACCGTGTTGCGGCGATTAATTCGCTCGTTACCGACCCGTTTGGGTGTGCTGGGCGTTGCGACCTGTGACAAGGGCCTGCCGGCCATGTTGATTGCGCTGGCAGGCACCCCGGATTTACCGACGGTCCTGGTACCCGGCGGTGTGACGCTGCCGCCTGTCGAAGGTGAAGATGCCGGGAAGGTGCAAACCATTGGCGCACGTTATGCGCATGGTGAAATCACGCTGCGGGAGGCGGCTGAGGCAGGGTGTCGGGCCTGTGCCACCGCGGGCGGCGGTTGTCAGTTCCTGGGAACCGCCGCTACTGCTCAAGTCGTCGCCGAGGCGCTTGGACTCAGCTTGCCCCACTCGGCCCTGGCGCCGAGTGGGCAACCGGTGTGGTTGGATGTTGCGACTCGTAGTGCCGTGGCGCTCCGCCAGTTGGCGGAGAAGCAATGGACGACGCGAGATATTCTGACCCCGGCTTCAGTTCGCAACGCGATGGTCGTGCACGCTGCCTTTGGTGGTTCGACGAACTTGCTGCTGCACCTCCCGGCGATCGCATTTGCGGCGGGGTTACGGCGGCCCACTGTCGAGGATTGGAACGAGGTCAATCGCAGTGTGCCCAGATTTGTCGATGTGTTACCGAACGGGCCATCCAATCATCCGACCGTTCGTGTTTTTCTGGCGGGTGGTGTCCCGGAAGTGATGTTGCACCTGGCGCGACTTGGCCTGCTTGACCTCGATGTGCGGACTGTGGCAGGTGTCAGCCTGGCGGAATCGCTCGCCTGGTGGGAACAGTCCGAGCGCCGCAGTCGGTTACGCCACCTCTTGCAAGAGCAGGATGGGATTGACCCGGATACGGTGATTCTGCAGCCCGATCAGGCCCGCCAGCAAGGTATGACCAGTACAGTCTGTTTTCCGATGGGCAATCTTTGCCCCGAGGGTTCGGTCATCAAGGCGACCGCGATTGATCCGGCGGTGGTGGACGACGATGGCGTGTATCGCATCACGGGAAGGGCGCGGGTCTTTACCAGCGAGCGCGCCGCAATTGCAGCAGTCAAAGGACAGGTAGATGATCCCATTCAACCTGGCGATATCCTGGTATTGGCGGGCCGCGGGCCGCTTGGTTCCGGCATGGAGGAGACCTATCAGATTACTTCGGCGTTGAAGTTCATACCGTGGGGCCGTGAAGTGGCTGTACTCACCGACGCTCGATTTTCGGGAGTCAGTACCGGGGCCTGCATCGGCCATGTCGGACCGGAAGCACTCGCGGGTGGTCCGATCGGCAAGTTGCGCGATGGGGACCAGATTCGTATCGTTGTCGATCGCAATGCGCTGACCGGATCGGTCGATCTGGTGGGAGATGCGTCCCGCTCTCTTTCGCCTCAGCAGGCGACTGAGGAACTAGCCCAGCGCCCGCTCCGCGATGACATTCAACCCGATCCTGACCTGCCTGCTGATACGCGTTTGTGGGCCGCGTTGCAGCGCTGGGGGGGGGGGACGTGGGGTGGTTGTGTCTACGACGTGGAGCGGATCACTGCGGCGCTGGAAACGGCCGCAGAACACGTGCCGATGGGCGGGGACCACTAACAGGCGGCGGCCTGTCGGTGCTGTCTGGTCCGTTGGGATGGGTGCCACGCGGCGACCGTTTGATCAGGGGTTTCTACTGGTCGAGTGCTACTTCAACGATTCCAGGAAAGACAGCAGATCAGCCACTTGCTCAGCCGTCATGTCGCGCAGCAGGAGCTCTGGCATGAGCGATTTTTGTTGGGGTGCGGTGAATTCTACGTTTCCGGCAGAGATCCGAATTAATTTCCCCTGTGCATCTTTCAGTACTGTTTCGCGCTCATTTTTTTCGATCAACAAACCCGTATGAATTTGCCCTTCTTTGGTTTCGATCAGATAGGTCACAAACTTGGGGTCAATCACCTTGGAGGGTTCGAGGATACTCTCGAGCAGACGGGCGCGGTCGTATTTTTTTCCGATCTGTTTCAAGTCGGGTCCCACTTGCTGGCCAACGTCACCGATGCGATGGCAACTTTTACATTGCACGCTGCGGGCTGCGGCGAACAGCTGCCGGCCGCGCTCGGGATCGCCATTCAGACGCAAGAGCGCCTCGGCATCGACCACGGTTCCTAGCCGTTTGAGCCGTTTTTCTTCGGGCAGAAATCGTTCAAATAGATCACGCACTTCAAGTGCCTCGACCCCGTCGACGAGTTCGATTATGCGCTGTTGCTTGGCGCCGGACAGGCTGCCCTGTTGGAGTATGTGGATCAACTGCAGTGCCCCGCTGGTTTGTGCAAGGAGTTGCTGGGCAGCGGTACTAAACTGTTCTGCCGTGGCCTCCTGGCTGTGCAGTGACGCCAGTAACGCGCGCTGATTGGCGCGTTGTCTGCTGACCGAAGCGGGTGGCGCAGTGGCTGCTGGTTTTAACTGGGCGATCCAATCGTAGACCAATTGCAGGCCCTGTGCATCGACTACGTGTGAACCGAAATAGGGCATACGTCCCCGGCCTGTTTTGGCCATGCGATAATAAAGCACGCTGCGTGCCGGGTCCCCTGCTGCGAGGACCGACGCGGACAGGATGCCAAACGTACCTTGCGTGGGTCGGGCATTGAGCAGATTTGTTTCGTCTAACGTCAGCCCGTAGCGAATGTCGAGCGCTGCCGTGCCTCCGCCTCCACGACGGTGGCAGTGCGCACAGTTGATATGCAGATATGCCCGGGCACGCTGGGTAAGGCTGGCTTGTGGGTCATGGGGCCCCGGCATTTTTTCTGTGTCGGCTGGGGGCGGCGTTTGGAACAGTCCGATATGGGATAGCGTCCGCAGCTGATTGTCAATAATGCCGCCATAATCATGGTCCCGGTTAAGCTGGTTGGCTTGAAAACCATAAATGGATCCACCGCGAGTGGTATGGCACAGCAGGCATTCGCTGCGGCTGGCGAAGTGGTACGGCTGTTTGGTGACTCCTTCCGGTGCCTGGGGATCCCGTACGGTAAAGGTCTCGTCCCGCCCTGCATCTTCGGCGAGCAGGGCGTCATCTTGCTCGGCATTCCAAATGTAGGAATACGCTTGCCAGGTATCGCCATTGCGATGCAGGATCTGGGTTTCCAACCGCCGTCGGCTGGCGGGATTACCCCGCTCCAACTCTAGTGAAATCGTTTTTACCAGGACCCCATCGGTGGGGAATTTCCAGTGTCCCTGTATGTACCCTGCCTGGACATTGCTTTTGTCGTACCGCCCCAATTGAGAGGTGCCCGGGAGCGCCACGTAGCGCTCCGCCGTGGCGTGGTCACTCCAGGGTTCGGCATTCACACTGTAGGGGATCACTCCGGGTGCTACTTTGTGTTCTGCCGTTGAAGCGAACAGACCGGTGTCACTTAACTGGCGCGGAAAGTCTTCGTTGACTTGTGTCTGTTCGTTGGCCAGTAAGCGGTGGAGTGTTCCGTCGTACCCCACAACGTAAAGTTCCTGTGATTGATCCGCTCCGAAACAGATGATTTGTAGCGAGGTATCCACGAGTTCGGTAACAGCTGTCACGCGGGTTCCGTCGTAGGCGGCCGCCCAGATTTTACCGGTCACATAGTCTCCGTAGACGTAACTGCCGGAAAGTCCTGACAGCCGGCTGCCGCGATACACGAGCCCG
>MDTE01015438.1_pt1 | contig 11837 bp, 5 predicted proteins | sample 811231 | NCBI WGS metagenome assembly MDTE01 (sample SAMN05326651, study PRJNA326480) | marine metagenome | isolation source: seawater | place: Indian Ocean: Red Sea | collected 2010
GTCCTCCCAGATGAAATAGGACAAGCGCTCGGCCAGTTCGAAAGCATCAACTGCCTGTCTGCCGGGCTTTGCGTCCGTCTTCGCGAGAAATCCGCGATAAAGAAATTCCGGAGATATCAAAGTTGACTTGAGTTCGAACTTGAGGGCCGAGACGAGCGCATCGCCCTCCTTGCTCTCGAGTTGACGGAGGACCGATTTGATCCTTTCCTCGGGCACCGGGCGCCGGAAAACTCTGGGCAGGAAGGAGCGGACGATTTTCTCAGCAAGGGCCGGAGTGATCACACCATCCCAGTTCCCGCCAGGACCAATCATTCCGGCCAACGAACTCATTCCTTTCTTGGAAAAAAGACGATCAAGGGAGGCCCCGGCCAAGTAAGCGTAACTCTCAATCAGCGAAGTCGAAATGGGCGCGGACTGGGTGTCATTGAAGAAACCGCTTGGGCCCGGAGGGTCCGGTGGAAGAATGCTAAGAACCAATGATTTTTCCCCGGTTGCGGTTTGTTCGGCGGCAACGATGCCAACTTCAAGGTCGAACCCAAAAAGGGAACCGAGCGTGTTCCTGTATTCGTTGGCGGACAGCCTGCGGGGACGGAAGGGAGTGATCGTGAGCTCGGCCGGCAACTTGACGAATTCAGCGCGCCAATCACTGATCTTCTTGCGCTCGGCGGAAGAGAGGGGCTTTTCTTCATCCGGGGGCATCTCTCCAAGTTCAACCACTTCAACCACCGTTTCCCATAGATCGAGATGGTTCCCAGCCTCCAGTTCGGTAACGATGCCGGAAAAATCGACTTTGCCCTTGGTCTTCTCCCCACCATGGCACTTCAGGCAGGAGCGTTTCAAAATAGGCAAGACCTCGTCCTCGAATTTGCCAGCCCAAAGAAAGGCAGGCAAAAAAACGAGCAAGATGGCGAGCGAAGACTTCATTCTTAGCCAAACCCTAGGCTAAACCAATGCCCGAGACAAGGAGACAGAGGAAGGAATTCCAAAAAGACAATCGGGGGTCAGGCAGGCACTGCCCCGGCATGGGAACAGACCTTGGCTGCAACTTCGCAGGCATCCCGCAGAATTTCGGGGAACGGATCTTTCCTCAGGAGTCCGAGGGTCAGGGCCGCGGTAAAGGAGTCGCCCGCACCGACCGTGTCCACTACTTCCGCCTTGATGCCCGGTTGCTCGAACATAGAATCGGCCGTGAGCAGGACCGCGCCCTCTGCGCCCTTGGTCATGACCAAGACTTCCAGCGAGTATTTTTTCAAGATGGAACGAAGCGAATCCAAGGGGTCGGCCGAAAGTGGGATCCCGCAAGCCTGACAGACCCGGTCCAGTTCATCGTCGCTCAGCTTGTAGACCGATGCCATGGCCAAGGAATCCCGGATGAGGACGTCATCGAAGAAAGGAGGGCGCAAATTGACGTCATGCACGCGCAGGACGCCTTTCTCCTTCGCCACTTCCATGGCCTTGCGGATTCCGGCCCGGGGTTTTTGCCCGCGCTGCCCGAGGGTGCCGTAACAGACCGCATCGGCCTCCCTGACTTTTTCTTCTATGGTCGGATTCCATTCCCAATGATCCCAAGCGGCGTCTTCTCCAATCTCGAACGTGGGCTTGCCTCCCTCGTCCACTTCCACGGTCACGATCCCAGTCGGATAATTCTCCAGGCGCTGAACGAGATCATCCTTCACCCCTTGACCTTTGAGCACATCAAGGGCCGCGGTTCCGCGCTCCCCGGCGCCCACGCCGCTCACCATGTAGACCTCGGCTCCCAAGCGGGCGGCATGACAGGCATAGTTTCCCGGAGCCCCGCCAAAGCGTGGGCCCTCGGGAAAGAGATCCCATAGCATATCTCCGAATGAAAGAATCCTACTGGCCATGGTTGACTGCGAGTTGCTTGAACCGGGGGAGTTAGAGGGGAACGTTCCAGGCCCGCAAGGTTTGGTGTTCCCTGATCAATAATAAATTTCCTACCAACTGAAATTGGTGAGGGTTGTGCCTCGACGCGCTCCAGTAATCGAGGTTGATGGGCTTGCCAGCTTGACCGGTTGAGAGGTCGAAAGGGGTTAGCCTGAAATAAGGATCGGTCGTCCTTTTGTGTCTTCGATACTCGTAAACCAGGACACGGTTCGATCCTGCCAGCAAAACGCCCATCCGCTCGGCATCCTCGGAAGTATGCTTGAAAACAAGCTTCTTGGAAACGACGTCGTGAGCCTGAACCAGGTAAGGGTTTTGGTCCCTAACCGGCGTCCTCACGTCAAGGACGCAGTTGCCATGCATGAGCGAGTTCCCGGCCCAGGAATGCCCGACGTCAAGAGTGTGCGAGTACTTGGGGTCATCCGCGTTGCGGATTTCCCAGGTGTGGGTACGGGTCTTTTTGTTCGTTTCCGACTGGTCCTGTTGAAGAAAAAAATAGGGGGCCTTGAGCTTGATGATACCGGGACTGCGGGCGACCACGCGGACGGCCCGGTCCTCGTAACTCGCCCGATAGGCGACGTACTCCCGCTTGCCCTGATCCTGGCGGTTTACGAAATAACAGAATTCATCCCCATACTGGGCATCCTCGAGCCAGTTTCCCATGATCCGGTCAAAGGTCTTGCTCGTGTCCTCGTCAACCCCCCGGAGGGGCTCCTTTTCCCCGACGAATTCATTGCGGGCGAGATCCCAACTCAGCCACTGCAAGCCCGTACGGTAGGCGGGGATGATCATAAAGTGCACCCGTCCCCCACCAAAGCCCGGCTTGACCTGACCGTTCCGTCGGGATACCCGGTTCCTCATCACGACTTCGCCCGTGTCAAGATCAGCCAGGACGTAACCGTCCGTGTTATCCCTTCCGTAAAAGTATTTTCCGGACCGCCCGTAGATCGAACCATGACCGCTCCGCAGGCGGGGGAGGTGAAGTTTCCACTCGATGCTCCCATTTTCCAAGTCGTATGCTTCGAGCAAAAGATCATGGGACTTCTTGACGAAGGCGATGATTGCCTTGCCTTCATGAAAGAACACCTCCACCGGAGCAGGATAGACGAATTTTTCCCAAAGGATCTTTCCACTACTGGCCTGCCGGCAGCTCAGGACTTCGTTATGAAACAGAATCAATTTGCTCTTGTTAAGATCAAGACCTTCGGAATGAAAGGCCTTCGCATCATTTGCGGGCAATTCCCAAAGAAGCTCGCCCACACCCTTGGGAGCCAACACTTGCTTGCTGGCCATCGGGCTTGGTTGGTCACCGACCAAATATACATTTCCTCCAAGAAGGGAGAAGTGGAAAAGCATGGATTGCCCGTTGGGCAAACCCCGGGTTTCCCGCTCGATCCCCGTTTCCGCTTCATAGCGGTAGAGCTTCTTTTGAGTGGCCACGTAGATGGACGAACCTCGCAGGTAGGCTTGCCTGAGAAATTCTTCCGGATAGGGCACTTCCCAAAGAACCTTCCCGTCTCGCGCATCAAAGGCGATCAATCCGGTCAATCCTCGGACGAGAATCCGCCCGGCCCTGATCCCGAGGATTTCCTTGGGTAGAGGAAGATAGGACTGCCAAATGAGCTCGCCCGTCCGGGAATCGATGGCGTACAAGGTATTCGAATCACGGGGTAGACAATAAAGCGCATTCCCGTCCAGCAAAGGGGCCGTACCCATGCTGTCAGCAATCATTTGATTGATGGAGAAAGGCCGATAATTACGCATCCACTCCATCCTTCCTGCCCGGGCATCGAAACGGGCCACGAATCCAGTCCCCGGGGAACAATAGATCTTTCCTCTCTCAACCGTTATGCAATCTCCGTAGACCCCCTCGAACGAAGAACCGCCCCTGGACGTAGGGAGAAGAACTTCCTGATCGGAAGTCCAGACGATCTCTCCGCTGGCGGCATCGATGCAATTGAGACGGAACGTGTAGACCGAACTTCCCGAACGGTTGCTCCAGGCCGAGGCCACGAAAAGCTGACCGCCTGAAAGGACCGGGTTGCCCAAGGGAATTTTTCTTCCAACGTTTTGCGGACCCGATGCATTCAGGCTCCAAAGGATTTCTCTGGATTTCAGGTCCATGGCAACCAACTGGGCGGGGTCAGCACCATACCCCCACCGTGTATAGACCACGCCATCGGAAACGACGGGACTGAACTTGCCAGGGCGGCCCAACGACCGGCTGTCCTGAACCGGGCTGGTTTGCGACCACGAGGGCCGGGCCGTTTTACCCGTCTCGTAACGGGCAAGAAGGTTACGGGTACTGGCAAGCAAGCCGGATCCCGTTTCCTGGATGGCAACGAACTCGATGCCCGAACAATACCGGTAACCGGAGGAATTCCAGAGCCTGGATGCGGGTAGGCTGAGGGGTTGGATTCGCAAATCGGCAAGCTTCTCCGGCAATTTCACTTTGCTTTGCACAGTCATTCCTTGTGCCAAAATCTTTCCAATCTCTTCCGCAGGCAGCTCCTTTTTCATCCAGGGGAAGGATTCCCCTGCATGTTCTTTCAGCTCATCCGCCAACTCTTCTCGAAGCCCCAGTTGCGAAAGAGCCAGCCAGGAACCAACCCGCGCTCTCTTGGCAAGTGACCTGTCAAGAGTATGCTCGATCACTTCCTTAAAAGCGCTGATGGCCGCCTGACCGTGACCTGCCTGCAATTCCTTGCGGGCATAGGAGGACAAGCCCTCCTGGGCCGATTGTGACCAGGGATATCTCCTGAAAAGGAAAAGTTTTCCAGCTTGCGTGGAAGACCCGGGACCCAAGGAGCGCGGGTCGGATTGAAACCTCTTTTCCTGTAATCTCCTCAAGGCCTTCAAGGATCCTTGGCCCAATGATTTGAGCCGGTCATCGATCACGTTCCACCTGACGGCGGAGCCCGACCCATCCTTGCGCAAGAGGTAGACCTTATCCTCCTCCTCGGTAAAGGTCTCCTGGATCCAAAGATCGATCTGATCCTCCATTCCCTGAACGAAACCATCGGCGAAGGATTGCCACGCAGGCTCATCCGTTTCCAAGGTCAATTGCTTAATCCAGGATTGTCCGGGAAGGAATTTCTCACTGGGAGGGTGCAAGAAGGATTCCCTGAGGCCCTTGGCTCTTTCGGATGCCTGAGCGATTGATTGGTCAACGCCCGGCCTGTCCAGTCTGGCAAAGAGTTGGCGGGACAGGCCTTCCGCGCGGGGAGACTTGATCCTCGCGTGAAATTTCGCCCGGGCAAGGAGCCAGTCAACCTGTTTGTTCTTTGCCCCGACCAAGGCATCGACCAACTTGCTTGCTTCATTATAGCGCTTGGCATGGTTATGAATGAAGTAAAGCAGAATGGACGCATCGATTACGGCAGGGGAATCGTTCTCCAGGTAACCCGCCCGGCGCAGGGCAAGAATCCGCTCGGCAGCCGAGGTCGGGACGTCCTTAATCGGAGTGAGGGGATAATCCCGCCTTTTTCTCCAGAGAGACTCGAGCGCCCTTGGGGGAGGAAAAGGGTAGAGCCCGCCTGCCCGGGCATTCTTGCCAAATTCAAGAAAAGCCTCTTCAAGGTACTCCGAAAGCCTTTCCCACATCCTCGAGTGATCGGTTCCGGATACCTGGAAGAGGGATTTTGGATAACCCCCGCTAGGCCAGTCTCTGGAAACCAGTTGCGCGTATTCCGAGAGACAGAGTCGATGGAGCGCCCGGGCAGCCAGATCGAAATCACCCGGATTGGATTCGATTATCTCTTCGATTTTTTTCGTCCCTAGCTCGAAATCTCCCTCCAGGTATGCCTCCTCCGCATCCTTGAACACTTCGTTTCCGGGAGAAGCTTGTGCGACTCGACAAAACAAGGACAAGCCGAAGAAGAGGATCGTGTATTTGAACATACCGGCCATCATCCTTCCTCTGGCGCTTCGAAGGAAGGAAGAGAAATGCCCTCGGCAATCCGTTCCTCCTTCAGTTCCAAAATTCTCAGGCTAATCCGCCAGTCTCCGCCGAAGGTCGACGATTTGATCACCACCTCGTTGGTTCCTCCGGACAACCGGACTTTCACCGACTTCGAACGGTGCGGAATCTCCAGACGTCTTTGCTCGGCCGAGCCTCCAAGTTCGTTTCTTTGAACGACGTACTTTGCGACTTCCTTGCCGTTTAGCCAAATGCTCTGGGCCGTCTCCTCCCTCAACTCAATCGAGAGACGAACTTCGCGTTCCCGATCGGAAAGAACCTCGGTCCTGGCATAAGCCACTGCATACTTAACGGGCACTGGCATCCTGGCCGCCAGGTGAATTTCACCCTCGACGTTTTCCGGAACAGTCCCGACCCAACTGGGATCCAGTTCGCGTTCATCGTTTCCACCTCCGAATTCCCAACGGTACTTGGCCTTGTAATTTGTTGCGTCCCAATCCGTTTCCGGGCCGTAAGCTTCCTCAAAACCCTTGTTGTAGCGATCATTTGCGAATGGACCGACGACTTCCCATGACCCGGAAAATCCCTGAGCGATGGCAAGGTCACAAAGGCGTTCCGGGGGACAAAACTTAGCCAAGGCATCGGCGGAAGCTTTCCTGCTCGTTTTATTTTTGCCCGCCAGGAGAGGAGTGAGCAATTCGAGAGCTCCCTTGAAATCCTTCTCCGAAGCTCTCTCCCCCAAGAGGTTCAAGGCGGCTTCCAGGACCGGTACCTCTTCACTCTTGAAGGAAGGGGCCAAGTAGGAAACAAGCCCCTCCTTTGGTCCCGTCCCCTCGGGGGTTTTTCTCAAACCGTTCAGAGCAACCAGAACGATCTCCTTTTCCGGATCGTTCACGAATGGCCGGAAGGTTTCGAACAAGGCAGGGTCCGGAACGAGAGCCCGGCAAGATACGGCGAGGGCGCGCGTCGGCACGTCCTTGCTCAAGAGATGCTTGGTAAAGTAGGCTTCGTAGCGGGCCGGATCGATCTTGCTCAGGGCAACCATGCCGGAGCGGACCGCTTCGAGAGGCAAACTCCGCTTGGTCCAGGATTTCATCAACTCGTCCCCCAGTTCAAGGGTGGGACAAACCTCGGCGATTAACGACGCGACGCTGGCCAGATGGGATTGATCCGCATCCGAGGCCATGGATTTCAAAACCGCGGACGTTTTGGATCGCGGACGCAAGCGCAAAAGCTTTGCCCCCATTTCGAACTCCGGGGAACCGGTGGGAAAGCGGACCGTAAATTCGGATAGCAGGGGTATTGCCTGGTCATTGGCCACCCCGAGAGCCTTGATGACTTGGCGACGTCTTTCCCGGCTACCGTTCGTATCCTCGAATAGCTCACGCAAGCGTTCCAATGCCTGAGCGGTCCCGATATGGGAGAGGGCGCGGAGCAAACCGCTGGATACGGATTCGCTCTCAACCCGGGTAAGAGCCTCAACGGTCGGCCAAGCCTGGGCTGGGTATTCCTTGGCATAAAGCGCGGCGGCGGTAGCCCGGACCTCCATTACGGGATCCTTCATCAAGCCCAGAGCCAACTCGGCCGAGCCCCCTGCCCCAACGGACTCAAGTGTCCGGAGAGCCGAGATGCGCAGAATTGGATCCTTATCCTGCGTAGCCTTGCGGGCCAAGGGAATGATTTCCTTACCCGAGATCATGCCAAGGGCAATCATGGCCCGGCCCCGAATCCAGGGACTGGCCTCACTCTGCAGAACCTCACGGATGCGAGGCAAGGCGGATTTGATCTTTCTCTTGCCCAGTTCCTCGAGAGCGACGGATTGAAGAATCCAGTCCGAACCGGACAAGTCGTTCAACCAGCGATGAACCTGCAACTCGGAGGAAAAAGCCTCTTCCCTCTTCTGGGAAAGCAAGACGCTTGGGATGAGCAAGGGGAGCAGAAAAAGACCGAGCTTTGAAAACGTCATGGGTTCCTACTCCCTAATACGCCGTCTTCATCCGATCGAAGCTCGAACCCCAAGACTGGTTAGCGCTGATAAATCGGCAGGAAGCGGTAAGGCACGCCGAGGATGAGAATGGCCATGGAAGTCGAGTAGGTATCTCCCTCCTTAATCGACCAGCGGCCATCCGATTTGTTTTGCTTCTGCAGAAGAGCATCACGGATCCGTGGATAGTAGGAATTGAAATGACTCTCTCCCATTTGATACATGCACTGAATGGCGTAGTAGTTGCCATAAAGAAAATGCGAACCTCCGGTGAACTTCTGGTCGGGATAGGTATTGAGAAACTTCATGCCCCGCTGGACTCCCGGATGATCCCTTTGCCCACACATAATGAGGGACATCACGCCAGCCCCCGTTCGGGCAAAACCAGGACCACTCGGCCCGCTGTATCCGAAACCACCGCTCGTCTTGTCCTGACAGCTCTCGACGTACTTGACCGCCTTGTCGAGGATCTTGTCCGGCACCGATATCCCGGCCTCCTTGGCCGAATTCAAGGCAACGGTATGCATGACGGTCATGGAAAGGTCGGCATCCCGGGGTTCCGGATTGTAGCGCCATCCACCCTGACTGTTCTGAGCCCGGATGGTTACGTCAACGGCTCTTCTGAGGGTATTTCGCAGGTCACGATTGGTGCTTTGCCCCCAGGCCTCGGAAAGAGCGAGTATCGCAAGACCGTGTTCATACATCCCACCGTGATGATTGGGCGTGCCGAGGTAGCCTCCACGTCCTTTCTTTCCGACGTTCACGATATAGGCCAAGCCTCTTTCCATATGATCTCCATAGCTGCCCCGGCCAGGAACGTGGCCTTGGAGCATGAAGGACATAAGGGCAAGCGACGTATCGGCTACGGGATGCTTGTCACCCCAGCTACCGTCCTGTTTTTGGGTCTTGGAAAGAAAAACCAGACCCTTGCTGATCGCCTCCTGAACCTCGGGGGTGAGTTTAACCCGGGCCACACGCTGAACGGGTGAGGTTTCCTCGGCCAATACCCGGCCGGGCATGGAAAGAAAACAGAACAAACTAACTAACGGGATTGCGAAACTTGGCTTGTAGCTTGAGGTCTTCATTTTGCGAGAATTTCAAAATATTCCCTTGCCTGTTTTCTGAACTCCACGGGCAATTGCTGGACGTATTTCTGGATGACCAAGTTGCGCCTTCTGCGCTCGACCGAACTTTTGGACATCCGCGTTCTGGCCACCGCATCCCCCATGGGAGTGGTGGAAGAATATCCCGTAGAATCGATCTGCGGATCATCCGGCAAAACACCGGGGGGGGCGGGCGCAAATGATCCCGGAACAGGCATCCCTTGTCCGGGGACCGTGCTCGGAGGTCCAATGCCGGGGGCCGGCGGACCTGCTCCCGGTGCGGGGGGGCCAGGTGGCCCGGCCCCGGGGGTCGGACTGGAACCGGGAGCAGGAAGGCCCGCGCCTTCACTGGGAAATCCATCGCTCGGAAAGCCATCACTCGGAAAACCATCGCTTGGGAAACCATCACTCGGAAAACCGTCGCTCGGGAGCGAGTCGGAAAAGAAATCAGAGGGCAGAGCGTCGGAAAAACTGTCCCCGAAAGATTCACTTGCCTCGGCGAAGGAATCCCCCGCCCCATCCGCAGCCTCGCTTGCCCCTTCGGCAGCCGCATCCGCAATTTCCGATTCCAAGTCACCAATGGCATCCTGCAGTTGGTCGATCGCGGTGTCCTGAGCAGCCAGCGCGGAATCCTGATCGCCTTCGCCAATATCCTCGGATGCCTCTTCCATGGCATCGGATGCCGCCTCAAGGGCATCGGTTGGCGACTCCTGAGCAGCTTCATCCAGCTCCTCCTTTAGGTCGAACTGCTCAGTCAGGAGCTCAAGCGCGTTATCCAATTCGTCCCCCGCCTCCTCCACTTTCTCCTTCAAATCGATCTGTTCCTCGAGGATGCGCTTCAATTCATCGAGCAAATCCTCTTTGCGAGCCAGATCGTCTTCGTCGGAGGAAAGAGCGCGTTCGATTTCCTTGAGAACCGCTATGGCCTCGGCCTGGCGTTCAGCAGCCGAAGTTGCCGACTCAGGCTGAGCTTGGTCAATTAAGGCAATAGCCCGCCGCAGGGATTCGGCAGGCTTTTTTTCGTTGATAATTTCCATTCCTTTCTTGAATCGGCGGGAAAGCAATGCGTCAGTTACCTTCTCAAGAGCCTCCTCGAGGGCACCTTTGAACTGGCCCAGGCTACGAACGACTTCTTCTTGGGCCCGAATCACCCTAGGCTTGTCGGCGATTGCGATTCCATCTGTATTTTGCAACAAGATGCCCCATGTTTTGGTCTCCTTCCAGATAAAGGATTCCCGCTTGATCAACTCTCTGATCTCGCGAAGAAGATCTTCTGCCAGGATAGCGGTTTCGCTTGCATTAAGTATCCGGCTCAAATCGAGAATGATCTGCGAGACTTGATTGCCTGCGGTATCCAAATGCGGATAGGCTTCCTCGATCTTTGCCCGGGCGGTAGCCAAGGTTGCCTCGGCTGCCGGCAGGTCCCCCTTCACATCGAGCAGTGAACCGTTCATCTTGCCGATGTCTTCCGCCTTTCCCTTTTTTTCCAAATCGTTTGACTTGAGATCGCGAAGCAGGCTCTCGATCTTGCCCGAGGCCGATCCAAGTTGACGGCCCACGTCCTTCTGCCTGCGCTCCAGCTTCCGTATACGCTCGGACGTCTGCAGAACCTTGCTTCTTTCCTTTTCCTTTTGCTGGGCGATTGCCGGGCAAAGCAGCCCAAAGACGACCAACAGGCACAGGTACGTTTTCTTTTTCATTCTCACTTACTCCTTTTTTTCCTCCACCTTCAGGTTCTCAATCTCAGCACGAGCTCTTTTCTCAGAGTCCCGGGCCTTGGCAATCAATGCCAACTGAAGTTCGAGCTCGCTCTTGAACCATTGGAGATATTTTTCTTCGCTCAGGATGGACAATTTCCGGTCCGAAGACAGGTTCCTGTGGTTTCCACGCGGAGGCATTTCATCACTGACCTCGACTTGAAAAACGAAATCCTCTCCCGGCTCGGGGGCTTCGCCTAGCAACTCGGCCAAGGAAATGCGCAACCTGATCCTGTCCTGGATGCCACTAATCTTGGTGCCGTTGAGTTTCTCGAAGGAAACCCGCTTCTCCTCACGGGAACCGATTGAGTAGATCAGGTGAGCTTCTCCCAAACCGTAGTCGTCGCTGACCAAGGCATCAATCTCAAGTGTTTTGTTCGGGGTAGCGTACCCGCTTGGGGTAGTGCCGGACTGAAATACAATCTCGGGAACCCGGTCGGGGACGACCTCGACCTCGTGCTCCCCTTGCTTGGGGTAGACGAAGCCGTTCTCCCTCTCCCTGACGTAAGGGAAGGAGTACCGGAAGGTCTCGGTGGCATTGGCCTCGAAAAAGGCCGTCACCCCATCCCCGCTCACCCCGGCAGTTATGGTCTCGTCCCCCAAGGTGACGTTCAGGTCGGAAATAGCGGGGGAACATTGCAAGGCCCATTTCACGCGTGTTCCCACGGGGACTGAAAAGTCCATGGTTTCCACGGTCATCTCGGGCTTGCCAAGGTATTCCGGAAAGGACAGCACAGCCCTTGTTTGGGTAAAATTCGGCGGAGGCGTAATGGACAAGGCAAATTCGCTTGTCCGGTCATCCCCAATTTCAAACCAAAAGCGCGTGGGCAGGGTGAGTTCAGATATCGAGCACAGGTATCCCTTGGATTTTGTGTAACTGAACCTGATTGGTTTTTGTTTAACACCGGCCAAATCCCAATTAAGCACTGCTTCTTCGGGAATTTTCTTGGAGTCGTCCACGCTCACGAGAATTTCAACTTTTCCCCCGGCCTTGACGGGAAATGGTTCATTGTCAGATGCCAAATCAAGCTCCCTTGAGGTTTTGCCCGAGTCAACCACCACTTTGGTAATCGTGGTGTTAGTCGGGTAATCGACGTCTCCCCCAATCAAGCGCATGAAAAGAGCGCGCATGTGGTCTTTCCATTGCAAGCCGGCAGCGGAAAAGCAGAGCA
>MDTE01023215.1_pt1 | contig 11837 bp, 8 predicted proteins | sample 811231 | NCBI WGS metagenome assembly MDTE01 (sample SAMN05326651, study PRJNA326480) | marine metagenome | isolation source: seawater | place: Indian Ocean: Red Sea | collected 2010
ACAATCACCACCATCATTATCATAACATGTTAAATCACAACCATATGCTTGATCTTCACAATCTGCGAAGCCATCTCCTATCCATGTTTCAGGACAACAGTCTCCATCAAATGTACAATCGATAACATATCCAGGATCACATTCATATGGAGGAAGATCAGCACATTCTCCTATTGGGGTTTCCCAGTAAAGAGTTACAAAATCTCCATTATCTGATAACTCTCCTGAAAGATTTTCAGGTGCAGGTGTTTCTGAACATGGTTCTGCACATGATTGAGGTGTTGGCTGTGAGTTTCCTTCTTCATATATAGCAACCATATGATAACAATAATTAGTACCATTAATGACATCATTATCAAGATATGAATAAGTATTACCATCAACAGTCGTTAATAAAGTATTTTGTTTATAAATTTCAAATTCAATAAGATTCCTTGAATTTTCAAATATAGTTTCATCAGCTATATTCCAATCATCAAATCCAATTTCAAATCCTACCTTATTAGATTCATATTCTATGTTATATAAAATATCATTAGGTCTGTTTGCATTCATATTAGTTTGTTCTACAAAAATTTCATAATCACCAGTAGAGCCACTAAAACCATCTACTACAATATAATACTGACCAGGTTCTAAAAATACATTTTCTAGTGTTGATGCCAGACTACCTACAGGGGAAACATCACACGTAAAATCATCTATATAGTAATTCGTTGTTATAGCATTGCACTCTGGATCAGCTGTAAATATTTCAAGTTTTGTATCAAATGTAGTATTTTCACTGCACAAAGACACTGTAATAGTTATTGGAGAAAATACATTAAGAAGATATGAATAATCTTCACCTTGGCTGCCCTGTACAACCCAATCATCACCCATACCAAGATTTGAACCTATGGTTGAGAATGGTAATGATGGTATTGTTTCATCTGCGCAAGCACTAACGCCAGGCTCATCCCATTCTAGTTGAATATTACCATCACCAGGATATGCTGTAAATGATAATGGTGGTGCAAGCACCCACGATGCACAACTCTCATTTGATGGTAAAGATTCACCTGAAGGATAAATAGCAGTAATTTGGTAACAATAGAGTTCATCTACAATAATATTTTCATCAGTGTGATTGGTTTCTGTAACCGTACCATAATGCACCCCATCTTTGTATACTTTATATTCTAATGCACCCATTTCACCTTCTTGCCACAATAAGTTTATCACCCCTAATTCATGATCTGCTTGAGCACTCAAACTACTTGGTGCTTCTCCAGGAATAGGTATGGAACATGATGTATCTGAAAAATCAGAACTTCCTTCATCATACACTCCAATAATTTGATAACAATATTCTGTCAGATTTACTACAGTACTATCAAAATACTCATATATATCAGATGAAATATTTTCTAATAGGTCTCCATCTCTGTAAATATCCCAACTTGTTAATGATCTAATCTGTCTCATTTGATTATTATTTTGTAATGATTGAGTAGCAGTATTTTTAACTAATAGTTCTTTAATTTTCATATCATCTTTTGTACGATATTGAATATTCCTACCCTGGCAATCACCTTCATCCCAGTTCCATTCATCACAATTAAAATAAACACCCCAACTTCCATCATCACAAAGACCATCTCCAAGCCAGCTTAAATATACTTCAGAAACACATTGGCCAATACAATCAACATATCCAAGAGCTTCATTATAGTCATAATCATAATAAATACATTCATCACCAATACCGGGTTCACCACCAGGAGGTGGGTCTGTCCAAGTCACATGAACTACTCCATCTAAGCCTTCTGTAAAAATTTCATTTGGTGGCAACATTTCCCACGTTGCACATTCCAAATCAGTAGCTTGACTAGCACCTAACTCATAATTAGCAACAACATGATAACAATATTCTATACTTGGCACAGTCTCAGAATCATTAAAATATAAATCTGTTGTTGTAATGAGTAATGTTGAATCTTTATAAATTGAATAGTTTAATAATTCATCGCTATCTGCAGCCAGCCATGATAGTTCAATCTGACCATTTGTTCCTGATGCATCTAGTTCTGTTGGAGGAGGTAAAATCCAAATTGCACATGATTCATTAGACGGTATTGACTCACCATCAGTATATACAGCTTTTACTACATAGCAATATGTAATATCATGTTCTGAATCATTATCTACATATGAAAATGTATCAGTGTCTAGCTCAACTAATAAAAGATCATTTCGATACACTCTATAGCTAAGCATTTCTCTAGAAAACAAATTATGTATAGTATAACCTGACTTAAATATTGTTTCTACTTCACCTTTATATACCTTGCCTATAGTTTTATTAATATTCAATAATTCAACAGGACGGTAATCTATAATTGATGAGATCATTCCATTAGTATTAAATTCGGTAGTTTCTTGTGTGCCAAAATCACCACCTGTTGCTATTTGAGTTCCATTAATTAATAAATTGTAATAACCATCTCCATATATACAGCAAATTCCATCTCCATATGTATCATAGATATTAAAAGTGTATTCTCCTGGAGGAATTAATAAAGACCATGTAAAAGTGGTCTCTGAAGTAGTTAAGTCACCTGGAACAATTCCATCAATATACGCTCCATTTACATCATAGATATCCCAATATGTTTCTGTTGGAAATGCATCCGTAAATATTTCTAAGTCTAGCTGGGCAAGAGATCCAGGTTCATGCCACGAAATGGTTATATTTTGCGCATCATCATCTCCTTGAGCATATACACCTACTGGTGGCTCTAAAACATAAGTTGCACAAGCAGTATTTGTAGGAAAAGTCTCACCCGATATGTAACGCGCATAAACTTCATAACAAAATTCTATACCAGCAACATTATCTGAGTCTATATAATTAGTTTCTATTGTTGTATGTAGAAGCTCCCCATCCTTATAAATATTATAGTCTAATACATCTACACTTAGAGAAGCTGTCCATTCTAGTCCTAAATCACCTTCTCCTAAATCATTTGCAATTAGATTTGTGGCAGGTGGACCAGGGTTTGGAATTTCACATATTTGATCAGAAAACTCAGATGTACCTTCATCATAGTTAGAGCGCAATACATAACAATATTCAACCATATTTACTACATCTTCATCTCGATAATGAAAAGTATCAGCTGGAACGGTTGTTAAATATTCATTATCCCTAAAAATATCATAATTCAATAAAGAACGAGAAGAATACTGAAAAGTATTATTATGATCTATATTTTGGTTTCTTTCAAATAAATCAATTGGATTAGGAGAAATAATATTTTCAACATGTTCTGCTATGTTAATATATTCACGATCAGAGCTAACAAATGTTAATGTAGCATGACCATCTGAAGAAGGTTCGGGTCCATAATAACCACCACTATCTTGTGGCCCTTCACCATATTCATCCTCAATCCAAAAATAATAATAAGTGTTAAAATCAACAAAATAAAAATATGCATTATATTCAAAAACTAATTCTGGGCAATAACTGCCTGGCAAATCAACCACACCAATTTCAGCCACCCATTGCATATTATAAGCACCATAGTATCCTTCTAAATCAGCAGAGCCATCTTCATAAAAAACTAAATTAGCACTGCCATCTACCCCATCACAGAACCAATCATAATCTAAAGTCCAGGTACCAACTAAATTTGGCAATGGATTTGAGGGTTCTTCCCAAAAAATATCTACAAAACCATCACCATCTTCTGTTGTAATATTTGATGGTGGGTAAATATTCCAACTACCACAATCTTCATTCGATTCAGGTGATTCACCAATTTCATCAAAAACAGCTGTCACAGTATAGCAATAATCCGTATCCATCTCTGTTTCATAATCTTCATAATTATTTTCTGTTGTAGATGTTAAAAACAAACCATCTTTAAATAAATTATAACTATCTGGATTGGATCCCTGTGGCGGATTCCATTCAATAGTTATAAAACTTCCAGTCCCTTCAGCACTCAATCCAAAAGGGGCAGAAAGTTGTGGGGCAACACATGCTGTATTAGAAAAACCCGATGTTCCTGGATCATCATAAATAGCAGTTACATTATAACAATAATCAATTAAATATTCTAACCCTTCATTATCTACATATTCAGTTTCAAAAGTATTTCCTATAGCAATATTATCACGGAAAACTTCATAATAAAGTACATCTCTTGTTTGATTTTGATAAGGTTGAATACCAGTTTTATCTCCAAGATTATTGCTAATCAATCCTGCATAGCCACAATCACCACCATCATTATCATAGCACGTTAAATCACAACCCCATGCTTGATCTTCACAATCAGCAAAACCATCACCGATCCATGATTCCGGACAACAATCTCCATCACCAGAACAATCAGGCACGTATCCATACCCATATTGATCCTCACATTCGCCTAGTTCTCCATTAGGTAAATCCCAGTCAAGATATACTGTTAACCCATCTTCATTGGCTGTTAGATTTTGTGGAGGCTCAAAAAATTGTGTTAGTGTCGTATCACATGCTTCTTCTGATAGTTCAGATTCAACATAATCATTAAATGCTGATACACTATAACAATATTCAACTTCTTGTTCTAAGCCCGTATCGGTATAATTTGTTAATGAGGAATTGCCAACATAAGTGCCATCTCTAAATATATTATAACCTGAAATATTTTCAGGATTAGGGTGCGACCAAGACAAATTCATAATAAGGTATCCACCAATAACTGAGAGATCTTCTGGTGGGAATATTGGCGGGGGATCCTCACCATTAATGATTATATTCCCTGGATTATAAGTATATTCTAATATTTCAGCACTCATACTACTTAAAATAGAATTTTCTTCATTAAGAGTAATAGCAATCTCTGAACTATAAATACTAGTAGATTCATAAGTACCAATTAATACAGGTCCAGTGCCCTGATCAACACAACTATTATTTGAAACATCAATAACAAGTGCCATTATTGATCCATCTGGTTGTTCATTAAATGTTAATAAACAATCCTCAGTTCTATCCGTTGTTTGAAAATCAATAAATCCCCCATAGTTAGGTGAATCAATAATTTGTAATTGAAAACCTGCAACGATATCATCTAGGTTATCAATTGATATTGCTACTTCAGCTGTTTCACCTGCATTCGCTGTAGCATCACCTATATCAATTAATATATCTGCATTAATAAAATTTAATATTAAGATAATATTAATTATCCAAATCTGATAATTGGTCATAGTATTGTCCCTAATTAATTTTTGAAAATTTAAAGAATTGAACAAATTTATATTAACTTTACATAGAAAACAAAAACATTTAAGTACAAATAAAACTCAATATTTTTTATATTAGGAGTGTTATATTTAATATTATGAAAAAAATAAAATTCAAACTCATTGTTTTCATAGTACAGATATTATTTATATCTTATCCTCTAGCGCAATTTAATGATGTCAATGTAAAACTCGATTTGAGAAGGATAAATGATGGTGACAGACATCTTTTTGATTCATTTTCTCAAGATATTGAAAAATATTATGTTAATACACAATTTTCGCCTGAAGTAGATGATTTTGAATTAGAAATTGAAATTCATTTTGTTATAGAGAATATTATGAATTCTAATGGAGAAACTCTCATTAGTGCTCAAGCAATTTTTACAAATAAATCAGATCAATATTTTTATGCTAAAGGTGTCGAATTCCCATACTCTAAAGGACGAAGATTTTATTATTCAACTGAATTTGATCACCTCTCATCATTTTTAAATTATTATGCTTTTTTATTCATTGCAACTGAATTAGATGGATGGAATTATTTAGATGGAAGTTCATTTTTTGTAATGGCTGAAGATTTAGCATATTTAGGCAAATCTGCTGATCATAATCGTGGCTGGAATGATAGATGGAGAAAATCAAAAAAATTAAAGGATAATATTTATTTAAGAGGTATGCGATATTATTTTTTTGAATCCATGGATGCAATATACTCTGAAGATCCTGATTATGAAAAAGCCACAATTGACTTAGATGACTTCTATTCTAATTTACAGGATCTTAATAACATTCTGGGAGATAATAAAGAAACACTCCTTTTTCTTAAAACATATCATAAATCATTGAGTGAAATACTCGCAACTTTGAAGCGCGATGAAATATTAGAATTCTTAATGGAGTATGATGTTGATAATATTAATATTTATAAATCTCATCTTACTAATTGATACATTCAACATTTTTTAATAAAAGCCTACTCCTTTTATCATTTTTTCTATTACAATATAGTTTCCCTCAAGAAACCTCATTAGAAATTCAAGAAAAAATAAATGATGAGAGCCAAAAATTAAAAAAACTTAAAAAAGAAATACAAAGCGTAGAAGATGAAATAATAAGGAAAACAAAACAAGCAATTTCAAATACAGAAATATTAATTGATTTAGAAAACAAAATATCTCTAACAGAGAAACTAATTAGATCAATTAATAAAGAAGAAAAATATATTGCAAGTATAATTCTGAATACTGAAAATGAAATTTTTCAAATGGAAACAAAATTAAACACATTAAAAAATCAAATAACGCAACGCCTAAAATATCTTTATATAAATGGTAGACCATCAGTACTAGAAACTATCTTATTATCAAATAATTGGAATGAAACAATATATAGAGTCAAATATTTAGAAGTTCTAGCAAACTATGAAAAGAAATTAAAAAAATCATATAAAGAGACCTTTAATCAGTTAATTGATGAAAGAGTCAAATTGGAAATTGAATTAAAATATAAAAAGAGCTTAAGATCTGAAAAGGAAATTGAAAATTCTAATCTAAATACTGATAAAAGAAATAAAAAGAATCTCTTAAATCAAATAAATAAGGAAAAAAATACATTAGAAAAAGAATTGACCTCTAAAGAAGATACAATCAAGGAGATGGAAGCTTTAATTAAAAAACTTTATTCTAATAAATCTGAAATGAAGAAAAGAGAAGAAGAGTTAGCACGAATTAGGGCACAACAAAATCGTACAACATCAGGAAACTTTGCAATAATGAAAGGTAAGCTATTATGGCCTGTTGAAGGCAAAATAATATCTAAATTTGGTACTCATAGAAATGCTGAAATTGGGACTATAACGGAGAATGTTGGCATTGATATCCAATGTAAAGCAAATAGCAGTGTTAAAGCTGTTTTAGATGGAGTAGTAAGTACTAAAACTTATATCCGAGGCCATGGAAACATTATTATTATAGATCATGGTGGTGGTTATAGTACAGTTTATGCTAAAGTTGCTAATATGCTTGTAAATGAAAATGAATATATACAACAAGGTCGAGAAATCGCAATCACCTCGAATAATACAAACTCTATTCTACACTTCGAAGTTTGGGGAAACCAAAATAAATTAAATCCTCAAGATTGGCTAAAATCTAAATGATCTATTCAGATTTCATATTAAATGATCAAATCTGGTCTAGAATTAATCAAACAATTAGTAAAGGTTTACTACCACATTCTTTGTTGTTTCATGGCCCCAAAGGGAGTGGAAAAGAAGCTCACGCCATTGAGTTAGCTGGATTGCTTAATTGTGAATTTCCAAAGAATAATCATGCATGTGGTAGTTGTATTTCCTGTAATAAAATTATTTCTTTCCAGCATGGAAATGTTAAGCTGATTACACCACTTCCTAGAGGAGGTATCACCTCTAGAGATGACTCTACAATTAAATCATTTAAGGGTGAGAAGGCTCTTGCAGAACATATTGAAAAATTAAAGAAAAAAGGGAGAGAACCATACTATTCAATTAATTATCCTACTGCTAATACCATATTAATTAATTCAATTAGAGAAATAAAACATGATATCTTTTTGAGTAAAGCTAATATGGGATGGACTATCATTCTAATTTTTCAATCTGAATACTTATGTATACCTAACCCAACTTCAGCTAATGCATTATTAAAAATTCTTGAAGAACCACCCAGAAAAACACTCTTTATTCTTTGCACATCTAATCATACTAAACTTTTAGATACCATAAAATCTAGATGCCAACAAATATATTTTCCACCTATTAATAAAGATCAAATACTAGCCTACCTTACATCTTCTAATATAAACAATGAGGAGGCACAGTTAATTGCTCACATATCTAATGGAGATCTTGCATTAGCTAATCAAATGAGCGAAGAGACTATCAATTATTTCGATGAAATTGCTATCTTGATTAACGCTTGCTTTTCAAATCAACCTACAAAACATCAAGAATTAATTAATTTATGTACTAGTTTGAAAAGAAAAGATAAACAAAAATTAATGCGATTATTTCAATTTGGAATACTATTTTTTAGAGATTTAATTTTTTATAAAAATGAAACATTAAATAAAAATCTGATATTTAATAATAAAAAAGATAAAATCAAACTCTTAAATTCTAAATATCAAGATGCTAATTGGGCTCAATGCATCACTCATCTTGAAAATGCTCAAAATTATATTCTAAAAAATGGCAACTTAAATCTTATTATATTAACACTTATAATTGATATGCAAAATTCCTTTACTGGGAAAATTTATGATGAATTTAATTTAAATGATTGGATTTCAACATCATAGATATTAATTTTCAATATGACTATACTATCTAAAATATCCCAAATTTTTATTTTATGTAATACTTTGTTTGCTCATGGCATATCTGAATCAGATAAACATGTAATGACTCAGGCCTCATTATTTGATTATATATATTTGGGAGCAAAACATATGATCACAGGGTACGATCATATTTTATTTTTAATTGGTGTTATCTTTTTTTTAACCCGTTTTTCTGATATCATAAAATTTATTACAGCATTTACAATAGGTCATAGCATCACTCTAATATTTGCAACTTTATTTGAAATTACTGCAAATTACTATTTAATTGATGCCGTTATTGCATTTAGCGTTATTTATAAGGGTTTTGAAAATCTTGGTGGATTTAAAAAATGGTTAGGTATAAATGTACCTAACTTAATTTTAATGGTTTTTATCTTTGGGTTAATACATGGATTTGGATTATCAACGAGATTACAACAACTACATCTTGATGAGCATAATTTAATTTATTCTATTTTATCATTTAATTTAGGAGTAGAATTAGGCCAAATTACTGCACTATCTATTGTATTCCCTCTACTAATTATTTTAAGAAAAAGTATCTTTGAAAAAATATCAAAACTGTCTAATTGGGGGTTAATTTTTTCAGGTGTGCTCTTATTAATTTATCAACTCAATGGTTTTTTCACATCCAATGTTCATGATCATAACCAACACGGTGAAAATGAAAATTTGCATCAGCATGATGAACATCAACAGGATCACAATGATGGCCATCATTCAAATCACAAGCATGATCATAGCCATGATTGATTCAATATTTAATCAATAACAACTTGAGATTCTATCAAGGAATAATTCCATATAACTCTAGCATATAAACTGTCAAGAATTGGTAGACTATCAGAGGTCGGATACCTGACAATCATGCTATCTGCTATAAATTCAAAGCTAATTAAACCTGATCTAGAAAATGTATGAAATACATTTAAATTATTATCATATGTGATTTCATCTAATGTATCCAATGAATTATTAAAATTATACAATGTTTTAATGGTAAACAATTCATTTTCTGTATCAATATTTATTACTTTTCTATCCATTTTAACAGGCATGTTAATTCCTCTATATTCCCATACATCATTTAATATAACTGGATATTTAATTGATAATAATGGGCTTGATTCCCAAATTATTGAATCATTAATTACATAAGTGATGTCAATTAAGTTTCTTAATTGATCAATATCTAGTAGATGTGATCCTATTTTAAATTTTATTTTATTATTAGTTTTAGATCTAAGAAAAATCCAGTTATGTGTTGCATTTGAATATCCATGATGATATAATCCAGCTTGAGGACTATTTTGATTACTACTATATCGATAACTTTTATTAAAAGTGATCATTGTGTCCATATAATTTCGATAATTGTATTCTATTAATTTATTACTGATTTTAAATCTATAAATACTATCTATTTCGTTATATAGTGAATCAATTATCACCGTATCTATAGACTCATGATAAAATAACAAACTATCAGAATATGTTGAAAAATTTTGAAACCCACTATATATCCAAGTATTACCAATAGTAAATGGATATTTGAAATTTTCAATAGTCACTTCTTCAATTTCATTAACTGGGTTGTGACAATTATATATTAATAAAATAAATAAAAAAAATGAAGTCTACCAATCATCATCATCTTCTTCTTCTTCAAGATATTCAGCCTCTTGAGCCAACCATGAAGCATATTCAGCTTCTGTTTGTATATTAACAAAACCCCTCATTTTGTAATGAGAGTTACCACAGAGTTGGGCACATGCAATTTGATATCCTCTATATTGGTTTTTTAATTTTTCACTAAGATTGCTCCAAGTCTCCTCATCAAATCCATAATTTCCTACGGGGTTATATCTCTCAGTATCTTTGATTTTATTTAAGTAGTCTTCTGATGTCATTGTTGGTGTAAAAAATATTGGGATAGACATACCAGGTATTGCATCCTGCTTAACTCGTAATTCTGGAACTCCAAAACTATGAATTACGTCTTTTGAGGATAAATGAACCATGACCTGCTTATTTACAGGTAAATACATTTGATTGATACTAACAATATCATCAGCACCAAAAGGAGAACTTCTGTCTAAGCCAATGGGATTTGACTCTTCATCTACTAATTTAATATCAGTTCTACCAAATTTACCATCATCTCCAGGATAATGTATATTCCATGCAAACTGTTGAGCGATAACTCTGACATGATGTACTTCATTATCATTAGGAAGTTGAGTTTTTAACTGAGCCCATAGCGGCAAAGATAAACCAATAAGCAAGAATGCTTCAAAAATAATGACTCCATATTCAGCATACTGCGAATGGTGTGATTGTAAACCATTATAATCTGCTTTAGGATTATTCTTTTCACTAAATTTAATTATAGTAATAATTAAATAAATCCCCCAACCTACAAATAAAAATAACATTAACCAGTGTACCCAACCAATCATATAGTCAATTACATGGCCATGGCTTGCAGAATTAACTGGAAGCCCTAAATATTTACTTAAACCACCTAAATATTCAATCATAAAATTCCTTTATTTACCTTTAATCTTTTTTATTCTAAAAGACATCATTAAAATTGAAATTGCTATTGTTAATAAAACAAAACATATAAATATTAATAGTGTCAATACCCCCATATTCATTCCATGGCTCATTGGTGATTCTGGATTTCCATAACATACAGCACAAGGAAACAACATTCCTGATGAAATAGTTAATAATAAAACATATTTAAACATTAAAGCCTGAAACCTCCTTTGAAAACCATTTATTATACATGATTAAAATAACACATCCTGCTACACATCCAATAAAGTAAATCAGGTATTCACCGGTTTGATAATTCGACCATTGATTATAACACCAATACCCAAAATATATTAAAAATAAATTTGAAATTAATATAAAAAGTTTATGAAATGATTTAATAGACATTATTGATTACCCACATTATCTAAGTCCCACATTACAGGAATGAATAATAATACAAACAAGAAAAATACCGTTAATGCAAGCGTCCAAAGAATAATCTTCTTTTCTGAATTAAGATGCATAAAGTTAGCTGCAACAAGATAACCTTTTATAGAGGCAATTGTTAAACCAACAAATATCCCACCAGCAATTGAATCTTTAACATCAAAATTAACATATGA
>MDTE01129573.1_pt1 | contig 11837 bp, 9 predicted proteins | sample 811231 | NCBI WGS metagenome assembly MDTE01 (sample SAMN05326651, study PRJNA326480) | marine metagenome | isolation source: seawater | place: Indian Ocean: Red Sea | collected 2010
ATAGAAAGTTTCGGGTTTCAACTACCAGTGATAAGTAGCAAATGCAAGTATATAAATGGAGCTAGGTTTGAACAAAATTTGATAATTGATACTACAATAACTGAAATACCAATGGTCAAATTAAAAATAAATTATAGTGTCTATGAAACAGAGACAAAACAACACTTAGCACAAGGCCACACAGTTCATGCTTTTGTAAATGAGAGAAATATTCCCTCGAGAATTCCAAAACAAGTTTTGGCTAAGATGAAAATGAAATTCAAATGAACCTATAATTACACGTCTTGGTTTAATAAATAAACTGATGTAATACCAATTAGACCACCAATAATTGTTGATGCGGTCATTGGTTCTCCTAAAAGTACCGTAGCAAATATCATTGCTGAAAAAGGGACCATCAAAATAAAAGAGCTCGCACCTTTGGGCCCTATTTTCTTTGATGCGAGGAAGTAAATAGACGTTCCAAACTACATCGCCCAAGTTATAAGAAATCTTGCCTATCTATTCTGAACCTATTTTTCGAGAAACATAAGATAAGTGCAATTGAAATTGCTGATATAAAAACAGCCAGCCCATTAGTATAACGGGGTTTGTATATTATCCCAAAAATTTTGCGTTTGTCCAAGATAATCCCCATGAAAGCATAACCATTACCATTAAAATGTTCAGCTTAAAACCTTTCGAAGAATGCGACTCTCGTTTACATTCTGAAAATTGGAAATTTAGTTTCTTTTATTGGGTTTTGACTCACAGCTGTCAGAGTGTGTATTAAAATTTCTCGCGTTTTAGTAGGGCTTATTATTCCATCATCCCATAACCTTGCACTTGAATAATAAGGATTTCCCTCCTCATCGTATTTTTTTAAAATGGGTTTAGTTAATTTATCGATTTCATCCTTTGTTAAATCCCTTCCTTCTTTTAATGCCTGTTCTTTTTTAATTGATTTTATTACACCGGCAGCCTGTTTACCGCCCATTACTGAAATTCTTGCATTGGGCCACATCCACAGAAAGCGAGGCTGATATGCTCTCCCGCTCATAGCATAATTTCCTGCTCCAAAACTTCCTCCGACGATAATGGTAAATTTTGGGACATTTGTTGATGCTACCGCCTGTACCATTTTAGCACCATCCTTGGCTATGCCCTTTTCCTCAGCTTTCCTCCCGACCATAAAACCAGTAATGTTTTGTAAAAATAATAATGGAATCTTACGCTGACTACATATTTCAACAAAATGGGCACCCTTCAGCGCAGTTTCGTTAAACAAGACACCATTATTACCGATTATTCCTATTGAATGCCCACCTATCTTGGCAAATCCAGTAACAAGAGTCTTACCGTAATCAGATTTAAATTCCTCAAAATTTGATTCATCTACTATTCTTGCAACTATTTCATGAATATCAAATGGTTTTTGGTGGCTTTTTTCAATAACTCCTAATAATTCCTCTTGCTTGTACACTGGCTCTTTAAAATTTTTGTTGACTTCATATTTTAAAGGCAAGTGATTTATTATATTTCGAAGTTTTTTTATTGCCTCCTCATCATTTTCTGCTAGGTGATCTGCAACTCCACTTTGTCTAGTGTGTAATTTAGCACCACCTAATTCTTCCGCAGTAGCGACTTCGCCAATTGCTGCCTTGACTAAATGTGGGCCTCCTAAAAAAATTGTACCAGTTTTATTTACAATGATTACCTCATCGCTCATTGCAGGAACATAAGCACCCCCCGCTGTGCATGAGCCCATGACAATCGCAAACTGCGGAATACGTTTTGCGCTCATTCTAGCCTGGTTGTAAAATATTCTTCCAAAGTGATCTCTGTCTGGGAAAACTTCATCTTGTTTCGGTAAAAAAGCTCCTCCGCTGTCAACCAGATATACACATGGCAATCTGTTTTCAGTTGCGATTTCTTGAGCTCGTAGATGTTTTTTAACAGTCAAAGGATAATATGTGCCCCCCTTGACTGTGGCGTCGTTAGCAATTACGACACAATGGTGTCCCGCAATCCTAGCGATGCCCGTTATAATTCCTGCAGCTGGGACATAATCATCGTAAACATTGTAGGCTGCAAACTCTGATAACTCCAAAAAAGCACTGCCTTTGTCTCTTAATAAGTCTATTCTATCTCGGGCGGTTAATTTATTACGATTTTTATGTTTTTTTACCGCTTCTGGAGGACCCATTTCTTTAATTTTTTTTAATCTTTTTTGTAGTTTATTCTTCAATTTTTCGTTGTAACGAAAATTCTCTTGGAATGAATCGGATGATTCTTTAATTCTGGTTTTAATTAATGCCATTCTGATCAAAAATAATATCTTCTATTGTCGATTATTTTGGCATCATTTTTTAAATTATCAATCCACGATTGAAAAAATTGATTTTGTTTTCGATTATAAATTGTATTCCTAATTTGGCTTACTTGATTACTAAATGCTGACGAGTCAAACTCCTCATGGTCAATTAATTGCAAAATTGCGTATCCTCGGTTTGTTTTTAAGGGACCAATTAAATCACCGGGAGAGGCATTAAGTAAAGCTCCATTAATTTGATCACTTTTCCCAACCGATGGGAAGCCCTCTGCCAGAGTTTTTGACTCTTTTTTAAAACCATCAATACCATCGCCTTGGTCAATTATTTTCTCGAGTACAGATCCCTCAGAAGTTAGTTTAATCAAAATGTTATTGGCTTCCTCACGAGCACTCTCTCTCGACTTTTCACCTTTCAAATCTCTCTCGATGCTTGATCTAACCTCCTCCAAACTTTTAAAACCTGGCTTGGTTATATCATCAAGTCTGCATACCACAAAATACTTGTCATTTTCGAGAACGTCCGATATGTCGTCAATTTTGCCTCTGAATGCAAATTGTATTGCAGGTCTCAATCCACCAATTGAGGGAATATTATATGTAGAGTGGTCAAACCTTTCATATGAGGCAGTAGTAAGTGAATTTTCTTCAATTGCTTTGTCAAAACCTGAGTCCTCTGCATCATAACTAAATAATATAGCATTCTTCTTTAATTTTGAAATTGTTGCAGGTGAGGTTTCTATTTTTAGAAGTATGTGGGATGCTAAAACCTCTTTCTCACCTTTCTCATTATTTTTATAGTCTCTTACGTGAATTATATGGTAACCAAAGTTAGATTTTACAGGACCGACAATTTGATTCTTTTTCGCATTATAAGCGGCTTCTTCAAATGCTTTGACCATTCTATTTTTACCAAACCATCCTAAATCACCGCCTTTTGTCCCTTGATTGCTTGGGTCCATTGAATATTCATTAGCGATTTTAGAAAAATCCTCGCCTGATTTTGCTCTTGTGTACAACTTTTTAGCAAGATCTTCTGTCATTACTGAATCTTCTTTTGATGCCTTTTTGCTCCAGGACACATATGAAATTGATCTCAGCTCATCATGTTTATAACTATCTATTGTTGCTTCATACCTTTTTTTTATTTCATCTTGGGTGACTTCTGACTCCTCTTTTGGAATTTTTGTAGAGGTGATGTGTGCAGCAGTAACCGTGAATTTTGTATTCTTTTTTATAAATTCGTTCCTGATATCATCAGATGTAATCACTATGCTTTGGTCTATCATTTTTTGAAGCTTGTAATTTGGGATGTAAGTCTCTTTCATGAATGCCTCTATAGGAATCCACTCGTTGCCCTGGGGATTTGCAAGAGCTTGCCGATATTTAACAATGTCAAATAAACCATCGGTTTGAAAGCTGGGATTTTGAGTTAAAAATGGGGGAGGATTATTTTCTAAATGCCACAGAACTTCATCGTTAGAGGCTGTGAGATTTAATCTCTTTACTTCTTGGCTCACCAGCACATCTTGAACCAAATTATCCCAAGCAGCATTACGTATCCTTTGAATTTGAAAGTCATTGAGCACTTGTCCTGTAGACCGTGCATTTTGGAGCTGCTGATTAACTAAATTATTAAAACGGTCCGGCGAAATATCCTGATCATTTATTCTTGCAATCGTAGTCTGTGGATTCACATTACCAAATAGTTGATCAACGATGTTGGCACCGCCCACAAGTCCGCCGACAGTCATGCTCAAAAGAAACAGAGCAAGCAAAGTCCACAGTACAATTGTCATTCTCTCACGAATGGATGTCATTAACGCCATATATAAACCTCAATTTTGTTTAGCAGAATGTTGTGTTTAATAAAAATTTTGTGAGCAAATTTATGCTATGGTTTTTGATGAAACAATGAGCAAGAACTGGATATACTCAAAAGAATAAAATCAAACTTATCTAACCAATAATGAATTTAAATCAACTGGAAAATAAAATTATCGACTGCCAGAAGTGTGATAGACTGGTGACATTTAGGGAGAAAATAGCCATTGATAAACGCAAATCATACATGGATCAAGAATATTGGGGAAGAGGCGTTCCTGGATATGGGAATAAGAATTCAAGATTAATGATTTTAGGACTAGCTCCTGCTGCCCATGGAGGCAACAGAACTGGTAGAGTTTTCACAGGCGATAAATCCGCTTCATTTCTGTTTAAGTGTCTTCATCATGTAGGCTTAGCTAACCAGGCTAATTCTGATCATAGAGATGATGGACTCAAACTTAATGGTTTTATCACTGCTGCTGTTAAGTGTGTGCCGCCCGGTGATAAACCAACTGCAGAGGAAAAAGAGAACTGTAGTGTGTTTTTAGAGCAGGAATTCAGGCTTTTGCAAAACCTAAAAGTCGTACTCGGATTAGGCAAGATTGGTTTTGATGCATGTTTAAAGTTTGTTAGAAAAAAATATCCTCTAAAAATGAAAGATTTCAAATTCGGTCATGGAGTGCGGTATAGGCTGCCCAATGGCCTTCTATTATTTGGTTCTTTTCATCCAAGTCCTAGAAACGTTAATACAGGAAGATTAAATTTTGAAATGATGGTAAAATTTTTAGAAGTTGTCAAAAAGGAAATTGCTTGAAGAAAATTATATCTTTAATAATTATTACTATGAACTTCTCATTTTGTATTTGGCTTACATATGAGGAGGCTGTTCTAGATTCCCCATTTGAAACAGCCTCAATTGGCTACAAAATAACTGTTCCTGATGAAGATGCTGTTATTATTAGGGGAAGAGGGGATAATTGGAGAAATTGGTACAAGGTCAATTTGATCCAAAATGATACTACACTTTTTTTGGATAGTTTGGCTTTTAACTTGAAAGGTAATGATTTATATGTCAGCAGTTTAGAGTTTTCCAATGATGCTAAAATGTTACTAGTTAGAACAGATTTCAAGCCCATATGGAGATATTCATACTCCGCCACCTATTACCTATACGATCTAATGAATAAAAAACTATTTCCTCTTTCGGATGAAAACAAAGATCTTAGAAATGTAAAGTTTGCTCCGACTAGTGATCGAATTGCATACGTTAGGCAAGACAATAATATCTACGTTTATGATATAAAAAGAGACAGAGAAAGACGGCTCACAACATCAGGATCAGAATTTGTTTCCAACGGACACTTTGGGTGGCTTTATGAAGAAGAGTTAACGGGTTTTGATGCGTATAGATGGTCCCCAGATGGTAAATCTATATGTTATTGGGAAGAGGATAATTCAATGGTGAAAGATTTTTCAATAATTGATGATCTAGCACAATACCCCACAATTACTAAAATAAAATACCCAAAAGCTGGTGAAACAAATCCAACGTTGAAAATAGGTGTATTACGAGTAAGCGGGGCTGGTAAGCGATGGTTAGATAGCGCCTACGTGAATAACGATTATTTGTCTTGGATGGAATGGATTGACAATGAGAGAATTGCGTTTTTAAAGCTGAAGCGTAATCAAAAGTCTTGGGATCTATTTGTATCAAACCGTAACACAGGGAAATCGGTTAAAGTTCTTGCTGAGGAGGATAAATCCGGTTGGCTAGAAAACGATGGACAAATAAAGTTTTTGGATGACGGGAAAATTATATGGATTTCAGAAAAAACAGGCTATAGACATTTGTGGATGTCAAAACACTCCGGTTCAAAAACCTGGCCAATCACTCAAGGAAAATGGGAAGTTTCAAAAATAATTAAGGTCGACGAAGAAAAGGACATTGTATACTTTATGGCCAATCAAGAGTCTGTATTTGAAGAGCGTTTATACTCGATACGATTTGATGGCACAGAAACTAAGTTGTTAAGTTTGGAAAATGGTCATCATACGATCAGTTTAACTGGCTCAGGAGATTTTTTCATTGATTCATACTCAACTACAGAAAGTCCAAAAAAAATAGTACTGAAAGAGCTTACCGGAGGCGGTGTTATTAGAGTGTTGGCTAAAACAGATCTAGAGCAGTTTAAGAGATATAGGTGGTCTCCTCCAAAAATTGTTCAATTTAAATCAATTGATGGTTCCACTTTTCTGGATGGCATAATTACTCTTCCGCCTAATTATGATGATAAAGAGCGATATCCTGTTATAGTACACGGGTATGGTATGCCCGGCACCCAAAAGGTTTGGAACAAATGGGGATCTACGTGGGATCAGTATCTAGCTCAACAGGGATATATCATATTTTCAATGGACTCGCGCGGTATGAGTGGTCGTGGAGAAGAATTTAAAAATCTAAGCTACGGTGATATGTCTAAGTATCTAGCCTTAGATCATATCGCTGGTGTTAATTATCTTATAGATTCAGGCTATGCAGATGAAAATAGAATTGGAGCATGGGGATCTAGCGGAGGCGGGTACTTCACATGTCTGATGCTAACAAAAAATGCGCAATATTTTAAAGCCGGTGTGGCAATTGCCCCTTGCACTGATTTTCGACTTTACGATACTGCCTATACTGAGAGATCTATGGGTATGCCTGAGCGAAATAAAGCTGGGTATGATTCAACAAACGTTATAAACTGGATACATCGCATGGAAGGAAAGATCCTTCTGATGCATGGATCAGCTGACGATAATGTTCATTCTCAGCACACTATAAAGTTTGTCCAAGCAGCATTAAGAGCAGATAAAGATGTTGAATGGTATCTATATCCAAACAGGAACCATGGTATATACGGCGGCGGCGCTAGAAAACATCTTTATAAAAAAATGATAGAATTCTTTAATGAAAACCTATAATTCGGAATATTATTGTGTTTATAAAGAAATAATAATATAAGATTCTTGTTACATGTTGCTATGAATAAGTTGAATATTTTGTCTACTTTTTATTGCACTTTAAGTAAATTTCATACAAATTTAGGACTTATGATGTTTAATTACTTATTAACACTCACATTTACATTTGGGACAATAGCTTACTCCCAGACCTACAAAAATGTTGTTGCAAAGCAGGATGGGTTATCAATAACTGTAAGATACGACATGGTTGGTAAGTTATTCAGAGGAGACCAGGTTGCATTGACATACTCCCTTGATAATGGGAAGACCTACTCAATAATCAATGATGCGGAGGGGGATCTCGGTAAAAATGTTTTGCCTGGTAAAAATAATGAGATCAATTGGCTATTAATTGATAAAGACTTCATAATTGGTAAAATTATAAATTTCAGACTAGTTACTATACCTGATGGCATGGTCTATGTTGACGGAGGCGAGTATTTACGTGTAAATATTGATGGTGAAAAAAAAGAAAAAACAGAACATTCTGTTATCCTTGGAAGCTTTCTTATGGATGAGACAGAGGTTACTCAAAGAGAATATCGCCATGTTATGGGGAAATACGCTTCTGATTATACAGGGTGCATGGAGTGTCCTGTTGAAAACGTGTCCTGGTTTGATGCTGTCGCATTTGCACGCAAGATTGGCAAAAGATTGCCAACAGAGGCAGAATGGGAGTATGCAGCGAAGGGTGGAGCAAATCATTCTTCAAAGCAAAAGTATTCTGGCTCAAACAGAATTGATGATGTGGCTTGGTATCTGGGTAATAGTGATAGCAAACAACCAGTTGGTCGGAAAAAGCCTAATTCTATAGGTTTATATGACATGAGCGGAAATGTATGGGAATGGTGTGCTGATTGGTATCATGATGATTATTTTCAGATTGCTAGCAAAAAAAATCCCCAGGGCCCAGATTATGGTACTGAAAAAGTTGTAAGAGGTGGATCTTGGTTTAGTAACGATGTATTCTGCAATGTATCAAGAAGGTACAAACTTAAACCTGATTATAGGGACACAAACTTTGGGTTTCGATGCGTCAAGGATTTATAAAAAACGAACAATATGAAAATATACTATAAATTAGTTACATCTGCTTTTATTATTATTCTTTTCAGTAGCTGTGGGGCAGTAAAGCCACAGGTGCCTGCACATGCAGCTAAAAAAAAGGCTGATAAAAAAATTATTGCCGATGTAAATAATAGCCAGAAGCAGAAAAGAGACTCGCAAATTAGGGCAACCAGCCAGGAAAAAAATACTGTTTCCAATCGACCCAAGAAAAGGGAAGGGAATAATCCATCGAAGGATCAACGGAATATATCTAAAACATTAGCCTTAAAAGACGGTGTGGAAAATCAGGTTGCTTCAAAGTCGAATACAAACTCAAAAAAGAAAAATTCATACTCAAATTATATTAGAGTCAAAACCGTATATGAACTAGCTGCTGAAGCTAACCCCCCCATGTTCTTTCCTCACGATGAGTTTGAGACCGCCAGTGAATACCAAGCGCGAGTTTCAGACCAAGTCAGCCTGATGAAAGAGATTGTCCAAATGACATCCCAAAAAATGGAGATTAAAAATGCTCAGAGAAAACAAGTAGCAGCTGAAAAAGAACTTAAGACCAAAACTGTTATTGAAAGCCTAATGGCCGAGTCGTCCTCTCCCATAGAATTTACGCCTACTGATATAGGTAGGTACAATGCAGAAAAAGAGACATTTCCCGTTATATTGCACAACACGCAATACCAAATATCAGTGCCCCGTGAAGAGGCAAGGACATTCAAGTCAAACTTTGAATCTGTAAAGATTAAAGGAATTAAACAGTTAAAGCCTAAATATGATGTCTTAATTAAAGTTTCGAAAGCCCATATTCGTAGTAGACCCAACGGGTCAATAGTTGGCATAGCAAGTGCAGATGATCTATTTGAGCATGTTCAGGATGAAGATGAATGGTATAAAATTAATTATAAAGGCCAATTTGGTTTTACTCATGTAAATAATGCTGAGCTCAAACTAGTGGATATTGCGGACGAATATGAGTATCATGATCTTGTTGCAATACATCCCACAACAGGGTCAATGTTTGCAATGATTTCTGTTGATAAATTAGTTAAAGCTCCACTAAATCTTGCTTCTCGTAAGTTGCATGAATCTGGCGAACCTGACGGGCCGTAAAAGGTAGAAACTCAGGATAATTTATTGGGGCTGTAGCTCAGTTGGGAGAGCGCTTGAATGGCATTCAAGAGGTCAGCGGTTCGATCCCGCTCAGCTCCACATTATCAGCAGATGCATATTTTACCCTTTATAATTCTTTTATCAATCATTGATGCGTACCCTTGGGGACCTCCCCAGGGCTACGCAAATAATGCTCCAAATTTCAGAAATTGTACAATTTGTCACAGTGGTAATGTTGGCACAGGCGATGGCTCAATTTCCTTCACGGGCCTTCCGGATTCATATATTCCTGGAGAGATATACACAATCGGTGTAAATATGAGTGGAACAAATTCTGGAGGTTATGGTTTTCAGGCCATAGCAATGGTTGGTAATCAGGTAGCTGGAGCGATGGCATTAAACGTCAATTCTAGTCAAATTGAATTGAACGGAGACTACATTCAGCAGAGCACACCGTCAGCAAGCGGAAGCTGGGTGTTTGATTGGATAGCACCGGAGTCTAATCAAGGAGATATACGGTTCAGTGCCTCAGGGTTGGCAGCAGGCTATCCATCATCGGACTCTGGTGATGATGTCTATATTACTCAGCTAACAGTTCCTGCGAGCCAATTATCAAATGATATTGATCTAAATACATCACAATATATGCTCTATTCTAATTACCCTAATCCTTTTAACCCATCCACCAAAATTGTCTATGATATATCAGAGCAAACACACGTATCACTAACAATACATGATATTTTTGGTAATGTTGTTGTGAGACTGGTTAATGGTTTTCAGCCCTCAGGAAGAAAAATAGTTATATGGAATGGGAAAAACCAACAAAATTTCAAAGTTTCAGCAGGGCAGTACTTTTATACACTAAAAACTGAAAATTATCGAGAAACAAAAAGGATGCTGCTTATCAAATGAGGCAATATTTGTGTTTTTTTCAACAAATGAGTTGGTTTTAAAGGGTAAATGATCTTGTGATGTTAAAGCCAAAATAAATATTCATATTTTTCAAGGTCCCGTTGGCACCCTCAATGTAGGCACTTTCGTTAGAGCCTTGAACGTTTGTGAGCATTAGCTGGAATACATGTCCGCCTGTTTCAATATCGCACCCGACTCCCCAAGATTGTCTAAAATTTTCTTTATTTCTTTTTCCCATTGGGTAAAATGTATCTCCATTGATTGAAAATCGATTAGTTATCTTAATTCTGCCTCCAATTCCGAATGAAAATAGAGTATTGTTAGTTTCGTTTGTTTGGATCAAATTTTTATGGATCACTGTGGGAATCAATTGCAGAGAAATTTTTGAATTAATCTTGCGTGCTATTAATAATTGTAAATCATAAACCAAGCGATTAGAAAAAATTTCATTCTTTTCTGAGGTCATTATTTCTGTTTTGAAAAACAAAGCAGAAGAGAAGGGTGGAGTAGGTGAACCAGTTCTTTGTGACAAAAATTTAATTTTTGTGTAAAGATCATAGGTCTTTTTTAGGCTACTTCTACCAAAGCCAAAACTAAAATAATCATTTAATCCAAAGTTAAAATCAAATCTGATTGCAGCATTATCAAGGCCATAAAGGTCATAAAAGCCATTTGTCATTGATCCAAATCTGTGGAACATGATAAACTCCATGGTCCCTTTTCGTGGAAGTTCAATGGATTGTGCGTTAACTATTCTAGTTGCCTTAAAAGTACCTTGAACTGGGTAACTTTCATCCAAATCTTTTTCATCGAGTAATGTAAGTAAATTGTCTTGAGGCAGAACAGTAGCTATGCTAAAAATGATTACAATCAGAGTTTTGATCATTTTTTGTTTAGCTCCAGTTGAATATTTACTTCCACTTTTTCAGCAATATTCTCCCGCAATAGTTTTGGTATTTTAACGTCGTACTCAGAAAGCTTTATGATAAATGTTGCATCGCCGAATATTTTACCATTATTGGTATATATGTTACCAGATTCCCTAATTGTTTTTGTAACACCGTGAATTGTCATTTCACCAGAAATTACTACGCCCCTAGCTCTTTCAGATATTTTATTTTGACTCCAATCCTCGATACTACCGTTAAAACTAGCGTTCGGGTATATTTCGGACTCCATGTAGTTCTCATTAAAATGCTCCTGCATGAGGGCATTAGGAAATACAAAACCTCGAATTGGAATACGAAACGAAGTCTTACCGGACTCGACATCTAGAACGCATGTGACCTGATTGTTCACAGCTTTTATGTCTTCAATAGGAGTGCTCGAGAAAAAAGATACTTCTCCCGATCGAGTAAAATAAATACCGTCAGCCTTCAATAATCCAAGTAGCAGTATTAGAAATGTATATATTTTTTTCATGAAAATGTTATGCTATTTGATAATATTATATGTCAGCGTGATTTTTAATTAATGTTATATTGAGCATTAAATTAGCGTACTAAATTTAGTTACTTACTTATGAGGAGTTAAAATGAATCTTAAAACTTTGCTCATAGTTACTTTTTTAATTCTTATTTCATCTGTATTTATATACAATAGATTAGGA
>MDTE01185950.1_pt1 | contig 11837 bp, 9 predicted proteins | sample 811231 | NCBI WGS metagenome assembly MDTE01 (sample SAMN05326651, study PRJNA326480) | marine metagenome | isolation source: seawater | place: Indian Ocean: Red Sea | collected 2010
CGCTGATGGCGCAGTTCAGATTGATTCCGGCCTTTACGGCTTCCGGGCGGAGATTGGCACCCTCCGGAACTTCAATCTCTTTTTTTTCCTTGACAAATTTGACTATGGGCATGATGGTATTCACTTTCCCGAACGTACGACCACGCTGGATGCTCCACGGCAGAACATCTTATAAGAATTTACCACGTCGCCGCACCGGCGTTAAGTGGAGCTTCGACTAGATGTCCAATTTACTTGTACCCGTCAGAGAGGTTAAAGTCAGGTTTGGCGTGGATCCGTTGAACCAGCTTTTATCCAGAGCAGCGGCATGAATCAAAAATACACACGGCATCAAGAGAAGATCATCCAGAATTATTATCAGCGGCGAGACGAAATATCGCTGCAAAAACTACAGGAACAGGTCACAGAACTGTTTTTGGCCGAAGGAAAAAAACGGGTACGCTACTGGAAAACGATTTCCGGCCATTTGCAGAAATTGGGTATTCCACAAGATCGAATCGACTATTTTATCACGCAAGATGATCCTAGGCTTGTCGCCCACGAAATCGAAAGGTTGATGAAGAAAGGTTAAGCACGGGATCGGCTTTTAAACCATTTTTTGCTTACGTCTTCCAACCTGCAACCATCCAAGAATATTCAAGTGCAGTCGACAAGTCCCACAACGGTCCTAGAGTGTTTTAGTGGGCATGACGTTCTCGCTCTTCAACGGCTCTATCACCAACACATGGAGGAAGCTCGACAGCAGCCACTTCCTGTGGAACATCGAGACAAGTTCATACGAGCGGTGGTTGGTGTCTTTTTGCGTTCTGCATTTTTTCCCTGGTGTCACTTGACACGGGAAACACGAAAGACAACTTCCGCGCTACATCAGCAAAGTCTTTATCGGTTGAACCTAGAAGGACTAGACGACATTGCAAACTGCGATGTCTTTTTTGCTAATCATCAAGGGCCAAGTGGAGAAGGGACAAAGCAAGGCGGATTGGAAGTTTTGTTTGGCACTCAGTTTGTTCCTGACAAGACTCGGTATGTCCTACGCGAAACTTTGATTCACTATCGTTGGCCTCCCAAGCAGTGCATCAAAGCTCACGCTATGCGTCGGCCACAACCGATTGCCGTACGGGAGCAAGATCGTGTGCAGAAACTTCGAGGCTGTGGCTCTTGGCAGGCAATCAAACAGGCGGCCGTCAGCTTGAAAAAAGAACGGCAACGCGTTGCCCAAGAAATTTTTCGGGTGATTGATCGAGGTCGTCCCGTAATGATTTATCCCGAAGGGACCCGTTCAGCAAGTGGTACCATCTTACCGTTTGTCAGCGATTTCATGCGGCACACGATTACTGATTACATTTTACCGCGGATGCGACGAGGGCAACCTCGACACATTGGATTGATCGTAGGTGAAACATTACGGGCATTTCCCGACGGTATTGGTTGCATGTCGCGCATGTGTGATCGCCCCATCACCATGCGAGGCTTGCTGTACGACACGAGAGCCATTGAAGCGGAATGCGGGCAGCTCGATCAGTTACGGGACAGAGCGTATGAAGTGGAACTTACCCGCCTGGCACGTGTGTTAGCCTGGGACATGCGGGCCTCATTTGCCCGAGAACTCCGTGATATTCTCGGTAGCTGAACATGCCGGCGCGGGCTTGTTATTCAGCGGTACTCTCTAGCCTTACTCCTTGATCTCAAAGATGGCTTCGATCTCGACGGCGGCGCCAGTGGGCAGTGCTGCAAAGCCTAACGCGCTGCGTGCATGATAGCCGTCTCCCTCTTTTCCATAGACCTTGTGCAGCAGATCACTTGCCCCATTGATGATCAGATGTTGATCTGTGAAATCAGGAGCTGAATAAACACATCCCAACAGTTTGAGGACTCGCAGACCGTCAAGCGTACCATGGGTGTTGTGAACCGAGCGAAGGATCTTGCGAGCACAATCCGCTGCAGCTTCATACCCTTGTTCGACCGTTACGTTCTTGCCCAAAACACCTGTCAAGTCACTCGTGTGGCCTGAGGTGATCAGCAGATTGCCAGTCCGGATGCATAAATTCAGGTACCCAGGTTCCAGTGGTTCCAAAGATACGCCTAATTCTTGTGCCGTTTGTTGTGCACTCATGGTATTCTCCTGCAAGTTTCTGTGGGTATGGGTTTCCCCAATCCGTGATCATTTCTGTTGTTGATCCAAGAAGGACCGAAGTGTTTCTTGGCAGCCAAGTTGGCACCCGCCAAGTCTGATCCGTATCTAACGGATTGTGCTGGAAGTCGACCGATAGTGCAAGGGTGCACTCCTTGATCGGAGGCTACGTTTTTCGTCTCCACAACTCATGGCAGCCAGCGGCGGCTAGTAATACAATTCCCGGCAGTAGCGGTGCCCGCATGCGCATGTTGCTCCAATAGACAGCATGTATCATTGTCCATGTAAAGCACATCAAGACGATCCACACCCAGGGTTCTGTGAAGATTTGTTTGCGAAGACTCCACAGTCCAATCAGAGCGAGCACGTAGAGTACACCATACCAAATGCCGACACTAACTCGGACCGTTGCCGATTCAACTGGCTCCTTGTTTTCTTGGTTACCTGCAAATTGAGGTACCAATCCCCACAGTCTGGTCATTTTAACCAATGACGACCAGGCTGCCATTTTAGGAGCCGCCTGTATTGCACTCCAGGCCTCCTGATAACACATTCGGTCGTAGGCCAACTCGTCGGGAGAACTGCTGCGAGGCGGTATGGTGCCAGCCGAGTCCCATGTCTCGCCCCAGTCTCGTTGCCGCAGGTAGTCGTAAAAGGACTGATTGTTGCCTAGAAGAAGAGTGTAGCCACCGTGAGTCGTGGTGATGATCGGACGGCTCCAATGTGCTTGGTTTCGCAGTACCCACGGAGTCAGCACGAGTCCGCAGCCGAGGAACATGGCGAAGCATGGATGCCAGGTCGTGCGTTTCCTCACAGCGTTGCTGGCCAAAAAAATAATCATTAGCACCGTCCAGGCCAAAAAATGGGGACGGCAGAGTGAGGCGGCACCCAGTGAAACGCCAGCTGCTGTAAAGCTCATCAGGCGAGGCTGGCGATGAGCTGTGAACAAACAACAAAGGCACACTGCTGCACAACAACTTGCCAGGGTCTCGGACATCACTTGTGTGCTGTGGTAGACCAAGATGGGGTCACACACCAAGAGGATCCCAGCTGTGATGCTGGCACGGTTGCCCAACGATTGACGGCTCAAATGGACCACCAACAGGATTGTCAACATTCCGGTTAGAATATGTAACAATCCAATCGCCAGCGACGAAGAGATTGGGGCCCACAAACAAAGATGGATCATGAATGGGTAGAGGGGGGGACGATACGCAGTCGGCTCGGATCCCTCGCCGTAGACGCCATGTACCAACAAGTTTTGGGCAAGTTGTCGATAGCCATCGGGGTCGGCGGTAAGTTCATGTGGAGTGAACCAGCAATAACCAATACGCACTACCAAAACTAGTCCCAGGACCAAAAGCCAATGCCGCACGGACCAGGGAGGCTTAAGCTGTGGTGGTGGGTTCAAAGATTTCATCAATAGCCGGATGTGGGTGTTCACACCGCATTTATTGTTGCAAGGCGTACAGGATGAGGTTCATCCCGATTTTTGCAGCATCTTCAGGAATATAGCCTTGGCATTCGAGCGAGGGTGTGTTTTCCAACGCACAGCTGATGTCGTACGGTGAAAACAAGACGGCAAAGTGATCTTCGATGAATAAGCCTTCCAGGCGTGGCGTTACGTTTACAAGCTTGGCACGCAATGGATCGTCTGCCGCGCGTGCCTGCGGGTCACGTCGAGTGACGCGCGACAGGTCGTAACCGCCATATTCCCGTGTCCACATGGGATGGTCCACAGGAACCGGTTGCCAGATGGCATTGTCGGACAAGCTTTGCATTTCGCGTCGAAACGAGGATGCGAATTCAGGGCTTGCGCAGATGGCGTCGGCCAGGATCACCCCACCTCGCTCGACAAAAGCCCGAATCGCGTCTCGCTCAGAAGAACTCAGACGGAATTCACGGCGACCGTGCATATAAAGAATCGGATAGTCGAACAATGCAGGATCCGTGGCGGAAATAAGGCGCTCACGATGGCGAGAAGGCAGTTTCCATTGACGGTCGAGCGAAGCGATCAGGTTTTCCAAGGCTTGTGGAGCATCGTCACTCCCACCCCCGTGACGTAATTTGGGGATTTCCAACACACCTCGGGTACCGCTCGTTGATGCGGTGTGCAGATTCGACGGAGGTATGGCTTCGAGTTTGTCCTTGAGCTGCCGCCCCGTGGCGTATGCCAATACGTTGACCCCCAGGTTGTGACAGGCGGTGATTTTTTGAGAGACAGCAGCTGAGAATGGTGCTTGATGACTATGATCACCGACTCGATCTGTGAGTCCTAACTCCCAATAACATGACAAATCTTCTGGGCAATACACCACGCTTGTTCTACAACAGGCGTCGACTCCCCAAAGTGACTCAGGAGCAAACTTTGGATCCACTTTTGCTTCCGCGAACCATACAGGATGGTCAAACGGCAACTGCCTCAAAGGTTGATTTGGGAAAATCTGTTGCATCAAACGACGAAAATCGCGGTCGAAACCTTCACCACCGCAGCACGCTTCAGCAAATATGAATCCGCCTTGGTCAATGTACGAGCGAAGTTCTTGTTGCTCCTGATCGGTTAGGTCTAGTGAATCGCGCCCGCTAATGAACAACACTGGTGCTTGCAGTAAATCCTCAGCACTTGCCGCGCGAATGTCGACTGTCTGCCAAATCATGTCGCGGCCCCAAGCTTGTTCAGCATAGCGAGTCAAATTGGCTAAATCGCTGCGGTGCTGATTCCATTCTTCTCCCATGCCATATTTGAGCTTTGCAGCAAGAACAGGACGTTGGCCTTTGGAAAGAAAAAGTAACGCCAAGGCGGTGGTGATCGTCGGGTCTTCTGCTTCGATACTAGCGTTTCCCTTCCAAAAACCGCGCAATGTGTCTTGATTAGCCACCAGCATCGCGGCGCCCTCACGGTACCAATCGTGACGACCTATGAATCTCCGGCCTGACAATCTCCCCACGCGTTCTACACCGTAGAGATAGTAAAATACCCACGCACGACCTGCTTGTGGTGGATGGATTGTCACCGGATTGCGGTGGACAGAAAAATGATTTCCTAGCCACTGTAATCCACGTTGAATTCGCGCTTCGGAGTCGTCTTGGTCAACACGCCCACAACATTGAACGCGACCTTCAGGGGACAAGGTGGCATCTCGAGTAAAACGTCCCGCTGCGATTACCAGTGAGGCAATGCCTGCGCACGTCATACTTCCTGTTCCAGGTTGCTCCTCGTCATATCCCCAGGAACCGTCTGGATATTGCATGCCAGTCCAATAGTCGTATGCCAATTCCCAGGTGCGCGGGTCGATGTCGATACCAGCCCGTTCTGCTTCGTGTAAGGCGAGAAGGGCGAACTGGGCGTTGGAGTTGTCACCACCATTGGAAGATTTTTTGGCCGAATAGGACCAACCCCCTTTACGAATCCCAGTCTTGATTTGCCACTCCTGGAGCAGTTCCACATTACGGCGAATCAACAGACGATCCTTTTCCGGTGTCGCTTGACAGAACACCATGGTTTGTAAGGCGGCCACGTAGGTGTGCTTGGGAGCCGACATGGAACGCAGGTGTGCGATCGCTCGAGATATGTGTGGCTCCTGAGGTGCATCGCCAGCATTCAGCAGAGCTAACGTACAGAGGGCAGTTTTGCCGCCCGGGAAGCTGGGATATGAGACCCAATTACCCTGGACGCGATCTTGTTTTTCCAAAAGAAAGTTGCGTGCTCGATGAATGGCTTGCTTCACATGCTCGGATTGAAGATCGTCTTCGGCGGCGAAGGCGACATGAACGAGTAGCGAGCAGCTGAGAGCTGCAAATACAAGAAGCTTTTTCAAAAACATAAGTTGAAGCGCACGAAAGTCTGATGTGACCCGATTTTCTGGGGGTCGCATCCATGGCCAGATACTTTCAACAATCAATCTTCCTACCAGGAGGGGCGTGAGAAACGGATAGGGAGGGTGAAGACGGTAAAGCAAGTGACAATGGGTTAGCGCTTCGCGGCTAATGAGTCTCGCTACCGTCCCGTCGTGGGACGTTCTCTTCTCGCGTAGATTGTGAAGCTGCCGTAGCATGATGCTTTTGACCATGAGAGCCAAGCGGTCGGTTCGTCCTGGACGCTTGCGCAAAGCACGCCGAGCTTAACGGCCGCCACCTGGTGCCTCTGTTCTTAAGTATTATATCCCCAAGTAGTTTGCGACGACAACTCGAATCGAGATCCGTTGCTGAAAATAGCGGGTGGGGATAGAATTGGTTGCCGTTGGGATTCAACGATGGGCCATGGATCACCGAGCTGCCAGTTCGAGCCGTTTGAGGACCGTGGTGACTTACGCTGACCCCACGAATGATTGATTGACCATCCGCCCGGGTGGACAACGTGGTTGAAACTTTTCCTGCTCGGAAAATAGGAAGTGTGTGGTGACGGCCCAAGTTGCGAGGCTTTGCCAGCATCACGCATCGCCTAAACGATCATGAATTTGACGAGGTAGGTCTTTCACAGAGAAAACTTTGTCAAAGCAGTGATCCTGATGAGGAAAATTGTGAAACAAGTTGTCCCAGGGGTGCCCAAATCAGCAAGGATTTCGCGTGGCTACCAAAACCCGCAGCTTGGGTGATGTTCTCCAGGAGTTCAGCCAGCATCGTCAACTCATGCAGCAAGAGCTGCAAAAGACCATCGTCGGTCAGAATGACGTGATCGAGCAGCTGTTCGTTGCCATTTTTACACGAGGGCACTGTTTGTTGGAAGGTGTTCCAGGACTGGCCAAGACATTGATGGTCAGTACGCTGGCGAGAATTTTAGATGTCGAATTCAAACGTATCCAGTTCACCCCGGACTTGATGCCCAGTGACATCACAGGAACGAATGTATTGGAAGAGGAAGATTCTGGCCGGCGTCAATTTCGCTTCGTCGAAGGCCCCATCTTTACCAACGTGCTGCTGGCCGATGAGATCAACCGTACGCCTCCCAAAACTCAGGCAGCATTACTGCAAGCCATGCAGGAACGGGAGGTGTCTGCTGGTATGACGACGTATTCACTTCCCGACCCGTTCTTTACGATCGCGACACAGAACCCCATTGAGCAGGAAGGAACCTACCCGTTACCCGAAGCGCAGCTGGACCGCTTTATGTTCAACATCAAAGTCGGTTATCCGACGGCGGAGGAAGAGGAACAGATTTTGTCGGTCACCACGCGCAACGAAAAAACTGAAGTGAATAAAGTTCTTTCAGGCCGATCGATTGTGAATCTACAAAAGCTTGTTAGCAGTGTGGCAGTTACCGAGCATATTGTGAAATATGTGGCTCATCTCGTTCGGGCAACGCGCCCCAAGGACCCTTCTGCTCCTCCGTTGGTGCAAGAACTTGTGGAATGGGGAGCGGGTCCACGAGCTGGCCAGTTTTTGATAAATGGTGGCAAGGCACTGGCTGCGATGGAAGGTCGTTTTTCGGTTGGTATCGAAGACGTCCGCAAGATTGCGATTCCTGTCCTGCGCCACCGTATCAGTACGAATTTTCAGGCTCAGGCAGAGGGTATGTCTGCCGAAGACATCATTCACCGGCTATTGGAAACGATTCCGGAGCCGGAGGTGTCGAAATTTGCTTAGTCGCGACAAGGGAATCGTTTATCACCTATCCCCAGGTGCCGGCAAGAATGATCCGCCATACCTTGTGGTAGGCGTTCAACGAAATTGCCGTGAAAAGCACAGGTCACTGAAATTCTAAATGCCGGTTCGGTAGCATGGCCGTCCAAGATTATTTGAAACCCGAAGTCATCCGGCAGATTTCACGGCTTGATCTGCGGGCGCAATTCGTCGTCAAAGGTTTCTTGCAGGGATTACATGCCAGTCCCTACCAGGGATTTTCCGTCGAGTTCAGTGAACATCGCAAGTACAGTCCAGGCGACGATCCTAAGGACATTGATTGGTTGGTGTATGCGAAGACGGATAAGTTCTACGTGAAGAAATTCGAGGCTGAAACCAACATGACTGGTTTCCTCATGATGGATCTCAGCCATTCCATGGCCTACACCTACCGACAGCAGTTGTCAAAATTCGACTACGCGATCTGCCTGGCGGCCTCGCTGTGCTATTTGATGATCCAGCAGCAAGATCCCGTGGGGTTGGTCACCTTCGACGAACGAATCTGCAACAGCTTGGCTCCAAAGTCCAAACGCGCACACTTGGGGAACGTATTGTCATTGCTCGCCAATCTGAAACCGACCGGCAAGACCGACGTGGCCCGTAGCGTTCGGCAGTTGGCTGCCATGTTGCGCCAGCGTAGCCTGATCATGATTTTTTCTGACTTGCTCACCGATCCTGAGCCTGTCCTGCGGAGTTTACAGCGGTTACGCCATGGCGGACACGATGTCATCCTGTTCCATATTCTGGATGAGGCCGAGGTCAGCTTTCCATTTGATGGTTTGATCGAGTTCGAAGACCCCGAAACGGGAGACCGGATGGAAGTAGAGGCAGATGGTTACCGACAGGATTATCGCGATCAGGTGGAAGCCTATCGGCAATTTTACCGCAAGGAATGTTTTCGTTCTGGCGTGGACTATGTGCCGTTGGATACCAGCATGCAGTTCGATAAAGCGCTCTTGGAGTATCTCATCAGTAGAAGATCACGGTTTTAGTTCGCCCTAGTGTTTCACATCGGGTGATCAAATCTATCAAAAGTTCACATTTGAAAAATGGTTTGAGAGCCTTGCTATTGGTTGGTTCGAGTTTGATATTTGCAGTTCGTTGTCAAGTTTTGATGAGTTTTTTCGCCCAGGCTGCAAGAAGACAAAGTCCGCGGTGTTGGGCTGGTACCGCCTTGGTGCGACAAGTTGCCTGTGTGTGCGGCTTTGCCATGTAAAAATGACTATCAAAATCCTCCACTGGGTTGCTCGTCAATATTAGGACAGCACATGGCGTTTGTTAACTTATCATTGATTGCGGGTTCTTTGCTCATCGGTGTGCCGATCGCGTTGCATTTATTGATGCGGCAACGAGCGAAACATGCTTTGTTTCCGGCGTTACAGTTCTTGCAATCGCGACGCGAGAAGAATCGTCGTCGTTTGAAGTTGCGGCACTGGTGTTTGTTAGCGATGCGCTGTATCGCTGTGACCGCCTTGGCGTTGTTGTTGGCGCGGCCCAGCGTCGACGCATTGTGGTTTGGCGACGCGTTGCTGATCGGGGGAATCTTGCTTCTTTTGGTATTTGTGTCAGGCTTGGCGGTGGCGTCAGCCTTTTTGCGGCGAGGTTATTTATTGACCGGAACATTGGGGGCTGTGTCTGTGGTACTGCTGGTCAGTTTGCTAGTGGTTGTTGCCGGTGCCGCGTCCAGTCGTGATACTGCTTCTGTCGGTGATGGACAAGCTCCGGTGGCAGCTGTGTTGGCTTTCGACACAGCTCCTCGTATGGATTACCGCCACCAGAATCAGACTCGCTTGGAAGAGGCTCGGCAAACTGCGGAATGGCTCGTTCGTCAATTGCCGTCTGGCAGTTCTATGGCAGTCGCGGATGGTTCTCTGTCCTATCCTGTTTTTTTGACAGAGCGTGGTGCGACTCAGCGGGCGTTAGCCGGATTGAGGATAACGAACGCAGCCACACCTTTGCTGGAAACCGTAGCCCAGGGGTTGGAGGTTTTGCAAAAGCGACCAGACGTACGCCAGGAGTTGTATGTCTTTACGGATCTTGCTGCTGTCGAATGGGAAACAGCATGGGCCGAACAAGTCCGACAGAAGCTTGATGAGGCGCCACAGCCGATCAGTTTGTTCCTGATCGATGTTGGCGTGCCCGGGCCCCAAAACGACTCGTTAGGTCAACTGAAACTGTCCACACAGCAAGTGGCTGAAGGGCGCTCGTTTGGTTTGAGCGCCGAGTTGGTTCATGTTGGACCAGGTAGTGAACGGGCGGTGGAGCTTTACTGGGAGTCTCCAGGTTCGCAACAGCCTTTACGTATCGATGGAGAATTGGTGCCAGTCCCGGCGCGTCGAGCCGATCGAAAAATGGTGCAAGTCTCGGCAGGAACTCCTCAAGTCGTGCAGTTCTCCAGCAGTTTGCTAGAAACTGGTGTCCATCACGGATGGTTGAAACTGTTGGGCTCGGACGCGTTGGCAGCTGATGATACGCTTTACTTTTCGGTCGAAGTTCGTCAGCCCAGTCCTGTGTTGATTGTTGCCGGACCGCAAGCTCAGCCTCGGTTTCTTAGCGAGGCGTTGGCACCAGTCGATTTTCCTGCGCGCTTTGACTGCCAAACCGTTTCGATCGATGAATGGTACCAACTTCAGGAATGGAAACACTACACAGCCATCTGTCTGGTCGACCCGCCACCGATGTCTCCCGAGTCTTGGCGTCGTTTGACGGAATATGTTGAACAGGGAGGTGGACTGGGAGTTTTCTTGGGGCGCAACGCCAGCCCCGTCAACCAGTTTCAGTCCTCGGCGGCCCGCGCTGTGTTGCCGGCCCTGCTAAAGCCGATTGTCATGAGACGGCCTCAAGGAGATGTCTATTTGGCGCCACAACACGACAGCCACCCGTTGTTCAGGGTGTTTCGTTCTGTTGGTTCGGCTGTTCCCTGGCACGCCTATCCGGTTTTCCGTCACTGGTTGATCGACGAAAAAAGTATGGAAGGTCAAACCATTATTTCTTACAGTAACAATCGTCCGGCGCTTTTGGAACGTCAGGTTGGGCAGGGTCGCGTGCTAATGATGACGACTTCTGTTTCTGATGCGGCCAGCCATAGCGAGGTCTGGAATCATTTACCGACCGGTATCGACGCCTGGCCGTTTATGGTGTTTGTGAATGAGACCGTGCGGTACCTGAGCGGTCAAGCGAATCAGCGCCTGAATTTCACAACTGGCGAAGCGGTGACTTGGAAGCTCGATGCTAAAGGACCTAGTCGTCATATGATGTTTACGCCGGATGGCGTATGGCATGACTTACATGCGTCCACTGACGAGCTGCGGATTCATTTGACCGAAGATCCAGGGACGTACCGGTTCGTTTCCGCGAATGATGATTCCCAAGGAGGGTTTTCTGTGAACCTGCCAACAGCGTCAACAGACCTGCGCCGTACCAAGCCCGAACACTTGGATGAGCTATTGGGGAAAAATGGTTACACGCTAGTGCGTACAAGAGACGAAATCATACGTGAACAGGGAGAAGCCCGTTTTGGCAAGGAGTTCTTTCCTTATCTTGGATTATTCCTTGCCATCGTTTTGGGAGTCGAACAGTTATTGGCAAATCGGTTTTATCGACAAGAGAACAATTCTGTCGTCCCGCAAACATGATCGATGCACGTGGATCCAAAAGCCTCACTACACTTTGAACCGATCTTTGGTAGCTACCTGCTGATCATGGTGGTTGGCACACTACTCTTAGTGTCATTGTGTCTGGTAGGTACTTATCGCGCAACCTCCAAGCTACGCCAAGGGACGCTGTGGATACTGCGACTTTCCGTCATCTTATTGGTGGTGTTGTCGTTGCTGCGCCCCGCTTGGGTAACGTTAGAATCACAGCGGCAGCGAGGTACCGTTGTGTTGCTCGTCGATAGTAGCCGTAGCATGCAAATCACTGATATGCCCGGGGGGCAGTCACGATGGGATAGTTTGCGCACTGCCGTACAACAAAGTTTGCCTGATCTCGAAGTGCTCAACGAAGACTTTGATATCAAGTTCGTGACGTTTGATGAGCAACGTCGTCTGCTGGAGTGGTCCGGAGGTGATCTACCATTGCCAGCGAC
>MDTE01126166.1_pt1 | contig 11836 bp, 7 predicted proteins | sample 811231 | NCBI WGS metagenome assembly MDTE01 (sample SAMN05326651, study PRJNA326480) | marine metagenome | isolation source: seawater | place: Indian Ocean: Red Sea | collected 2010
TATCACGCCGAGCTACTAGAAGGCGCTCATCAGGGCCTAACCAATAACATTCGTAGTCAGCATGAACACTGAAACGATTAGAAGACAATTCCGCAATTGAACCAAAGAACGGTTCGGCATGATTGCTTGATCTGGCAAGCATGCTCATATCACAGCGGAGATTAAACTGAACTTTCTCAGTGATCTCCTGCATCTCGACACCACAACTACCGTCGATACCAAGCGCCTCGCGCGGTACAACAAACTCCGCTAAAGATGATTGGATGTAGATATTATTGTTAGTCATTTGCAATTAACAGCAACACTATGACATCTTCGACCAATCACTATGCTTCTTGCCTTTTATTCTTTGGGTCATAGAAATTTGGCGACCTAATAGTTGCTGGCACAATTCGCCCATCTATTAGGTGCGCATAAACTTTACCTCCATGCCTCTTGATGCCTCCTTTAACTAACGCTAAAGCGATTGATCTATTTAGCTCCACGCTCATATAGCTGGAGGTGACGTGTCCAACCATATCTACTGGAATAGATCTGTTTTGCTCATTAGTAAGTTGTGCGCCTTCTGGAAGTATCAGGAGTGGATCATCAGTCTCCAGTCCTACGAACTGCTTTCTGTTGTCTCTTTTCATATCCTCTCGAAATAATGAGCGTTTACCAATAAAATCCTTATTTTTACTGACGATCCAATCCATACCCAAATCATGAGGCGTTACCGAACCATCAGTGTCTTGCCCGACTATGATATAACCTTTTTCTGCCCGCAATATATGCATAGTCTCAGTCCCGTAGGGAGTGATATTGAGAGATTCTCCAAACTTCATAATAGTGCTCCACAAGCTGTAGCCGTAGTTAGCAGGCACATTAATTTCATAGCCCAGCTCACCACTAAAACTAATACGGAAAATCCGAGATGGAACGCCAACATAGCTTGCAGACACAACTGACATAAACGGGAAGACTTCCTCAGAAAAATCCAAATCAGGATATAGATTTGCCATTAACCGGCGACTATCAGGACCGGCTAAACTAACAACTGCCCACTGGTCTGTCACCGAGGTAAGGTATACCTTCAAATCAGGCCATTCGGTCTGAAGCCAACGCTCCATCCATGTGAGTACAGGCCCTGCACCGCCAGTGGTAGTTGTCATTAGATAATGATTATCGCCAATCCTTGCCGTGACACCGTCATCCATTACCATGCCATCTTCCCCAAGCATGAGTCCATACCGGCAGCGCCCCACGGGTAGCTTAGACCATGAGTTTGTATAAAGCCTATTCAGGAGCGTAGATGCATCTGGCCCTCGAATCTCGATCTTTCCGAGTGTCGATGCGTCTAGAGCTCCGACTCCGCCTCGAACAGCAAGACATTCGCGCTTCACCGAATCATCCATAGTTTCACTGTCTCGCGGGTAATACCATGGCCTCTTCCACTGTCCTACATTCTCAAATGCAGCACCTGCCATGACATGCCACTCGTGTATTGGACTCTTCCTGACCGGATCAAATAAATAGCCGCCAATTGATCTCCCACTTATAGCGCCAAAGGTCACAGGCGTGTAGTTGGGCCGAAACCGAGTAGTCCCTAACTCGCTGATATCCACTCCGAGATATTTAGCTACAATGCCAGCTCCGTTGATATTGCCAAGTTTGCCTTGATCAGTGCCAAAGCCAAGAGCGGTATAACGCTTAACGTGTTCGATGGCTGTATAGCCCTCACGCACAGCTAAACGAAGATCGCTAGCCGTTGTGTCATTCTGTAAATCAACGAAGCTCTTATCATTATGTAGATTCAATTGCGATGGAGGAACTTCCCACATTGGCTTCAGGGCTTCACTGCTTTCGGCTATAGTAAAGGGAATATCGGGTATCTGACCAAGCTTTAAATCGGCCCCTAGTGCAGCACTCTTACCAGCCTCAACTCCATCAACAAAGCATTCCCGTAGTGCAATATGCCCCTTTGCCGCACCAACTGATCTCTCACTCTGAACTGATTTTCCCGGAACAAACATTCCGGCACTCTGGTCATATTCTGGCCGACCTCCTGATTGAGCATGAAGATGTACCACGGGATTCCAGCCACCGGATACACCCAAAGTATCGCACTTCAGCTCCCCTTTATTTGTTAAAATCAAATCACCTTGGCTATTCGCCCTTGCGAGCTGCACCTTTTTCAATCCATTGAAGCCACCTCTTGCAGCTACTACAACATGATCATCATAAATTGGTATCCCAGTCGATCGTGCTCGTTCAACAATGGTACTTTTTGGATTTTTCCTAATATCCACAATCCCAACGACCTCACCACCTGACTCCACTAAACTGAGTGCAGTATGGTAAACCGAGTCGTTGTTTGTGAAGAATGCTACTTTGCTCCCTGCGAGAACCCCGTAACGCAAAAGGTAAATTCGGATCGCAGAAGCCAGCATTACGCCCGGAATATCGTTGCTGCAAAAAACTATAGGCCTCTCGATTGCACCAGTAGCAAGTATTACTTCCTTAGCTCGCACTCGCCATAAACGCTCACGCCTTAATCTTTCGTTGTGATGCTCTAGATGGTCTGTAAGTCGCTCGTTAATGACCACAAAGTTGTGGTCATAATAACCAGTTGCAGTTGCGCGTTTAAGCAGTCTGACATCCGGATAACTCCTTAATTCAGTTATCACATCTTTTAGCCAATATTTAGCGAGTTTGCCGCTAATGGTTTCTGTTTTAGATAGCAAGCTCCCACCAATTTCTGATTGATCGTCCACTAGTAAAACGCGGCCACCACTCCTAGCAACAGTTAGCGCAGCAATTAGGCCGGATGGTCCGCCTCCGACCACTAAAACATCGCAGAAGTAATGCATTTTGTCGTAGGTATCAATATCCTGCCCACTTGGTGCATATCCTAGCCCAGCCAATCTTCTGATACGCTTCTCATATCTATGCCAAAAACTCTTGGGCCACATAAATGTCTTGTAATAAAAACCTGCTGGAAGAAGGCCTGAAAAAACATTGCTAATGGCAAGCGTGTCAAACCGTAGCCATTTTGATGGAGTCACTGAATGCGCAACAAGTCCCTGATATAATTCAATCTGAGTAGCACGTAGATTTGGGACGCGTGTATTATTTGCCCCTATCTCTACAATTGCATTTGGCTCCTCCGACCACGCGCCGACTATCCCACGAGGCCGATGGAATTTAAAACTCCGCCTGATCACTCTAACATTGTTTGCAATCAATGCAGAAGCAAGCGTATCGCCCTCGAAACCCCAATACTGACGTTTATTAAACGTAAAAGAGATTGGCCGTGTCCTTTTGACATGACCAGCATCGGGAGTGCGGAGCATCTGTGTCATCAATCTAATTCCGGAGGGTTAGCTCCCATTTCATAGTAGGCGATAAACTTATAGGTCACTGTATCTCGTATAGCATTGAACCACCTTCGGCAGCCAAATATGTGACACCATTGCTCGTAATGTCGCCCACAGGGGTTCTTCCGAAAGAAGAGATAGTCCGCCCACTCTATATCATCTAACGCGTCTGGCTCTAAAGGACGTGAGATATGAGCTTCTCCTCCACAACTGAACTCACTTTGGTCACGTGGTCCACACCAAGGGCATTCTATCTGCAGCATCTCAATAATTTCTCATCAATGCGCCACTCCCGCTGCCCCATGTTCATCAATTAATGCTCCAGTATTGAATCGCTTGATTGAGAATGGTGCATTTAGTGCGTGCGGCTGACCTGTTGCTATCGTATGAGCAAAAACCCAACCTGAGCCAGGCGTCGCTTTGAATCCACCTGTCCCCCAACCACAATTAATATATAAGCCTCGCACATCGGTTTCCCCGATAATCGGGCATGCATCGGGGCATACGTCGACTATGCCTCCCCACTGACGTAACATCCGAACTCGACTAAAAGCCGGAAACAATTCGACAATGGCGCTCAAATTTCCTTCGATAATCGAAAAACTGCCTCGTTGTCCGTAGCCAACGTAAGAATCAACTCCTGCCCCGATAACCAGTTCTCCCTTGTCTGATTGACTAATGTATCCGTGTACTGCATTTGACATGACAACAGTATGTAGAATTGGTTTTAATGGTTCCGACACTAAAGCCTGTAATGGATGACTCTCAACAGGAAGTCTCAGTCCTGCCATCTCCGCGACGGTACTCGAATGCCCAGCGGTTACGATACCAACATTACTTGCATTAATAGTGCCGCGACTGGTATACACGCCAGATACCCTACCTTCATTTCTCTGTATTCCTGTCACCTCGCAATTCTGTATTATGTCGACACCAAGTTGATCAGCTGCGCGAGCAAATCCCCATGCAACAGCATCATGCCGTGCCACACCACCGCGCTTTTGCAGAGATGCCCCCAAGATAGGGTAACGAGCATCAGGAGAAGTATCCAATATTGGAACAAGGCGTGCCACATCTGCTGTTGTCAATACCTCGCTATCAATACCATTAAGATAGTTCGCATTGGATCGTCGCTCAATATCCCGCATATCTTGGAGAGTGTGTCCAAGATTTAGTACACCACGCTGGCTGAACATAACGTTATAGTTGATATCTTGGCTTAGGCTCTCCCAAAGTTTTAATGATTTTTCATAGATGCGTGCAGACTCGTCCCAAAGATAGTTAGACCTCACAATTGTTGTATTTCGCCCAGTATTCCCCCCACCGATCCAGCCCTTTTCTAGAACTGCCACGTTACTAATGCCAAAAGTCTTAGCTAAATAGTAAGCTGTAGCTAAGCCATGACCGCCGCCACCAATGATGATCACGTCATAAGCTTTCTTTGGATCCGAACTACGCCACGCTGCTTGCCAGTTTGCATGGGAGGTCAATGCATTACGTGCAATGCTAAATATTGAATACTTCTTTTTCATTTACTAGGCAGTAATGGTAACGTCGACTTGATAATATTGTATGTAGGTATCGCACAAACTTATCGGGATAGCTGAAAAAGGGTTGTTCATTAATCCATCCTATAAACTGGAAATCTTGCGCATAACTTTTTGACAGCTGTACGAACATCGTCAACAACAGATTCGTCCTCCATGTGATCTAAAATATCGCAGATCCAGTTCGCAATCTGACTCATTTCGCGTTCTTTAAATCCCCGTGTAGTACCGGCAGGGGTCCCAATTCGAAGCCCGCTTGTCACAAATGGAGATCGTGGATCATTAGGAACTGAGTTTTTGTTAACCGTTATGTTGGCTCGACCGAGAGCTGCATCCGCGTCTTTGCCTGTAATATCTTTATCGATTAGGTCTAGCAGAAATAAATGGTTGTCAGTTCCCCCAGATACAACCGAGTAACCTCTTTCCATAAATGTGGCTGCCATATGCTTAGCATTAGCTAGTACCTGCTTTTGATATGCTAAAAATGATGGCTCCAGGGCCTCCTTGAATGCCACAGCCTTGCCTGCGATTGCATGCATAAGAGGGCCTCCCTGAGTGCCCGGAAATACTAACGAGCTAAGTTTCTTTTCAATTGTTTCGTTGGAGCGGGCCATGATCATTCCACCGCGCGCGCCTCGCAATGTCTTGTGAGTCGTTGTTGTTGTGATATCAGCAATTGCAACTGGGCTCGGATAGAGGTTCGCAGCAACTAGTCCTGCAACATGAGCCATGTCAACCATTAGATAGGCGCCAATGCTATCAGCGATTACCCGAAATCTTTCCCAATCTACTACTCGGCTATAGGCCGAAAAACCCGCTACTATCATTCGCGGCTTGTGCTCCTTCGCCAGAGCCTCAACCTCATCATAGGCTATCTCGCCACTTGATTCGTCTAATCCATACTGGACCGCGTTATAAAGTTTGCCAGAAAAATTAACTTTCGCGCCATGCGTCAAGTGTCCACCATGAGCGAGGCTCATGCCCAAAACGCCGTCATGAGGTTCTAGTAAAGCCATGTACACCGCAGCATTAGCTGAGGAGCCCGAGTGGGGTTGCACATTAACATAGGGAGCGTTAAATAGTTTTTTTGCGCGCTCAATTGCGAGTGATTCGGCAACGTCAACATGTTCACAACCGCCATAGTATCGACGTCCGGGATAACCTTCTGCATACTTATTGGTTAATACTGAGCCTTGAGCCTCTAACACGCGTGGGCTGGTATAGTTCTCGGACGCAATTAACTCAATATGCTCCTCCTGACGACGCTCCTCGTCCTGTATTGCTTGAGCTAGTTCTGGGTCGATATCTGCTATACAATCACTTTTTCTAAACATGGTTTCCGCCCTTAATAGTGTGGGTGCCTACAACACCAATGAGTTCCCTATAGCTTATATTATAGCAAGGCAAAAACCGGCATTTTGCTGACTTTAAACTAGCCACTATAAACTAGGAGACAAATTAGTAATTTTATGGGCTATCGCCCATGTTTTGTTCTCCATGGCCTATATTAAACTGCCTTATAGCTTCGAGAGAAAGTCCACTGTGATATCGAACTTGGTGCTCACCATACTGCCACGTTTCGCCTGCCGGGCATGACAATCGAGCCAGGCATTTATCAGCACATCGAGATTGGGGTAATGTTCGATAATTTATACAGGCATTAAGGTTAAAATCATCATCGCTGTTTACCGCGCTAGCCGGACATTGAACCTGGCATGCCCTTTCGTAACAGGTGTCGCAAGGCCGGTCACTTCGAGTGACAGGGCTACTAGCCAGAGGCAAATCAATCACTAGTGCTCCTCGGCATGCGAACCACGTTCCGTACTGAGAATGTATATCTAAGCCTAATGGCGAAGCATGACTCCATCCTGCCTCTCGGCATAACCGCTGCAATGGAACAATTTTTGATCCAGGGTATAACCACTGGATCGCCGGCTCGCCCCAGTATAGCTTCACTGCTTGTCGAATGGTTTCCTCAGCATAAGTATCAATCGGATCGGGACGACTAAACTTATCTTCGGTTAAAAGATCCCACAACGTAGTCCCTGCTGAGCCAAACAACACCACTCTAGCATCCACGGGCAGGAATATGTCTAGATCGAAAAAAGACTTGCGAAGACTTGCAATCCAGCTAGACGGATCCATAATTGAAAACAAATTAAATCCGCGCTGCTCTAACCATGCCTCAATACATTCGGTTGGTTTGCTCAATAATTCACCTGTGATTTCTTTATATCCTGTACAAATTTATACTATCCGAGCCTACTTCCATAACGTTATCGCGAAATCATGAAAACTATCGCAATACATGGCCATCGAGGCGCACGAGGCTATGCTCCTGAGAATACGCTAGCTAGCTTCCAGCTGGCAATAGAGCAAAATGCTAGCGGTATCGAACTCGACGTAAGTGTAACCCGTGACAAACAGATCATTATATATCACGACCCATATATTAATCCGGATACAACGAGAGAGCCAAATGGTACAGCAGTGCTGCATGATAAATGGCGCATCTACGATATGCAGCTCAAGCGTATACAGCAATTTGACGTTGGATGCACAGACCCTACTAGCAATTATGGATCCCAGTTTCCTAACCAAATTCCAGTGCCGGGTCAGAAAATACCAACACTCAGACAATTATTCATTTGGCTTGAAAGAATTGATTCTCCTGAAACTGTAGTAAATATTGAAATTAAGTCTGACCCTAGAAAGCCACATTGTTCGCCACCTCCCGCTGAGTTTGCTTCTTTAGTCTTGGAGGAGATTCGGCGTGCACCTACGACGAATCCTGTATGGATCCAGTCGTTTGACTGGCGTTTGCTAAGAGAGGTTCAAATTCAGAATCCACGAATCCCCACTGGTTACCTAACTTCACAACAACCGTTTTTCGACACGGTTACTGCATCAGAACACGGACAGTCGCCCTGGCTTGCAGGCTATGATCCTTACAAATATAACGATTGCCTGCCCCGGGCTATTTATGCAGCTGGAGGGCACTATTGGGGACCTGATTATCGAGACCTTAGCGCTGAATTAGTCGCAGCAGCACAGAGCAACTATCTAACTATTCATGCCTGGACAGTCAATTTGTACTCAGACGTCGTTACATTAGTCGATTTAGGTGTCGACGGTATTACATCAGATTATCCAAAGTCTGCGATAGAGGCGTCTAGCTGTATTGCCGGAAATTCGGAACGAAATTCTGCTCACAAAACAAACGTTACGCAGAGATAACAGCTAATTCAGGATTACATAAAATGCCCAACATATTTGATATTGGTCTGGACAAAAATATCGCAAACTATACTCCTCTATCTCCTTTATCCTTTTTATTGCGATCTGCCTTTGCATTTCCAGAACATCCTGCGATCGTCTACGGTGATCTATGCCGAAGCTGGTCTGAAACAGCAAACCGCTGTCTTCAGCTGGCATCAGCACTTAGTATTCTTGGCATCGGAAAAGGCGATACTGTATCCATCATCGCCCCTAACATACCTGAAATGTTCGAAGCTCATTTCGGTGTGCCGTGGACGGGTGCAGTTCTGAATGCATTAAATACTCGATTAGAGCCTGCTACGCTTGCATATATCATTGATCACGCGGAAACGAAAATTATTCTCACTGATGCCGAATATTCATCAGTAATTAGTCAAGCAATGGCCCTATCCAACAACAAGCCACTAGTTATAGATATTATCGATCCGAGAGCTAATTGTGATGCCAGAATCGGCTTAACCGATTACGAAGAATTACTGTTAATGGGCTCCTCAGATTACAAAGCTAGAGGACCAAAAGATGAATGGGACGCAATAAGCCTTAATTACACCTCTGGGACAACCGGGCAGCCTAAGGGGGTAGTCTACCATCACCGAGGCGCCTACCTAAACGCTATTAGCAACGCTATTGATTGGAATATAACAGCGCACCCAAGATACTTATGGACACTGCCAATGTTTCACTGTAATGGTTGGTGCTTTCCCTGGACTTTAGCGGCACTAGCCGGCACCAACGTATGCATGCGACACGTCAATGCAAAAGATATCTACGAAGCTATAGCTACTCATCATGTAGAGTACTTTTGTGGAGCGCCTGTTGTTCTTAACTTAATAATTAATGCAATGGCTAACGAAATTCGCGAATTTGAACACACCGTTAATGTAATGACCGCAGCGGCACCGCCCCCCCCGTCCGTCTTAAGTGCTATGGAACTAGCAGGCTTTTCCATGACGCATGTATACGGCTTAACAGAAACGTATGGACCTGCTGTAATTAATGCCTGGCAATCACACTGGGATGATCTCTCTAAAGACGTTCAAGCACAGCTCAAGGCGCGACAAGGCATCGCATACAGTTCTCTTGATCATCTCCAAGTACAAAATCCCGACACTCTTAGTGAAGTTAAACATGATTCGGTCGAGTTAGGTGAAGTCGTTTTTCGCGGTAACATTGTAATGAAAGGTTATCTTAAAGATGCTGCTGCTACCAAGAAGGCATTTCACAATGGATGGTTCCACTCGGGTGACATTGCGGTAACTCATCCTGATGGATACATTCAACTCAAGGATCGATCTAAAGACATAATTATTTCAGGCGGTGAAAACATTTCCTCTATCGAGATTGAAAACGTGCTGTATACCCACCCGTCAGTACTTGAGGCTGCTGTAGTCGCGCAACCCGACATTACATGGGGAGAGCGGCCTTGTGCATTTGTTCAGCTCAAATCTTCTTTTACAAACACTACGGAGGGAGAGCTACTTACACATTGCCGAAACATTCTTGCGCATTACAAATGCCCTGATCGAATAATCCTACGTGAATTACCTAAAACATCAACCGGGAAAATACAGAAATACAAGCTACGCGAGATTGCGAAAGACAACAGTAGCGATTAACCGGGCAATTGTAATAGCAAGGCACCCCAATAAAAGGGGCGCCTTGAAAGTTTGATACTTAGGAACTGCCGCAGAGCCAGCTGAGTACAGCCGAATCGCAAGCTCGTCCTGCTGTGTCTGATACCGTTGCACACCCTGTCAAGAGGCTTGTTGCAAGTATCAGAGCAAACACTATCTTCCTCATCACTATATCTCCTTTAAGCCAAATACGAAATCTAACACGAGAACATGCCACCTCGCCAGAAAACTGTCTATTACGGGGTTAGCCGAACAACTCACTATGAACGGTCAATAACGTCCCAATTGAGCAATTCATTATTGATTATATACCCTAACAGATATCAAAAATGGATCAATAAGGGCGGTTTATCAAGTATATCCAATAGACTTTGTAGAAATTTACTAACTGTGTCGTCTCTAACTACAGCTCACCCAGAAAACAAACCTGGATCAACTTGCTCAAGATTACTCGACTTCATTAGTTAAAAGATGTAAATACGTTCTAACCGTTTGCCAGCTTCTTGGTGCTAGGAGACCCTAGCCCGGAGGACTCTCTGCTACTATTACCGTTTCGACTGCGAAAACCATACCACTCCCCGGATCGCCGAATCTCTACTGATTTATCTATAGCGCAAAACTTATATCTTGCTCACTGGGTTTCCATTACCGCACCCAACAGGGTACTCTTAACTCTTATACTTATCATTCGTAGAAACACAATGACTGAAAACATACAATCCATGCCTCGAGAATCAATGGAAGTTGATGTAATTGTCGTAGGAGCTGGCCCAGGAGGGCTGGCGACTGCATGCAAGCTCATGCAACTTAGCAATGAACTAGATGCTTCTTTAACTGTTGTCGTTTTAGAAAAAGGTTCTGAAGTCGGCGCACATATACTATCCGGCGCCGTAATCGAAACAACTGCTTTGGATGAACTCTTCCCGGATTGGAATAGCTCAGAAAACATTGCAGAAACTAAAGTAAGCCGTGATGAAATAAATTTCTTCCTAAGCAAGAAACGAAGTCTCAGGTGGCCAGCAGCTATTGCCCCGAAAACAATGAGGAACGAAGGAAATCTAATATGTAGTCTTGGCCGAATTACTAAGTGGCTGGCAAAAAAGGCAGAAGAACTTGGTGTAGACATTTATCCTGGGTTTGCTGCTACCGAGGTATTATTTGGTAACAGTGACGAAGTTGTGGGCGTTGCCACAGGCAACATGGGCGTAACGGTTGATGGCCAGCAAAAAAATACATATCAACCTGGCATGGAACTGTACGCTAAATACACTATTTTTGCGGAAGGATCACGAGGGCAGCTTGGAAAGCAAATGATAGCTAAGTATGAGCTAGATAAAGACTGCAGCCCGCAACACTACGCGATTGGCCTCAAGGAGTTATGGGAAATCGACAATTCTAGACATGATTTAGGACTTGTCACGCACAGTGTCGGCTGGCCGCTTTCGGAAACTAATTCGTCTGGCGGATCTTTTCTATATCATCTGAACAATAACATAGTCTCGCTGGGACTTATCGTTGATCTAAATTATCGTAATCCATATTTGAGCCCGTTTGACGAGCTTCAACGGTACAAAACCCACCCTAAGGTTTCAAATATTTTGCAGGGTGCTAGGCGTATTGGCTATGGGGCTCGCGCGATAACCAAAGGTGGATTTAATTCTCTGCCGAAAATGTCCATGCCTGGCGCATTCCTGATCGGATGTAACGCTGGTACGCTAAATTTCTCTAAAATAAAGGGTACGCATACTGCTATGAAATCTGGGCTTATTGCAGCTGAAATCGTGTTTAATGAACTGCATTCGACGAATACTGGGGGGAAAGATCTGCATCAATACCAAGAAGCATTTCTGTCATCTTGGGCTGGGCAAGAGCTCTATCGATCACGAAATTTTGGTCCTGCTTTACATCGTTTTGGAACATATATCGGTGGAGCATTTAACTACATTGATCAAAACATTGCGCGTGGAAAATTACCTTTTACCGTATACGATAAAACCGTGGACAAGGATAGCTTAGATGA
>MDTE01150343.1_pt1 | contig 11836 bp, 13 predicted proteins | sample 811231 | NCBI WGS metagenome assembly MDTE01 (sample SAMN05326651, study PRJNA326480) | marine metagenome | isolation source: seawater | place: Indian Ocean: Red Sea | collected 2010
CAGAGCGTGCCCGCCGCAGAAAACTGCGTCGCAAGGGCCAGGGCAGTCAACGCGGCCTGTATCGCGACGACAAACACGGGCACATCTTCGGCGTTTGCGCCGGGATTGCTGACTACTTCTACATGGAAACCTGGCAGATCCGCATGGCCGCGCTTGCGGGGTTGTTTTTCTTCCCCGGCGTCACCCTGCCGGCGTACTTCATCGCCTACTTCGTCATGGACCCGAAACCCTACTACCGGCGCGTGACAGACCGGTTCCAGGAACTCGACGACGAACCCACGAAGGCGCCCATGCCACGATCCGAACGCAGGCAACGCAAACAGGCACACCCTGCCGCAGGGCCCGAACGCATCGACAATGCGCAGGCAATGCGGAGTGCAAAAGCGCAGTTCGCCGACATCGAGGAGCGGCTGCGTGCGATGGAAGGGCATGTGACGTCACCGTCCTTCGAACTCAAGCGCGAAATCCGCAAGATGTCCGGGGATTCCTGATGCGTCAGGAGCGCACTATCAGCGGTGTCGAAGCGGTGACCTTCGGAGGTCCGGGGACGCTGCGCGTCGTCCAGGCCGAAACCGAATCGCTCGCGTTGACGGCGTCGCATTCCGTCCTCCCACAACTCCAGAGCAGGGTTGCAGGCAAGGTCCTGCACCTTGGGGTCGCGCGCGGGCCGGTGACGCCCATCGGGTTGATGCGCCAGGCGGTCACCTGGGATCTCGGGGTGCGCGAGCTGCAGAGGCTGGTCATGACGGGCAGTGGCTCGATCGTTCTGCCGGACCTCGACATGGACGAACTCGTCGTCGAACTGCAGGGTTCGGGCGGTATCCGGTTTGCCCACCTGACGGCGGACCGGCTGCTGGTCAAGCTGTCAGGATCCGGCGCAATCAGCCTTGCGGGGGATGTCGAGACCCAGCAGGTCAGGATCACCGGTTCAGGAAGTTATGAAGCGATGCACCTCGTCAGCGACTACGGTTCGATCGCGGTCGCGGGGTCCGGTACGGCGGACGTCGCCGTGAATGACGACCTTGACGTGCGCATCGCGGGTGACGGCAAGGTGAACTACTCCGGATTTCCGGAGATCACCAAACAGATTTCCGGCTCCGGCAAGCTGACGCGCATTCGACGCCCGGCGGCACACCGAAGCTCCTGAGGCGCCCGCACGGGCCAAACAACGGTTTCATCAGTCTGGGAAAGGGAGAGAACCATGGGATTCTGGACAGCACTCATGATCGTTTCCATCGTCGGAATCATTGCCGGCAGCATCGTAACGATCGTGCAGCTTGGCACCTCGAGTGGCGGCAAGGGCATGAGACAGAAAATCGGCGCGCTCGAGCAACACCTCAACGAACTCGAAGCGGAGCTCGAGGATGCGCGGAACCGCGTGGTCGTGCTCGAACGCATCGTGACCGACGACAAATCGGACCTCTCGCGCCAGATCGACGATCTGGCCGGGGGCTGATCAGGGCCCTAGTAGTCCAGGACGTTGCCGTCGAGGTCATCCGGGAGTTCGACGTCGCGTCCTGAAACGAATCGGAACGAGGTCCACTCGTTCGCCCGTGTGCCCGTTCGCTCCTCTGTGAATGCGCCCTCGGAGTAGTCTTCGACAGCCAGTCTCCAGAACGGCAGCGCCTGAACATTGGCCGCCATCACGTCCACCTGCCAGTTGCCCACAAACAGATCCCACAGTCGCCGTGCCGCGGCCGTCCCGACCCCGGAGCGCCGAAAGCGCCGGATCACGAAGAACTCGGACATCTCGATCACAGACTCGCCGGTTCTCGGCTCGCTGAGGATGCGGATGAGGGCGAATCCGGCCAGGGTTCCGTCCGCCCGGATGATGAACGGATACCGGTTGGGGTCTTCCCAGTAGTGGTCGAGATAGGGATACGCGAACGTCCCGTCCGGTTCGATGTCGACATCATCGAATTCGGAGAAGTCGTGCAGATAGAGATTCAGCAGATTGGCGAGGATGTCTCGTTCGCTGTTCTTCGCTGAGGTGACCTTGATGTCCATGCGCGGGATGTTCATGGCTGCGTGCGTGCAGTGCAAGCTCAGTTGTTGTCGAACACGCGATCCGGGTAGTTGGTGAATACGCCGTCGACGCCTATTGCGCGCATCCGCTCGATGTCCGCCGGTTCGTTCACCGTGTAGACGTAGACCCGCAGGCCGGCAGCGTGGGCCTGTTCCACGGTTGCCGCATCCGTGAGGCGCAGCGAGAGATTGATCGAGAACGCGTTATGGGTCCGGCCGATCGCCACGAAATCCGCGGCTCTGCCAAAGAGTGGCGCGTGTCGATAGCGCCGGCTCGCCCGCGCGAGTTCGGCGTGACGGAACGACGACAGCAGAAAGTGCTCTGGCGCCCAGGCAGCGCCAGCGGTCAGATCATCGAGCAGGGCGCAGACAGGCGCAGCCGTATCGGGGCCCTTCAGTTCGATGTTGATTCCGCATCGCCCTTCGGCGAGTTCGCAGACTTCGCGGAGCAGCGGGATCTGCTCTCCGTTCCCGGCGTCGAGCGCGCGCAGTTCCGGGAGCGGGAGTTCCATCACGGCACCGGTGCCGTTCGTCGTACGGTCCACGTCGTCGTCGTGAATGACGACGAGTTCGTCCCCGACCGCGTAGACGTCCAGTTCGATCCAGGGGCAGCCCATGTCGATGGCGAGTTCGAAACTTGCGAGCGTGTTCTCGGGCGCGTGGCCACAGGCGCCGCGATGCCCGATGCACGCGAAGTCAATCTCTTCGAGGCGCTTCATGGGTCCTCACCCTGGCCGTTTGCGCACAGCGTAACGGACGTTTGCCGGTGATGCAGGCGCCTGAAACGGACAACCCGGTCGCTTTGGCCGTACAATGGATCGTCCCGTCGGGAATCCTGAAACGGCCAGCCAGGGCGTCGCGCGCTTCGACGACATTTGCAGATTGCGCGCGGCACACGCCCTGGCGCTGACCACCTCGGGTGCCGGTCGACGAATCAGCCAACAGAACATCAGGAATCCGTGAGCTACCAGGTTCTCGCACGCAAGTATCGGCCCGCCAGTTTCGCCGAAATGGTGGGTCAGCAGCACGTCCTGAAGGCGCTGATCAACGCGCTCGAAGCGGACCGGCTGCATCACGCCTATCTCTTCACGGGTACCCGCGGCGTCGGCAAGACCACGGTTGGCAGAATTCTCGCGAAGTGCCTGAACTGCACGCAGGGGGTGACGTCGACTCCGTGTGGAACCTGTTCCTCCTGCGTCGAGATCGCGGAGGGGCGAAGCGTTGACCTGATCGAAGTGGACGCCGCATCGCAGCGTGGGGTTGATGAAACCCAGCAACTGCTCGAGAACGTGCAGTACATGCCAACGCGCGACCGTTTCAAGGTGTACCTCATCGACGAGGTGCACATGTTGACCCCCCACAGCTTCAACGCGTTGCTGAAGACCCTCGAAGAGCCGCCGCCGCACGTGAAGTTTCTCCTCGCGACGACAGAGCCGAAGAAACTGCCCGTGACCGTGCTCTCGCGGTGCCTGCAGTTCAACCTGAAGAACATGACGACCGACGAGGTGGTCCTGCATCTGCGCAACGTGCTGCAGCAGGAGGGGATCGAACACGACGACGCTGCGCTCTGGCTCCTGGGACGCGCCGCAGACGGCAGCATGCGCGACGCGTTGTCCCTGACCGATCAGGCGATCGCCTATGGAGGGGAGCAGGTCGGCGAGTCTGACGTTCGGGCCATGCTCGGGGCATTTGACCGTCACGAGATTCAGGCGTTGCTCGAAGCGGTCATAGACAATGACGCGGACGCGCTGTTGGGGCGGGTAGCGACGCTTGCCGAGTTCGCGCCGAGCTATGAGGCATTGCTCGACGACCTGCTTCGACTGCTGCACCGTATCGCGGTGGGGCAGTTCGTTCCCGGAAGTATCGACAACTCCGAAGGTGACGCGGGCGCGGTGCAGGCCCTCGCTGAGCGCATGCACAATGATGATGTGCAGCTCTGCTACCAGATTGGGCTCATGGGGCAGCGGGATCTGCCGCTCGCGCCCGAACCGCGGGCCGGCTTCGAGATGATCCTGCTGCGCATGCTTGCGTTCCGGCCGGAAGATGGCGGGACCGCCGTCTCCCCGGACGCCGCTCGCTCGGCCTCTGACAACGGCCGCGCTGGCATGGCCACGCCCACCATGTCGGCGCCTGAAATGCGGGCGGACGCAGCGACGAACGAGCCGCCTGCGGCGCAGGTCCCTGCGGAGCTTGGGGCGATCGATCTCGAATCGCTCGGTCCCGCCGCCCGCCATGCTGCACGGATTGCCGCGCTGAACGCAGGGTCGGCGGTTGCCGATACCTTGCCCGAGACCCACCCGCTGGCTGCGGACGCGTCGGCTGACACAACGCCTGAGCCAACGCCTGAGCCAACGCCTGACACAACGCCTGCAGAGCGGGAAGCGCCCCGCCGTGGCACGATGCCAGAGGAGCCGGCGCGCGCCGCGGCGCCACCTGAGGACGATCGACTCGATTTCGATGCACCGCCGGTTGAGCCTTCGGCATCTGAAGGCAACGAAGTGCCAGGATCAGAATCCTCCATTGCAACTCCGTCTGCCCCCAGATCATTGCCCGCCGGAGCTGCAGTGGATTCCGCATCCGTGCCCGAGCCGGCCGCCCGGCCCGACCGGGAGCGTTTCCCTGATGCCGTGGCCGATCCGGCAACTCGGGCCGCACCTGGGTCAGACGTCCATGCGTCCACGGACCCGGCAGGTGCCGCACCGGCAGAGGAGGCCGGGACGATCGCCGCCTCGGATCCCGCGGTGGAGCAGCAGTGGTTTGATCTCGTTGCCGAACTCGACGTGTCGGGGGTGACCCAGGTGCTCGCCTCGCACTGTTACCTGATCGCGGATGAAGACGGTGTCGTGCATCTGCGGCTCGGCAGGGAAAATGCCGCGCTCTGGAACACAACGCACGAGAAGCGCATTGCCGAGGCATTGGGCAAGCGGCTTGGCGGGCACTGCCGTATCGACGTGGAGATTGGCCCGGTTCCGGGCAATACGCCTGCGATGATCGAGGCACGGGAACGGGCGCGGGCGCTCGAGCGGGCAGTGGCCGACATCGAAGGCAACGACAACATCCAGGCGCTGCTCTCGGACTTCGACGGCACGCTGATTCGCGAGACGATTGAGCCGCGGGTGGACTAGGCACAACGCAACGCTGCCCGGGCGCGTTCTCCGGACGACGCTTCGGGATTGACAGAGGAACGAGCAATGTTCAAAGGTGACGGGCTGGGTGATCTCATGCAACAGGCCCAGCAGATGCAGGCCAAGGCACAGGCGCTGCAGGAAGAGATTGCCAACACGGAAGTGCTGGGTGAGGCCGGCGCTGGCCTGGTCAAGGTCAGCATGAACGGCCGCCATGACGTGATTGCGGTCACCGTTGACCCCGACGTGCTCACGGAAGAGAAAAGCATGCTCGAAGACCTGCTGGCCGCAGCCGTGAACGACGCGGTACGCAGGGTCGAGGCCGTCAGGGAAGAGAAAATGGCGGACATGATGTCTGGCATGCCCCTGCCGCCCGGATTCAAGATGCCGTTCGGCAACCTCTGAGGGTGGACGACGTGTTTCGCGGAGTCGCTGCGTAGTGTCGGGCAGTGGTGTCATCGATGAGCTCGTCGAGGCGCTTCGCTGTCTGCCGGGCGTCGGCCCGAAGAGTGCGCAGCGCATGGTGATGCACCTTCTCGAACGCGACCGCGAAGGGGGTCGCAAACTGGCTGAGCGCATGCGGGTGGCCATGGAGCAGGTGGGTCATTGCTCGCTCTGTCGTAACCTCACCGAGCTCACCACGTGCGAGCTCTGCTCCAACCCGGCCCGCGACGCATCCCAGCTTTGCATCGTCGAAACCCCCGCGGACGTGGTGGCGATCGAACAGTCCGCTGCCTTCCGGGGGCGCTATTTCGTTCTACTCGGGCATCTGTCCCCGATCGACGGGCTGGGTCCGAACGAAATCGGTATGCCCGAACTTGCCGAACGCGCCCGCGATCCGGACCTTCGCGAGGTGATTGTCGCGACCAATCCGACAGTCGAAGGTGAGGCAACCGCGCACTACATTTCCGAACTGCTTGCCGATCGGCCGTTGACGCTGTCACGCATCGCACACGGCATCCCCGTCGGCGGCGAGCTTGAATATGTTGATGGTGGGACGCTGGCGCACGCACTCGGCGGGCGGACCCGGCTGAACAATGGTTAACAGGTGACGCATGGCTGACGCGGTCAATGAAGCAACTCGCCTGGTCACGACGGAAGCCGGGCTCCGGGACGCGATCGGCGCGTGCCGGGCGGTTGGCGCGGTGGCGGTCGATACCGAGTTCATGCGTACCAACACCTATTATCCGGCGGCGGGTCTGCTGCAACTGAGCGATGGCGAGTCCTGCTGGCTGGTCGATCCGCTGGCGGTCGATATCCGGGCAGTCGCGGACCTGTTTGCAGACACCTCGGTCGTGAAGGTCCTGCACGCCTGCTCGGAGGATCTCGAAGTGTTCGCCACCAGCGTCGGGGAGCTCCCGGCGCCGCTCTACGATACGCAGGTGGCCGCCGCGATCCTCGGCGACGGTTACTCGCTCAGCTATCAGGCGCTGATCGAACGCGAACTGAACGTGACGCTCGCGAAGGATCAGACGCGGTCCGACTGGCTGGCAAGGCCACTTTCCGATGAACAACTCCACTACGCGGCCCAGGACGTCTACTACCTTGTGCGGGCGTGGGACACGCAGCAGTCGCGCCTGGCCGAACGCGGCGAGTGGGTGCGCGAAGAGTGTGCAGGTCTGGCGCAGACGCCCTTATCCGCTGCGGACCCGGGCGACGCCTACCTGCGCGTCAAGGGCGGCTGGAAGCTCCAGCCTGAAGAGCAGCACGTCCTTCGCGAGACGGCGCGCTGGCGCGAGAGCTTTGCGCGCGGTAACGACGTGCCGCGAAACCGGGTCGCGGAAGACGCCAGCCTGATTGCCGTCGCGCGGGGCGCCGACTCCAAAGGCGCCCTGTCGAGGGCGGGCATGCATCCGAGAGCGCTGCGCAAGTACGCCCAGGAACTCCTCGGCGTGGCTGAAGCCGCGCGCCGAAGCACCCCGGACGATCTCCCGGCACTCCCCAGACCTTCTCCCGCCAACAGCAACGCGATGATGAAACGGCTCAAGGCCCATGTCGCACGGGAGGCGGAACGGATCGGGATCGAGACGCAGATGCTCGCGACCCGCAGACACCTCGAAGCGCTGCTGCGCACCCGCGACGAGTCGGGTCGGGTATCGTTGCCCGGGTCCCTTTCGGGCTGGCGCCGCGCGCTGATCGGCGACGGATTGCTCGCAATTGCCAACGAGGAGGCCTGATGAGTCCCATCGTCTGCAACGTGTTCAAAGGTAATAGGAAGGCCGATACGTACCTGTACGTGGACAAGCGGGAGGGTACCGTACGGGTGCCGCCCGAACTGCTGGGACTGATGGGTGAACTCGAGCTTGCGCTGACCTTCGTGCTGACCCCCGATCGCACGCTGGCGCGGGAGGATCCTGCCGTGGTGGTGGCCAACATTGAGACAACCGGCTATCACCTGCAGTTGCCGCCCGTGGACGAGCAGGGATAACCGGACTGCTGACATGGCGCCCGAGCCCGAATTCTGGAAGTCGAAGCCGCTGGCTGAAATGAGCCACATCGAGTGGGAAGCGTTGTGCGACGGCTGTGCCCGATGCTGCCTGCACAAACTCGAGGACGAGGACACGGGTGAGGTGTTCTACACATCGGTCGTCTGCCGGTTCCTGGACGAGTCTGCGTGTCGCTGCACCAACTATCGTGCGCGGTCGGTCCTTGTGCCGGAGTGCGTCAAGCTCGATCCTGACAGGGTCGATGAATTCCACTGGCTGCCCGATACGTGTGCGTACCGACTGCTCGCCGAAGGCAAACCCCTGGCGCCGTGGCATCCCCTCGTTTCCGGGGATCCCGAGACAGTGCATACCGCCGGGATTTCGGTCCGCGGCAAGGTCGTGTCGGATGAGTTCGTACCCGAAGATGCCCATGAGGAGTACATCATCCACTGGGTGGAGCAATAGCGGTGCCGGGGTGGGACTGGGTTCGCCCGATCGCGGGGATCAGTGCCGGGACGCCGAGCCCTGCTTGGGGCAGGAGATTCACCGGGTGGATGCCCGGACCGCATGGCCGGAGCTGCTGACGTGGAGTACGTGGTCGCATGGATCGTCTACGCACTCGCCGGAGGAGGGTTGACGCTCGTCTGGTTCCGCATCACGCGTCATGTGCGTCACAGCGGCTGGCGGGATCTCCTGCGCGGGCTTGCGATCGTGCTGATCTTCACGCCCTGGACGCCGCCCGGCACCACGGTGTATGCGCCGGCGACGCTCGTGCTCCTGATGGGGCTGACGTTCGAGGGCACGGACAGCAGCTTCGCGAGCGGGGTCGCGCTGCTTGTGAGCGCATTCCTGATGCTGGTTGTGCTGACCATCAGGCAGGTGCGCAGATCGCGTCCGGTGCGCTGAGTCCGGGACCGCTCCTTGCGGTGCTCTCGCTGGCAAATTAAAGTGTCGCACGCTATATTCGCGCGCTTTGAATCCCCTAATCCGGTTGCATCACATATGAAATTTTCCAGTACTGACACATACATAGCCACTGAGGAGCTGCAGATGGCAGTGAATGCTGCCGCGACGCTCGAGCGTCCGCTGCTCATCAAGGGTGAGCCGGGTACGGGTAAGACGATGCTGGCCGAAGAGGTTGCAAAGTCGATGGGCATGGAGCTCATCGCGTGGCACATCAAGAGCACGACGAAAGCCCAGCAGGGCCTCTACGAGTACGACGCCGTCTCGCGTCTGCGTGATTCGCAGCTTGGCGACGAGCGCGTTCACGACATCAAGAACTACATCGAGAAGGGCAAGCTCTGGGAGGCCTTTCAGGCCGACAAGCGCGTCGTGCTTCTGATCGACGAGATCGACAAGGCAGACATCGAGTTCCCGAACGATCTGCTTCTCGAACTCGACAAGATGGAATTCCACGTCTACGAGACGGGTGAGACCGTAAAAGCGATCAACCGTCCGATCGTCGTCATCACCAGTAACAACGAGAAGGAACTGCCGGACGCGTTCCTCCGCCGGTGCTTCTTCCATTACATCAACTTCCCGGATCGTGAGACGATGCAGGAAATCGTCGATGTCCATCACCCTGACATCAAAGGCGATCTCGTCAAGGAAGCGATGGAAATCTTCTTCGACGTACGCAAGGTGCCGGGACTCAAGAAGAAGCCTTCAACCTCCGAACTGATCGACTGGCTGAAGCTGCTCATGGCGGACGACATTCCCGATGAGATTCTGAAGAACCGTGACACCTCGAAGGCCATTCCGCCGCTCTACGGCGCGCTCGTCAAGAACGAGCAGGACGTGCAGTTGCTCGAGCGTCTGGCCTTCATGAACCGCCGTCAGGGATCCTGACGGCGCGCACCCGAGCCCGACCGACACGTCCACAATCCCAGCGTCCGAGGTAACCCATGCTCATTAACTTCTTCCTTGCGCTGAAGAAGGCACGCATCCCGGTTTCGATCACCGAACTGCTGCATCTGCTCGACGTGCTCAAGGCGCGTCTCGTGTATGCGGACATGGACGAGTTCTACTACCTGTCACGGATGGCGCTCGTGAAGGACGAGCGTCACTACGACAAGTTCGACCGGGCGTTCGCTCAGTACTTCAAGGGCCTCGAGGATCTCGCCGGTATGATCGCGGCGCTGATTCCGGACGAGTTTCTTCGTCGGGAGTTCGAGAAGTCCCTGACGAAGGAAGAACTCGAAAAGATCAAGTCGCTCGGTGGTCTCGAGAAGCTGATCGAAGCGTTCAAGCGAGAGGTCGAAGAAGCCGCTCGCGAAGGTGATCAGAAGGACAAAGAAGGCAAAGGCAAGAACGGTCGCGGCAAAGAAGGCGAAGACCGCAAAGGAAAGAAGCGTCGCGGCAAGCGACAGTGGGACAAGCGTGACTACAAGGCCTACGACGACAACGTCGAACTGGGCACACGTGGTCTCAAGATCTCGCTGCGCCGTCTGCGCAAACTTGCCCGCACCGGTGCCGATGACGAGTTCGATATCAACAACACTATCGACAAGACGGCCAAGAACGGCGGCCTGCTCGACATCATCATGCGCCCCGAACGCCGCAACACGGTCAAGGTATTGCTGTTTCTGGACAACGGCGGCTCGATGGACGCCCACGTCAAGACGACCGAAGAGTTGTTCTCTGCGGCGCGATCCGAGTTCAAGCACCTCGAGACGTTCTACTTCCACAACTTCCTCTATGACGGAGTCTGGAAGGAGCAGAATCGCCGCATGAACGAGCGGCTGGATACCTTCGATATCCTCCATAAGTACGCGCATGACTATAAGGTGATCTTCGTTGGCGACGCGACGATGGCGCCTTACGAGATCACGCACGCTGGCGGCAGCGTCGAGCACTGGAACGAAGAGGCGGGTGCGCTGTGGATGCAGCGGGTGATGGATACCTACGACAAGGTCATCTGGATCAACCCGACCCCACTTGATACCTGGGAGTACTCGACGTCCGTCGCGCTGACGAAAAAGCTCGTGGACGACCAGATGTTCCCCCTCACGATTCGCGGAATCGAAGAGGGCATGAACTTCCTTACCAAGTAAACACCAGACGGTCCCTGCGGTGTCTGTGCCCGGTATCAGAAGCTCATGGCCCGACAGCACACATCCGGACTGTCCAACGCCCTTGCAGCGGAAATCGACCGCTGCATGGTGCGGGACCGGTTTGCGCTCAGGAAGCTGATTCAATCGCCCCGCGGGAGCAGCTCCCGCGGCGGTTCCCGCAACCGCGGCAAGCAGCGGAGGGACGATGCGTCAGGCAGGGACAAACGCCTGGCGTCCCGCATTGAGCGCTCGCAGGCCCAGGTGCTCGCACGGCGCGAAGCCGTTCCGGCAGTCACGTATCCCGGGCAGTTGCCAATCTCCGCGAGGGTAACCGAGCTTCGTGAGGCGCTCGAGAAACACCAGGTTGTGATCGTGGCCGGCGAAACGGGCAGCGGCAAGACCACCCAACTCCCCAAGATCTGCCTCGAGGCCGGTCGCGGCGTGTTCGGCACGATCGGGCATACCCAGCCGCGGCGGGTGGCGGCGCGTACCGTGGGTGCCCGGATCGCCGAGGAACTGGGTGTCACGTTTGGCGAAGAGGTGGGTTACCAGGTCCGTTTCACCGACAAGACCTCGCCCAAAACGCTCGTCAAGGTCATGACCGACGGCATCCTGCTGGCCGAAACCCAGAACGACCGGTTCCTCGAGCAGTACGACACGCTGATCATCGATGAAGCCCACGAACGCAGTCTCAATATCGATTTCCTGCTCGGTTATCTGAAGCGGGTGTTGCCGAAGCGTCCGGATCTGAAGGTCATCGTGACATCGGCGACCATTGATCTCGAACGTTTTTCCAGACACTTCGGGAACGCGCCCGTCGTGCAGGTCTCTGGCCGGACATACCCGGTTGATGTCCTCTATCGTCCGCTCGAAGACGACACCAAAACTGCTGACTCCGACGAACTCGTGCAGCGGGCGATCGTCGATGCGGTGAACGAGGTCCTGCAGTTGGAGACGGGGCGGAAGCGCCCGGTTGGGATCATCGTGTTCCTTCCAGGGGAACGGGAGATTCGGGAAACCGCGCAACTGCTCCGCAAAGCGGGTATCACGGGACTGGAAGTTCTGCCGCTCTATTCGAGACTCTCGAACGCGGAGCAGAACAAGGTGTTCAACGAGTTTCGCGGGCGGCGTGTCGTCCTCGCGACCAACGTTGCGGAAACCTCCCTGACGGTGCCCGGCATCCGGTATGTGATCGATCCGGGCACGG
>MDTE01103617.1_pt1 | contig 11835 bp, 12 predicted proteins | sample 811231 | NCBI WGS metagenome assembly MDTE01 (sample SAMN05326651, study PRJNA326480) | marine metagenome | isolation source: seawater | place: Indian Ocean: Red Sea | collected 2010
TCTGTGGAGAACGAGAGCATTGTGGTCGACGCTGTAAAACGCGGCAAGGGAGTTATTTTTGTCATTCCACACCTAGGAAACTGGGAACTGATCAATCACTACCTTGGAGAGCACTACGGGCTGACTCATATGGCGCTACAATTCAGCGATCCCGCAATCAATAAACTTATTGGTGGTTACCGAGGAAGGACCGGCACGAAGTTTGTAGGCGCAGGCTCCAGTGGGATTAAGGCTCAGCTAAAAGTTCTCAGACAAGGCGGCTGCATTGGAACAATGCCCGACCAAGAACCATCCGTATATTCCGGTACGTTCAGAAGTTTTTTTGGTGTCAATGCATTAACAACTACGCTGATTAGCGGGTACGTAAACAAGACGGATTGCGAAACAATAATTGCCGTGTGCAAGCGAACAAGTGATGGCTTCCACATCAGCTTTTCGCCTGCAGAGATACGCACAGCTGAAGATCCATCTCTGGAGATGAATAACGCTATTGTCAACGCGATACTTAAGGTTCCGGAACAATACCTTTGGTCCTACAAACGCTTTCGAACACGCGAAGCTGGTGGACAGGAAAGATATCAGTTCCCGCAGCATCCTATCCGCATCCTATTAGAGAATGTCTTGCTTACGATATTTTTTTCTGTCGGTAGACTAATAGGACCATCATTAAAAAAACTGCTTACTGCGCCAATAGCATCTATTTTTCGTCTCCTTCATCTAAAAGCTTGGCACGTATCGAAACTCAACATTGCTGCTTGTTTTCCTTCTATGTCGAGCGATGAAAGGTCCGCCCTCGCTAGATGTTCTCTCCTTGAGCACATCAAAACTGGATTAGAAATACCTCAGACCTGGCATAAGTCCAACGATGATTTTGCGTACTCTTGTGTCTCCGTAGAAGGATTGGAACACATGATGGATGAAGCCACTTTAGTACTTACACCACCTCTCGGCAATCGTGAGACAGTCATGCGTTACTTGGGAGAACATTTTAATTCGATGGAGTATTATCATCCAGTACAATCAACTGCTTTAGATCGACTGATTCGCAAACAGAGAACACGCATGGGAATCTCACTAGTTGAACACACCAGTCGGGGCCTAGAGCAGTTAACGCGACACCTCGGTCAAGGAAACGTTGCTACAATTTGTCCTGATCAACAACCCCGTCTTCGAGGAGGAGAATTTATATCTTTCTTCGGTATGCCTGCTCTCACCACAAAGGTAATGGGTTCGATACTGCGTGAACAATCACCTCAGGTTGTTTTTGGTGTGGGCATTCGAGAAGTTAGCGGGATAAGAATACACTTTCATCCCTTGGATTATGACGCACAGCAGGGAATCACAAGCCTCCTCAAATCTATTAATGAACAGCTGGAAAAAATAATCAAGAAACATATCTCCCAGTACCGATGGGCAGATAAAAGACTGAATATCCTTCCTCCTGCTATGAAAAAGCTTTATGGTTAGGGCCGCCACGGGCCTGATTACTGCTAACTAACTACTTTGCGATCTAAATCGTGACATTCGTGTTGGATGAGTCTAGTGATTCATCCAGATAATCCTCCATCTTACGAGAAGCAATATTGTCATGACCCACCCTCAGGCATTGCGTGGCTCCTAATTCACTTTCTGATAATCCGGTCGATTTTTCCAGTAACAGGTGTTTTTTGATACTCATTTGTGAAGGTAAGCATGATAAACACATCATCACCTAGTTCGTCTTCCATTAGATTCGCAATAAAAAAACCTCTATTTTTTCAAGAAGGACAATAGTAATTGGGCAGAACGAATTTACCTTCGATTGCCAATGTGATCATGGTCTCTTTAATAGCACCTCTTTCTAAACTGCCCACATCACTTACTCATCTTTTTGCTTAAATTTGACCACTAATGGTTTTAATATCATTTTGTACCAAGATCCAAGAATCTATAAGTTGGGCACTCTTCGACTTATATTGACAAGAATGGACTCAACTAACAATTGCGAATTTGGGTTTGAGTTACTGTTCAAATGGCGTATTGATTCCAAGATTAGATCATTAAGACCAAACAAACCATCCAGCCCAATCTTAGCACCTAAATTAAGGACCACGGGCCGATAATCAAGATTGGTAAACCTACTTTCATCCCCCCCAAGCTCAGCTGTAATCGCGTCAGTGGTAAAGCTTTGTAGCATCTCTAGAACCTCAATTGCATCGTGCTTCTGTAACTGTAAAGCGCCGGCCAACGCCGTCTCATTCTCCCGAATCAGACCATCAAGCATTTTCGATACTAGCTCCCGTCGATCAAGATATTTTGAATCTATCTCCCTAATCACTTTTATTGGAGACCCACGTGCTAGAGCAAGCGCCTGGGAAAGGTTCCTAGTATCCTGCGCATTCTTTTCAAGCCACTTGAGAGCCACGGACTCAGTAGGTACAGCAAATTGATAACTCTGACACCGACTTCGAGTTGTTGGTAACAGCCGAGCTGGCTGATCAGAGATTAGTATAAATAGCGTTTCGGAAACTGGTTCTTCCAAGCCCTTTAATAGCGCATTCTCTGCCTGTACATTCATTTGCTCCGCAGGATACACAATCGCTACTTTTCTATCTCCATGCTGGCCGGTCTGGACGGCCCAATCATTAAGTTCCCGGATATGGTCTATGCGAATAAGTTTGGAATCTTCCGGACTAACTCGACGCAGGTCTGCGTGCGTCCCTGCCTGTAATAGTAGGCAGGCATTGCATTGGCCACAGGCGTCTGTCGCAGATTCATCTTTGCACAACAGCCAACACCCGAGCCGCTCGGCGAATTCTCGCTTGCCCAGATCGGCCGGCCCACAGAGCAAGATAGCATGGGGATTACGTCCCATTGCAAACTGGTTTTGTACCAGGTCCCATTGCGCTTTCTGCCAGGGCAAGTCGTGCATTTATCTCTACTCTTTAAAGCGGCCGATAAACTTCTTGAATGATTCGCGAATCTCTTGCTGAACGATCGCTTTCGGCTTTGCTGCATCAATCACACAATACTTCAAATTATCTTTTGACCGTGCAAGGAACACCTTTCTGGCTCGGTCAAAGAAATCAATATCTTCCTGCTCGAATCGGTCTGGGGGATTGACGCCACCTGCACGCTTCAGGCCTTCACCTACCGGAACGTCAAGAACAAAGGTGTAGTCAGGGGATACGTTCGTAAGCGAAATCTGTTCAAGTGTATCAATAACATCAAGTGAGATCTCTCTACCGCCACCCTGATAGGCATAGCTCGAATCTACAAAACGATCACAGACTACCCAGCATCCATCCGCTAGCTTAGGTCTTATAATCCGTTCGACGTGCTCATGACGTGCAGCAAACATCAATAACAACTCCGTCATCGGGGACATGGGTGTATCGGAAGAAGCGAGTAGTAAATCTCGTATGCGTTCGCCCACCTCCGTTCCTCCTGGTTCTCGGGTGGTGTTATAAGGGATCTTGTGCTCATCCAGAACCTTCTTAATAGTTGAAATACTGGATGACTTTCCTGCACCCTCCAACCCCTCGATTGTCACGAACGCACCTTTATGCATAGCAAACCTTAGTTGGGTGCACTTTGATATTCCTTCCTACGGCCGGACCGCTGAAACCGTTCCACTGCGTCATTATGTTCACTAAGTGATAAAGAAAAATAGCTTGTACCATCGCCCTTGGCAACAAAATATAGATACTCTCCGATTGCCGGATGCAGTGCTGCACGAATAGATGCTAGGCCAGGCATACTTATAGGGGTAGGCGGCAGACCGAAATTTGTGTAGGTATTGTAGGGGGTCGGTTCTTTTAGGTGACTCCTGGTCAGGTTTCCATCAAACGAATCACCGAGCCCGTATATCACGGCCGGATCGCACTGCAACCGAATCTTCCTTTCCAACCTGTTTACAAATACTCTGCTCACTTTCCTGCGATCGATATCCGCCCCTGTCTCCTTTTCAATTAGAGATGCCAGAATTATTGCATCATAGGGAGTTGCAACAACGTTTCCCACGGATCGAGTTGCCCACTCTTCTTCTATAACCTCACGCATTTTCATATGTGCTCGCTGCAGAATCACGAGATCGGTTTCTCCACGCGTAAAACGATAGGTATCCGGGAAGAACCAGCCTTCAGGCATCACATGGGGCTTGCCCATCAATGCTATGACTTCCTTGTCACTCAGATGAGAAAGGCGATGGTCGATGTGAGGTTCCTGATCAAGATGACGGCGCCAGTCTGAAAATGTCCAGCCTTCAAGAAACGTTATGTCACGTTCGATGACCTTTCCGCTGCGAAACAGTTGCAGGAGTTCCACGGTAGTTTGTGCCTCTGCAAGTTCGTACTCTCCTGCTTTCAAGGTCCCGTCAGAGCGGGTCAATAGAGCGTAGTATCGAAGTAATCGTTCGGGTGTCGTTACGATTCCTTGCTCAACAAGATGCCTAGTTACGCTAAACAGTGAGGCACCCCCCTCAATGACGTAGGTCTGCCCCTGCTTGATTACTATCGGCGAGTTTATTTGTTGAAAACAGTAACCGATACCAATACCGACTATGCAGACAATACCGATAAAAAGAATTGTTAGGTCACGCCTCATGACGCCATCTAATCCTAGTCCAACGACTTAAAGATTAGTGTGCCATTTGTCCCACCAAATCCAAAGGAGTTACTGAGTACGGCTGAAAAATTCAGTTCACGAGCCGTCTTTGGCACATAATCCAAATCACAATCCGAATCAGGGTTTTCAAGATTGATCGTAGGTGGAACCACCTGATGATGAAGGCTAAGAACACTAATCACTGCCTCGATCGATCCTGCGGCCCCGAGAGCGTGCCCGATCATGCTCTTTGTTGAACTGACCGACACCTTTTTCGCATGTTCACCCATAGCTGTTTTTATTGCGAGCGTCTCTGCAACGTCGCCTAATGGCGTTGAGGTTCCGTGGGCATTAATGTATCCAATATCTGTTGGATCCAGACCTGCATCATTAAGCGCATTGTCCATTGATCTCACTGCACCAGCACCATTCTGGGAAGGCGATGTCATATGGCTTGCATCAGCGCTCATACCAAAGCCTGCAAGCTCACAGTAGATCTTTGCTCCCCTTTGCCTAGCATGTTCGTATTCTTCAAGCACCAAAACCGCGGACCCGTCACTAAGAACAAACCCATCACGGTCCTTATCCCAGGGCCTGCTTGCCTTCTGTGGATCATCATTTCTAGTAGATAAGGCCTTCATCGCGCCAAAACCGGCCATTGTGGTCGGAGACGTAGATTTTTCAGCACCTCCCGCCAGCATAGCATCTGCATCACCACTGGCAATAAGTCGTGCTGCAAATCCAATATTATGAGTACCTGTAGTACAGGCAGTTGTAATTGCAATATTCGGACCCTGGAGGTTGAATATTATGGATAGATGTCCTGCAACCATATTAATAATGCTTGAAGGAACAAAGAAAGGAGAGACCCTGTCCGGCCCCCGATTGAGCAGCACGCCGTAACAAGTTTCAATTGTGACAATTCCACCGATTCCGGACCCAACTGCGACGCCGATTCGATGTCGATTCTCGTCAGTTACTTCGAGGCCGGAGTCTTCCATAGCTTGAATACCTGTTACCAATCCATACTGGATAAATCCGTCCATTCGCCGAGCTTCTTTAGGCGACAGATACTCGCTGATATCGAACTCAGGAACGGTGCCTCCAAAGCTAACTGGATACCCTTCTGTATCAAACGAGGTAATAGGTCCGATACCACTCTCGCCAGCAAGGAGCCCGTCCCAGGAACTCTCAAGTGATGCACCCAGCGGGGTAATCATTCCCAGACCCGACACGACGACTCGGCGGTTAATCAAACTTCATCCTCTTTAACAAAAAATCCATCCAACGTACTAGATTAGCTAACAAACCTGTTTATCAAAATTCTCTCATAAAACAAAAGCCGCATTTGAGCTAACAAATGCGGCTTTCAACAAAAAACTGATAGTTTGGGGTTACGTGTGTGCTTCAATATAGTCCATTGCTTCTTTAACTGTAGTAATTTTTTCCGCTTCCTCGTCGGGAATCTCCGTTTCAAATTCTTCTTCTAGAGCCATTACCAATTCGACCGTATCAAGCGAGTCGGCACCTAAATCTTCGACAAAAGACGCTTCTGAGGTTACTTCTTCTTCCTTTACGCCGAGTTGTTCACAGACCAGTTTAATTACTCGTTGTTCAGTGGTACTCATGGGATGGTTTCTCCTAAAGTTTGATGCAGTTGAGGCTGCGCTAGTTTAATGAAATGCCAGTTAACCTATCAAGCTTTTTCGTCGATGGCATCGTGACTTAAGTTTGCTCCTGTTAAATCATATACATACCGCCGTTGATGTGTATCGTCTCTCCGGTGATATAACCAGCTTCTTCACCGGCAAGAAAAGCCACCAACGCAGCGACTTCCTGAGGATTTCCCAATCGACCTACCGGCACTCGTGCTAGCAATACTTCTGCTTGATCCTCTCCCAATTCTCGAGTCATGTCCGTTTCAATAAAACCTGGCGCGATGCAGTTTACGGTAATTCCTCTAGAACCCAATTCTGTTGCAAGGGATCGACTGTAACCTTCGATTCCAGCTTTTGTAGCCGCATAGTTACTTTGACCACCATTACCCATTCGTGAGACCACGGAGCTTAAGTTGATGATTCTGCCCCATCTTGCCTTGGTCATTCCTCGAAGGCATTGCTTTGTGACACGGTAGACGGAGCTTAGATTGGTCTGAATGACATCCTGCCATTCATCGTCTTTCATCCTTAGCGCTAGATTATCCCTTGTTATGCCCGCGTTGTTGACGAGCACAAGCGGCGCATCATGGGACTCTTTGATGGCATCAAAAAAATTACCTATCGAACCCTCGTCGCTGACATCAAGTACATATCCCCTGCCATGTCCTGCCAGATGGTCAGTAATGCCCTGGGCTCCGGCTTCGCTGGTGGAAGTTCCCAGCACTTCCATACCTTCTTTCGCAAGACGTTGAGCGATGTCCCGACCAATTCCACGACTTGCTCCTGTTACCAAAGCTACCGGCGTCACTAGCTCAACGTCCCAATTACCGAATCCAGACTCTCGGTAGACGAGATATTTGCTGAATCGATGGACCTGTCAATTCTCCTGTTAAGACCAGAAAGTACCTTTCCAGGTCCACATTCCACAATTTGAGCCACACCTTCACGAACCATACGTTCTATCGTGGTAGACCAAAGAACTGCGCTGGACATTTGCGATACCAGATTCTCCCGAATCTGTCCGGGCTCCGACGCGAAGTCAGCATTTACGTTCTGCAGGACCGCGATTTTCGGTTCCTGGAACTCAATATTCTGTAGTAATTCTGCCATTTGATCGGCAGCAGGCTGCATTAACTGGCAATGGAAAGGTGCGCTGACAGCGAGTTGCATGGCACGCTTCGCTCCTGCTTCCTTACAGGCATCAATCACTCTTTCCAGTGCCGCGACATGCCCTGCTACGACTACCTGACCAGGTGAATTAAAATTCGCCGCCTGAACAATCTGACCATCTGCTTGTTGCTCACAGATTGCGATGACCTCATTGTCATCTAACCCCAGGATGGCTGCCATGCTGCCCTCGCCGAGAGGTACAGCAGACTGCATGAACTGTCCGCGCTTCTGTACTAATACGACAGCGTCTTCAAACGACAAAACTTCTGCCGCGACGAGTGCTGAATATTCGCCCAGGCTATGACCCGCAACGACGTCCGGCGCAGCTCCCTTTTCCTTGGCCAGATACCATAGGCCTACACTGGCAGTAAGTAACGCCGGCTGCGTGAATTCGGTCTGATTGAGCTTATCTTCGGGACCATTCTGTATCAGGTCCCACAGGTCATATCCGAGCGCGTCGGAAGCACGATCAAAAATAGCAGCCAGATCAGCTTTGCTATCGCCCAACATGCCAACTTGCTGAGACCCCTGACCAGGAAAAACAAACGCGAGTTTGCTCATTTTTATTCTCTAGATTTTTTGCAGGGAGAGTTTGAGATCTACTCGTCGTCGTCCGCGCTATGGGCAACCTTCTTACCTCTGTAGAACCCGTCAGCCGTCACATGATGACGACGGTGAGTCTCACCTGTTGTAGGGTCTTCCGATAACGCAGGCCCTTTCAGCGAGTCGTGAGATCTTCTCTGCCCTCTGCGCGCACGCGTTACCTTATTTTGCTGAACAGCCATTAGTCACTCCGCATTTTTGTCAATCAATTCAGATAAATTTGCAAAAGGCCGATGCGTTTCCTCGACAATCTCTGTCTCCGCCTCTTTCCTCTGCGAGTCCCCACAGGGTTCTTCGTGACGGGGAACCATCGGCAAAATCAAAATCAAATCATCTTCTATAATATCTGTTAACGACACCATCGGTGGATCTACCACCATGCCGTCATTTTCAGGTGGCAACGCAGCAAGCTCGCTTTCATCATCAACCAGTGTCACGTCTACGTGAATTGCAATAGGCAGTGACATCACCTCAAGACAAGACTGACAAGCTAACTTCAGTTCAGTCATCGCTGTACCAACAGCGGTGACGCGTTGCATTTCCCCCTGTTTAAAGGCCAAACTAACTTCCACATTCCCTCCGTCGCTTTCAACAAGCTCACACAATCGAGCGAACTGAGTCAACGGAATACTGCCTTTAAGGATAGAGCCATTTTCCAAGTATTCGATGAAATTGACCGTATCCGGGAGGGGCCCTGTTAACATAAGGGGCGCATCTTAGTGATGATGCTCAAGGCTGTCAAAGAAAAATGAATAGCGCACTAGCTGAAACAAATTAATCGTGGATCGAACACTCTTCCTAGCCTCCTCTTCGCCCTATCGCGCGCAAATACTGGATCGACATAAGATCTGCTATGCCAAGCTAACTCACAGATATATAGAGAAAAGCATTCCCGAGGAAGCACCAGCCGCAAAGGCCTTGCGGCTTGCCGAAGGGAAGGCGCTATCAGTTGAGATCGACCCTCAGCCCTATGTAATTATTGGTTCAGACCAGGTTGCGCACCTGGATCAACAGGTATTCGGGAAACCTGGTACCCACGATAAAGCGCTGGCTCAGCTTAGGCTGTTCAGCGGTCAATGGGTGTCATTCACCACGGGTATATGCCTGGTTACCGAACAAGGGGATCGCAGAACAGCCGCCGAGACCTATGAAATAAGGTTTCGAGAGCTTTCCGATGGCCAGATCTCACGGTATCTGCAACTTGAACAACCTTTCGACTGTGCAGGCAGTATCAAGGTTGAATCGCTGGGTATTACCTTACTGGATGATGCGCGGGGTCGAGATGTAAATTGTTTATATGGTCTGCCTGTAATGCTCTTGAGAGAGCAATTAGAGACATTAGGCCTAGATCTACACGACTTTATAAATGATGCCTAACATACTGTTTTTATTATATTTGTACTGAATGCCTCGAAATCTTTATCCGGTGGAGCAGAAACGCTGAATCCTTCATAGTCGCCAATATTCGGTATCTTCAACCTCTCGGCATGCAACATCAGGCGTTGGTAGCCAAATCGCTGTTTGACCACCTTGTCTGCATCCGGGAAGCCATATTTCACGTCACCAACGATCGGTAGCCCCGCATGACGGCAGTGCACCCTGATCTGATGAGTGCGCCCCGTGATTGCTTTTGCTTCGACCAAACTAAACCCGTCGTTGCTGCCAAGCACTGCGAATCCTGTAGTGGAAGGTTTGCCCTCATCCGTGACTCGGGACACTCTTTCACCACTTCTTAGCAGATTCTTGGCAATCGGTGCATCAATCAAGGTCTTCCTCCGTGGCCACCGACCGTGAATGATTGCACGGTAGTATTTACCGATTTTGTCTCTGTCGCGCAGCGCTCCCTGCAATGCCCGAAGATAACCACGATTCTTAGAGATCATCAGACACCCGGAAGTATCTCTGTCTAACCGATGTACGAGTTCCAGGTTATGCTCGTCCGGCAAGGCTGTCCTCAGGGATTCAATAACCCCCATCGAAATACCGCTACCTCCATGTACGGCAACGCCCGATGGCTTGTTGATAACAAACATCACTTTATTCTCATAAAGTATTGTTTTTAATATATTTTGAACTGGGTTTTTTAGATCACCAAGCATCGCGGTGCGTACTGGAGGAATACGTAATTTGTCGTCAGTGGTCAGTCGTGTGCTGGCCTGCACTCGTTTTCCGTTAACCCGAACCTCTCCCTTACGAATAATTCTGTAAATCCTTGATTTAGGAACCCCTTTTAGCTCTCGCTGGAGGTAGTTATCTAATCGCTGTCCCTCGTATTCTCGGTCGATGATCACGTTACGAACGTCTATGGTCCTATCGCCATGATTGTTAATCTTTGAATCCATTGCTTTGAGAAATCACCTTTATTGTCTATGATAGGCACTTGTTCGATGGAAACACCAATGGAGCAGATCCGTCGGCATAGGGTTTGGTCATGTAATGTTAGGTCTAGGACCTAACACCAGCAACCAAGAATTTAGTTGATCTAGCAAGAAACATATAGGCTGGACCATTTTAACAGTAATCGCACGATCGCGAACGAGACGTCAAATCAGTTAATTGACAACAGGATAATTCTAAGAACATATCTCGCGGAGTTGATTATCATCCCCCAAGTTATTCGGGCGACTCCCAAAGCATGGAATCCCGCTGTTGGCATACAAGCTTTATCGAACTAGGAGATACTAGCCCAAGAGCAGTAAGACTATACAAGATTTGACGGTGTCCGCTCGCGTGCGATTGCATGAATAAGTGATATCGTAATGAAACGCATGTTAATCAATGCAACTCATAGTGAAGAGTTGCGCGTTGCCCTCGTTGATGGGCAAAAGCTATACGATCTGGACATAGAAAGTCGGACTAGAGAACAAAAAAAAGCCAATATCTACAAAGCCCGAATAACCAGGGTTGAACCTAGCCTAGAAGCAGCATTCGTTGACTATGGTGGTACACGCCATGGTTTTCTTCCTCTTAAAGAAATCTCCCGAGAGTATTTCTCAATTCCACCGTCCAAGATCAAGGGGCGGTTAAATATCCAGGATGTTGTTAAGGAAGGGTTAGAAATTGTCGTTCAGGTTGACAAGGAAGAACGTGGCAATAAGGGAGCAGCCCTAACTACTTTTTACAGCCTTGCAGGACGATACCTGGTCCTAATGCCCAATAACCCGCGAGCTGGTGGAATATCCAAGCGTATCGAGGGAGAAGAACGCGACGAATTAAAGGAAGCACTTTCCAGCCTGGAAATTCCTCGCAATATGGGAGTGATAATCCGAACAGCTGGGCTAGGACGTAGCGCGAAAGAACTGCAGTGGGACTTAAACCACCTGTTGCAGTTGAGCGAAGCTATTGGAAAGGCCGCAAAAGGTAACAAGAGCCCATTTCTGATCTACCAGGAAAGTGACGTTATCACCCGTGCAGTTAGAGATAACCTTCGCGATGACGTTAGTGAGATCCTTATAGATACAGAGGATGCACAGAAGCAGGCCACTGAATTCGTGGAAAAAGTAATGCCCCGGCACAAGAATCGTATCAAACTTTACGATAGCGATGTTCCTCTCTTCAATCGCTACCAAATTGAAGGACAGATAGAAACCGCATTTCAGAGAGAAGTAAGACTTCCGTCAGGCGGATCACTGGTTATCGATCCAACTGAAGCCCTTGTATCAGTCGACATCAACTCCGCAAGAGCAACTCGTGGGTCTGACATAGAAGAAACTGCGCTGAATACCAATCTCGAAGCAGCCGATGAAATCAGCCGTCAACTGCGTTTAAGGGATATCGGCGGCCTGATCGTCATAGACTTCATTGATATGACTTCGCCCAA
>MDTE01147424.1_pt1 | contig 11835 bp, 16 predicted proteins | sample 811231 | NCBI WGS metagenome assembly MDTE01 (sample SAMN05326651, study PRJNA326480) | marine metagenome | isolation source: seawater | place: Indian Ocean: Red Sea | collected 2010
AGGCCGTTTAATGTTCCCTGGGTTTAATCGGAGGCAGTTGACACCAGCTGCAATAGCCGCGAGTGCCATCTTGTACTGATTATGAACATCTGCAACTACTGGAACTGGGGATCGTGGAATTATTTGAGCAAGACCTTCAGCAGCAGCAGCGTCATTGCATGTGCACCTAACAATATCTGCTCCTGCTGCAGCTAACGAGTAAATCTGTTGAAGTGTTCCCTCTACATCTGCAGTTTTAGTTGTGGTCATAGACTGGACAGTTATTGGTGCACCTCCTCCAACAAGTACGCCCCCGACATTAATTTGTCGTGTTTCTTTCCGCTTTAATTGTGATGGGTTCTTCATTATTTACAGCCTAGAGGGAGATTGGGTCAGCGATATCAAGGTATATCGCTGCGAGACCTACTGCAATGAGGACGAAGATAACGATGTAAGTAAGTGGTAGAAGTTTAGATACGTCCGCATGATATCTTTCCCCTCTTCTACTTCGGATTTGTTCATATGTTGCTACAGCTATATGACCCCCATCAAGTGGAAGAAGGGGGATTAGATTGAAAAACCCTATGAAAACATTGATGGTTGCCAAGAACAGCAGCAAACCCGGCCAACCTGTTTCTGTAAGCTGCGCTCCAATTCGTGTAGCACCAACGACAGAAACAATTCTACCGTCATCAACATTTGCGATAGCTGAACCTTCACCCTCTGTCGTCGTAGATTCAATACTGAAGGCATCTGAAAAGAAGTCCCTTAGGCCCGCAGGGCTAAAGAACTTTCCTAGTCCGCTGATTGTTTCCCGCGTGAGATAGCCAAATTCTTTCCCTGTTTCAAAAATTGCATCCACTGGGCCTTCCTCAATATTCCTAAACTGGCTTCGCGCTATGCCTATAAAGCCTTTTTGATTGACTTGGCTAGCATCGATATTTTCGTAAGTGCCAATTTGCCCTTCTAGGACATAGGTTTCACCATCTCTTTGCACTTCAATTGAAACTGTTTGATTTGGTGAACTCGCAACTGTAGCGGCGAACTCTAGCCAGTTCTCCACTGGGGCTTCATTGATGGCTACGATTCTATCACCCGCCTCAATCCCCATTTGCTCTGCTGGCCCATCAGCTAATGTCTCTCGTACAGTCCAATCCGAATCATCTATCTGTATCCCATTTCCGACTAACACCACATAGAGAAGGATCAACGCAAGGAAAAAATGCATTAACGATCCAGCGCTTGCCAAAAGCACGCGTTGGTAGAACTTCGCATTCCGGTAAGCCCTTCTTTCTTCCTCGGGCTCTACAGGGTCAAGATTATTCATTCCTATTACCCGAACGTAAGCTCCTGCAGGGAACCCTTTTATTCCGTACTCTGTCTCACCTTTTCGGAATGACCATATTTTAGGACCAAAACCTAAGAAGAATTCTGTTACTTTCATCCCAGTCTTCTTTGCAGCAACGAAGTGCGCTAGTTCATGCAGAAAGAGAACCATTATTAGAGATACCACTACTATTACACCTGAAATACCCGATGTAACCCCTAGGAGAGCTAATAAGGCTGCTATAACGACCAAACCTATTGGTGAACCATTCTCCCTTTCGCTTCCATTTTCTAAGTCTTGATGATCCGGCGAAATTTCTGAACCTTTAACCACGCTTATATCGCTCCATTATCTTTGTTGCTACTATTCGTGCCTTGTTGTCCGCCTCGTAAATATCGTTTTCGGTTTCTGCCACTCCTCCATCAAATTCTTCAAGAGTCATTTTGATGATGTCGGAAATATCTACCCATTTGATTAAGCCATGCAAAAATCCGTCAACTGCTACCTCGTTTGCAGCATTTAACCACGCCGGTGCTGTTTCGCCTAATCTCCCCGCCTGATAAGCTAAGCCAAGACAAGGGAAGGCTTCTTCGTTGGGTCTTTCGAAATCAAGCCTTTTGAGTTCCTTCCAGTTGATTCCGCCCCAGGGAGCCTCGCCTCTTTCTGGCCAACGTAATGCATAGGAGATCGGAAGACGCATATCTGGCATAGACAGCTGAGCAATTACTGAACTATCAATAAACTCAACCATTGAATGCACGATGGATTGGGGATGGACGACTACGTCTATTTGGTCGTACGATACGCCGAACAGTTCATGCGCTTCAATGATTTCTAGTCCTTTGTTCATAAGAGTAGAGGAATCTATGGTTATCTTTGGACCCATATTCCATGTTGGATGGTTCAACGCGTCTTCAATTGTTACATTAGCTAATTGGTCTTTACTCCATTCTCGGAAGGGACCCCCACTCGCTGTTAGAAGGAGCTTCTTTACTGAGAGCGGATCATTTCCCCTATTTGCTAGCTCACTTTGAAGACATTGGTGAAGTGCGCAGTGCTCACTATCAACTGGGATGATTTGTGCATTAGGAGTTTGTCTAACTTTTTGAACTACTGGCCCCCCAGCAATCAATGACTCTTTATTAGCTAGGGCTAAACGCTTGCCGGCTTTAAGTGCAGTTAAAGTCACGGGCAGCCCAGCAAAGCCAACTATAGCGTTTACGATTACTTCGCTTTGAGCAGCTGCTTTGATCAAGGCATCATCACCGTGAAAAACCTGAAGGTAATCAAATTCTGCTTTGATTCTATCTGCGGCTCTACGGTCGGACATCACGACAAGAGACGGTTTAAATTCAGCTATTTGTTCCGCTATTAATTCAGTTGATGATCCTGCAGCTAGCACGTCAACGGAGAATTCTTCTGGGTTGTTCCGTATCACATCCAGAGTTTGCGTACCGATTGATCCGGTTGAGCCGAGAACAGCGACGCTAGTCATCTTTCAAAGTTTAGGGTCATATAAGGAATTCTAAGCTATTTCGAAGTTTATTAAGATGTGTGTTTACAACTTAGGCCATCACTTTGACCATATAAAAGACTGTTGGCAGGACAAATAACAGTGTGTCACACCTATCCAAAACACCGCCATGTCCTGGTAGCACAGTTCCCATATCTTTTATCTTCAGATCACGTTTGATTAAAGATTCCGCAAGGTCACCTACGGGGGCGATTACCGCAGCAACAATCCCAAGCAATAAGGCATTGGAGAAACCAAATGGGTCTCCGTCAAAGGGGCCTACATTAAAGACTGATAGAAGGACCCCTACACCGACAGTAGCTACTGTTCCTCCAAGAAGACCTTCTATGGTTTTATTGGGGCTAACTTCAGTTAGCGGCGACCTTCCCAGTGCCTGACCTATGAAATACCCTCCCATGTCGTAACCTGCGGCAAGAAAGATAGCCGCTAAGAAAAGGCCCTTTCCTTTCGGGTCATCAAGCAGCAGCACAGCGTGAGATCCGAGGACCCCTACGTATACGACTCCTAGAATCATCGCAGCTAAATTCGGAACAGGCCTTGTCCCACCTATCCCAAGCAAATACCACAATGCACCTGTTAGAACGGTTAAGAAGAGAATCAGCCCGATTGCTCCTTCTCCTTTCCAATAAGCGCCTAAAGGCATGGCAACACAAGCTACAAGCCCAACTAAAGTTGGGGGTTGCCACCCCACTTTGAAAAGGCTCTGGAACAGCTCGGTAGCAGCTATCCCAAGCATAATCGCCACCAATAAGACCGTTACCAGTTTGCTTATTGCAAGGCAGAGAACAACGATCCCTGCGAGGACAATTCCGGTAAGAACCCTGGTGAGGGTTTCTCTTGAACCAATTCCTGAACGTCGCGACTTCTTCCCTTCAGAAATAATTGATTCTGTCGTCTCTGCTAGATCCGGTTGTTGCTCGTAGGAAAAGAAATCTTCACTCTTTACATCATCACCAATTGTTAGATCAACCCGTGGAGGAGATGAGGGTACTTGCGCTTCTTCCACTGCTGCAGGGTCATCTGCCCACTGTGGTCCATCGCTTAGCGATGACCGAGTTCCAGAACTAATGCTTTCACTACCGGAAACAACAGGTGTTTGCCCAGTTCCTGGTTCAGTCCAGTGCGGCAAACCATGGTCAGTAACCCGCTCTTCCGAATCCTCATGTCCATCTTCTGGTGTGTTCATATGCCCTCCAAGAATCTTAGTCTAGCTTAGACCTCTAGCAGCTCTGTTTCTTTCTGCGTTAGCGCTGTATTAATTTCATCTTCATATTTACGGGTTAATGCATCTACCTTGTCATATGCTCTCTTTGTTTCATCTGAGGATGAATCGCCGTCCTTCTCCAAGCTGTCAAGGTCTTGCCTAGCTGCTCGCCTCACTCCCCGAATGGCAATTCTTCCCTCTTCAGCTAAGGCCTTGACCACTTTTACAAGCTGTATCCGCCTCTCTTCAGTGAGCGGAGGGAAATTTAGCCTAATTACTGAGCCATCATTTGATGGACTCACTCCAAGGTCGGCCACAGCAACGGCCTTCTCAATAGGTTCTATCGCTCTTTTGTCAAATGGTGAGATAACGAGTAATTGCGCTTCTGGAACTGAGAAGCTCGCTAGTTGTTGAAGTGGCACTTCACTTCCGAAATAATCTATGGGAATACGTTCTACCAAGGCGGGACTAGGTCTACCTGTACGGATTCCGGAGAATTCATTACGGGTTCTATCAACAGCCTTAGCCATTTTCTCATCTGCTTCAGAAAGAACAAGATCTACAAGTTCATCACTCATATGGTTACCTAGCTTACGATAGTTCCAACAGTGTCGCCTGCTAAAATACGGCCGACGTTGCCATCTCCCATCAGATCAAAGACGACGATAGGCAGCTCATTATCCATACAAAGGGAAATAGCTGTGGAATCCATAACTTTAAGTCCTTTGCTGAGGACGTCAATGTAGGTTACTTCCTGCAGTAGGACCGCGTCTTTATTCGTACGAGGATCGGAATCATAGACACCTTGAATCCCAGAATGGGTTCCCTTGAGTATTGCACCGGCTTCAATCTCTACCGCTCTAAGAGCCGCTGTCGTATCTGTTGTAAAGAAGGGGTTTCCGGTCCCACCGGCAAAGATCACCACACGCCCCTTTTCTAAATGTCGAAGTGCTCTGCGGCGGATATACGGTTCTGCTACCTGACTCATGTGGATTGCTGTTTGGACACGTGTCGGTTGTCCAAGTTGCTCAAGGGTGTCTTGAAGTGCGAGTCCATTAATTACTGTCGCCAACATCCCCATGTAATCAGCTTGAGCCCGATCCATCCCAGCTCCAGAACCTGCCATTCCTCGCCAGATATTTCCTCCGCCAACAACTATTGCCAGCTCTACGTCAAATTCTGATCTAACTTTCACTATTTGACGAGCAATTTCTTGAACAACATGCCCATCAATACCGTATCCGGCTTCCCCGGCGAAAGCTTCACCTGAAACTTTTAGAACGACACGATCCCATCGTCCCTTTAAAAGGTTTTTCCCAGAATCATTCACTTCTGTATAATGCCTCGTCTAAAGCGGGTATGCATATCATTGATAAGAATCCAGCTATTTGGATAACTGACAAGACACTAGTCACCGATGTACGCCTGCACAAAATTTGTTACGGAGCCTTCTCCTAGCTTTTGGGAGACCGTTTCTTTCTCGCCGAACATTCCTTGTTCTAGCAAGACGCGTTCGCTTAACCATTTTGAAACTCGTCCTTCAACGATTTTTTCCCAAGCTGCCTCTGGCTTCCCTTCAGCTTTTGTAACTCCTAGAGCACTTTCTCTTTCTTTTTCAATCTCCTCACTGGGCACTTCCTCCCTAGTGAGGGCGGAAGGTTTTGCGAATGCTATATGTAGGGCAATTTCATGCAAGGTTTCCGGCGAAACATCATGACCTTGAACAATCACTCCATTTATGCCTCTACCTTCCTGGTCCGTGTGAAGGTACACGTCAATTATCGACCCTTGCCCTATGTCTAGGCGCCGAACCGTCCCCAGCTGAATATTCTCTTTTTTTGCTATTCGGAGATCATCAATAGCTTCAGCTTTCTGTGAAACAGCTTCTTCCCCTTCATTTAGAACGAGATCAGCAATTTCTTGAGTTAGCGTTAGAAAGTCTTGTGCCTTAGCAGCAAAATCTGTTTCCGACTTCAACTCAACAAGTGCTACTGCATTGTCATTTCTCGCTATCGCGATTGCGCCATCAGAACTCTCTCTATCGCTTCGACTGTCTGCTTTGGCTAATCCCTTTTCTCGCAAAGCTTGAAGTGCAGTGTCGTAATCACCTGCAGACTCATCAAGAGCTTTTTTGGCATCCATCATTCCAGCACCGGATGCTTGCCGGAGTTTCTGCACATCTTTAGCTGTAAATTCTGCCATTATTTTTCTAACTCCTTGGTCTCTTTAGGTTCTGATTCAGAATCGGGAGTGGTAGCAATCCCTGTTGCAATTTTTCGCTCTCTTTCCTGAAATGCAGCGGCAGCAGCTTTTTGCGCTTCTTCTTGCTCAACTTCCTTTTGCGGTTCAGGAGTTGTTTCAGGTTTTTCTGATGACCCTTTTTTGGACCGCATAAGTTGTCCTTCTTCAACGGCCTCACAGATAACGCGACACAAAAGTTCGCCAGATCGAATAGCATCATCATTTCCAGGGATGATGTAGTCAATCACGTCGGGGTCACAGTTTGTATCTACAACAGCGATCACTGGGATTCCCAACTTATTTGCCTCTGTTACGGCTATATGCTCCTTTTTCGTGTCGAGTACGAAAACCACTTGAGGTCTTTCTTGCAGCATGCTGATCCCGCTCAAGTTTCTTTCAAGTTTTGTTAGTTCTCGTGAAAGCATTAGTGCTTCTTTTTTTGGCATTTCATCGAACTCTCCTGAGTCGCGCATGCGCTGATATTCCTTCATCTTTGCAACGCGTTTCCCCATAGTTTCAAAGTTGGTTAACATCCCGCCAAGCCATCTTTGATTCACATACGGCTGACCGCATTGTTGTGCAAATGCTTTAACAGCATCCTGATTTTGTTTTTTGGTTCCCACGAATAGAACCATTCCGCCCTTGGCAACTGTGTCACGGACGAAGCCATACGCTTCTGAAATTTTTTCCAGAGTTTGATTGAGGTCGATCAGGTAGATTCCGTTGCGCTCCCCATGGATAAAACGCTGCATTTTAGGGTTCCACCGTCTTGTCTGGTGACCGAAATGAACTCCAGCTTTGAGCAATTGGCTCATAGTTACAACAGGTGACATTTCTCTCCTTCCACGGTTTAACGAATTCCGGAGCCGGCGCCGAAACGACCGTGGATGACTCCGGATGGAAATTTTTGCTTGAATCTCAAGCAAAAACGATTCTAACCAGTCTCTGTGATTCTCACACTATGTTGTTTAAATCTTTTCTAGCCTCTTGGATGAGTATTTTTATGAACTTTTCGGAGGCGCTCTTTACTCACATGTGTATAAATTTGGGTAGAGCTAAGATCTGCATGCCCCAGAAGTTCTTGAACTTCTCTTAGGTCAGCCCCTCCATCCAGTAGATGCGTAGCAAAGGTGTGACGAAGAGCATGTGGGTTTACCGGAGAAGATGACCTCCTATCAATTAAACGTCTGACGTCTCTTGGAGAGATTGGACTGCCTCTAAGGTTTACAAAGATGAGTCCTTGGTCTTCCTGTGAACCTAGTAGCTCCGCCCTTCCATCTGAAATCCATTTTTGGGTCGCAATAACTGATTTCTCTGAAAGTGGCACTATTCTTTCCTTGCCTCCCTTCCCTAAGACAGTCACAAGGCTTTTCTGAAAGTTGAAATCTTTAAATTTCAATTGGCAAAGTTCGCTGACTCGAAGTCCACTTCCGTAGAGGAGTTCAAGTACAGCATCGTCTCGAAGTTTTCTCGGACCATCATCATCAACAACGAGCGGTCTAGGTGTATCAAGGAGAACTCGTAGTTCTTCGTTTTTCAGTACCCTTGGTAATCTTCCTTTTCCTAGCCGTGTTTGTAGATCAATAGTTGGGTCTGCTTTAACAAGTGCCTGATTTTGTGCCCATTTAAAGTATCTTCTAATTGAGGAAGCCTTCCGGGCAATTGTTTTTCGGGCATAGTCTTCTTGCTGCAACCATCCCAAATACAGTCGAAGATGTTTTCGGGTTACTTTTTCTGGAGTCGTCAAACCATTACTCTGGCACCATTCAATAAGTGCACGCATATCTCTGGCATATACAGAAAGGGTTGATTCTGAAACGGATGTGAGTGATTTTAGGAATCTCTTTAGTTGCCAGTGCACAAACATAGGGTAGTCATTTCTTGGAATAGCGGGCACCATACTGGCGAGCATCAGAGATCAATTCAGTACTTCTCGGATGTATTGAATAACTGCTTCTATTTCCGCTTGAGCCAATTTAGATGAGAATGCTGGCATCCCTTGCCCTTTCCCCTCTGAAATGACTCCTGCGATCTCCGAGCTAGATGCGTAGCTCTTTAGGGCCTCTCCATTGTTTAAGCGCTTGCCTCGTCCACCTTGACCAGCATTCCCATGACAAGAACTGCAATGAATCCCCCAGATCTCTCTCCCCTTTATTAACTGTTGATCAGGGACTCCATCTGGCCCGATTGGGACTGTTGGTGCTCCATTACTACCACAACTCAAATTGGGCATACATACGAGAACCACTGAGATCATTACCAGTATTACTGGTAGTCGGCTGAGCATCACCACCCTTTGAATTCAGGTGTTCTCTTCTCTTTGAATGCCTTCATAGCTTCTCCGATATCCTTCGTTGTGAAATTGAACGTTTGTGACGTTCCCTCTTGATCCAATGCTTCTGTTAATGAATTTGAAAAGGAGCGGTTAAGCATTGCTTTGCTAAGCGCTATCGCTCTTGGGGGTCCCGCAGCGGCTTTGTTAGCTATTTCAGCGACTTTTTCGTCTAACTCGCTAGTCGACACTACATAGTTGACAAGGCCCATCCGATTCGCCTCTTCGGCTGAGATAACTTCTGCTAAGAGAACAAGCTCTTTAGCTTTTTGAAGACCAACGATTCTCGGGAGAAGGAACGACCCACCGAAATCAACTGACAACCCGCGTTTGGCAAAAATTTCGCTGAAGCGCGCATTCTCTGATGCAATGACTATGTCACAAGCAAGCGCCAGGTTCATCCCAGCCCCCACTGCTACCCCTGGGACTTTTGCAATAGTTACTTTGGGCATGTTGAACAACGCGAGGCAGCAATCACCGACCTTTCTCATTGATTCAAGTTGATGGAGACGTTTTTCGTTACTTCCACTGCCCATTCCACTAACATCCGCGCCGGAACAGAAGTCAGACCCCGCTCCTGTTACGATTACGGCTCTAACGCTGTCGTCATATCCGAGTCGAGAAAAGACATCTGTAAGTTCATCCCACATCTTTGCCGTGATTGCATTTTTGACCTCTGGCCTATTGATAGTCACGGTTACTATATTTTCGGTTTGATTTACCTGTATTTCGTTCATAGAACAACAATACTAGAAGACATGGGGTTTAATCCGACTAAACGTCACAGTAAATCAAAATTTGATTATTGGTTTGTTGCACTAGGCCTACTTAGTTTAGTTGGATTAGTGATTTGGGCTATAGCTGGTTGAAATGCTTTGGTCTGATGAGAACGTGGATGTTCGCTTAATTCAGCCATATCAGGCTGAGAAGATCTACACTTGCCCAGGATGCGGGAGGGAGATAGCTAAAGGCCTTGGACATATCGTTGCTGTTCCCAAAGGAGCTCCCGACCTTCGGAGGCACTGGCACAAAGGTTGTTGGGAAAGTCGGGCTACGCGACCCCCAGTTAATTGAAAGGTTCAATCTCTTTTTTCTTTGATTTTGGCACGCTTGCCTATGCGATCCCGTTGATAGTACAGCTTCGCTCTCCGGACATCACCTCGTGTGACAAGCTCAATTTTTTCAATAATCGGCGAGTGCACAGGAAAAGTTCTCTCAACTCCAACCCCGAATGAAACCTTCCGAACAGTAAAGGTTTCGCTAATCCCTCCACCTTGACGCCCAATTACCGCACCTTCAAATATCTGCACGCGCTGCCTGTTTCCTTCAACGACACGGACATGGACCTTGACAGTATCTCCTGAAGAAAACTCAGGAACGTCGTCCCTTAAGCTCTCTTTATCTATCTGATCTGTGAGTTTCATTTTCGGTCCCTATTTTTGGGTTCTTTTAACTCTTTACGGACCCTGTAAGGATACGGAATATTTTCGCCGACTACAATCATGATCCGGTTTAAATTGGTGGAATTTAGATTAGTCGGTTTCTCTTGCGAGTAGTTTTTTCTCATCATCCGTCAGACCACCTCGGGCTTCGACCAGATCTGGTCGATTTTCGATGGTCAGCCGTAAAGCCATTGCTCTTCGCCATTCTCGTATTTTTTCATGATCGCCAGTACGCAAAATTTCTGGCGGTTTAATTCCTCTGAAGTCCCAGGGTCGGGTGTACTGCGGGTATTCAAGTAACCCATCGGTGAAAGATTCCTCTTCGGAGGATTCATCGTTTCCCATAACCCCTGGCAAGAGCCTGGTAACGCTTTCAATGATTACTAATGCTGCTATTTCGCCACCAGATAAAATGAAATCACCCACTGAGATCTCCTCATCTACCAGGTGGTCCCTAACTCTTTGATCAATGCCTTCGTATCGGCCACAAAGTAAAGAGAACCCATCGATTTTTGAAAGTTCAATAGCTTTAGATTGGGTAAAAACGGGACCAGTAGGACTTAGTAGTAATAATGGTCTTGGCGGTTCGATTTTCTCAACTATGCCAAAGATTGGTTCTGGTTTTAACACCATTCCGGCGCCTCCACCAAAGGGGGCATCATCTACAGTCTGATAGGAATCTGTGGTCTCACTCCGAATATCGTGACAGTTAAGATTCAGCATCCCTTGCTCTTTGGCTCGGCCGAGGATAGATTCTTACGCGAAGTTTTGGACTAATGCTGGGAATATTGAGAAAACGTCAATTCTCATAGTTCTTCCTCTGGAAAAATTCCCTTGGGGGGGTTAACGGTAATGGATTCATCTTCTACGACTGTAATAAAGATCGCAGGAATTAATATTCCATTACTCAAAACGAGTAAATCGCTGGCGGGATTGCTTTGGATCTCTACAACTTGACCATGCTCTTCTCCATTAACATCTACGATGACTCTGCCGATAAGTTCATGGGCCCACATTATCTCGTGGTCATCTATCGGTCTTGCGAACAGTACCTCACCTGAAATTCTTTCAGCCTCTTCTCGCGTGGTTACCCCTTGGAATGAGACTAGATAGTTTTGTTTGTGACTCCGAGACTCTCGAACTATGAGTTTCTCTCTAGAAGCAAGGTAGAGGATTGAATCCAGAGCAACTCTTGTTTCTTGGTTAGTAGTTAATCGGACGGTAACTTCTCCATTAAGTCCGTGAGCTTTACCAATTCTTCCTACTTCCAGAAGTTGTGTAGGTTGCATAATCAACTCATAGTCTTAGACGGTTTCGTTACAATGAATCCTACATTCTTAAGGCTACCCAGGTAGCCTTTCCGAAGTTGCCTATGACTACTAATCGATGAATTCCACTGCGATAGAAACGCCGTCTCTTACCGCCGCTGCCCTTGTAACGGTTCGTATAGCGTTAGCTATTCTGCCGCGTCGACCTATCACTCGACCCATATCCCCGTCGCCAACAGTTACTGCGAGCGTTGTGAGTTCTTCATTACTCTGAATATCAATCTGAACTTCGTCTGGATTTTCAACTACTGATTTAACTATGTGTTCTAGAACACTGACAGCGTGACTTACTTCACTGGTTTGATCGCCCACTACTCTTTGCCCTCAGTTTCTTCTAACTCTTCCGGAGACTCTTCAACAACATCCCCTTCCGGAGACTCTTCAACAACATCCCCTTCCGGAGACTCTTCAACAACATCCCCTTCCGGAGACTCTTCAGACTTCTTTG
>MDTE01105823.1_pt1 | contig 11834 bp, 9 predicted proteins | sample 811231 | NCBI WGS metagenome assembly MDTE01 (sample SAMN05326651, study PRJNA326480) | marine metagenome | isolation source: seawater | place: Indian Ocean: Red Sea | collected 2010
TGGTACAAGAAATTTTCTTAAAAAATATAGCATTTTATAAATTTTTGAATTCAGTTATTTCTTTATTCAATTCTTTTTTTAAAATTTTCTTTAAATATACCAAATCTTTATTTTTAATTTTATAATTTGAAATTCTATTTGTATTTTTTGAACCAGAATAAATTAGCTTTTTAAAATTTTTTTTTTTATTTATTGATATAGATTTTCTTAAAAGTCTTATTTCATATTTTATATTATAAAAATGAAAAAGATTGATTAATGATCTTTCGGGATTAATTAGCAAATTCTCAAATTTTATTACGTGAGATTTAGCTTTTATTGAAAGTAAATATTTAAAAAATAATTTATAATCTTCTATAGATCTTTTCAATAATTTATCTAGTTTACTTCTATCATATTTTTCTTTTTTATTTTTTAAATATGTTTCAAAGTTTAAAGTATGCTTTATATAAGATATACACGCATCAAGTGGATTTCTTATTAAGAATACCTGATTTCTTTTGCTTCTTTCTGGTATTAAATCATCTTTGGAAATTGGATAATGTGATATATAAAAGTTATCGTAATCGTAATTATCTTTTTTTATCCAATAATTTCTAAATTCATTCAAATCCGAATATTGATGTACTAATTTAAATATATTCATCGGTATTAGATTTTTTTCGTGAAATACATTATAGAAAAATTTATCTTTTGACTTATCATATTTTGGAATTCCATCTCCATTATTAAATTTTAATTCGTAATAAGAAGACAAAATATTTCTTAAAAAAGTTGTACCAGATCTAGGAAAAGTATTTATAAATTTAATTTTTTTGTAATTATAGTCTGTCTTAAATAATATTTTATATTTTATTTTAAAATCAATGAAAAATTTTTCAAATATTATAAATAAAAAAATTAATCTCGTATAAATACTTGATACACCAGACTTTGCAAAATAGTTTGGATAAAAGTTAATTCCTGAAATTTTCTTTAAATATCTTAATTTTAATCTAATATCTGTTGTTCTATATTTAAATAAAAAATTCTTGAATATATTTTTTTTCATTTATTTTTTATCAATATTAATTTCTTTTCTTTTAATTCATATATCTCATCACAATGTTTTAAAACTTCTTCGTCGTGAGAAATAAATATGCATGCTTGGATTCTATTTTTTATTGCTTCTAATATTGAATTTTGTGTTTTTTTATCTAGTGCATTTGTTGCTTCGTCTAAGATAATTATTTTTGGTTGATTATATGCTGCTCTGGCTATTGAAACTCTCTGTTTCTGTCCACCTGAAAGCATAATGCCTCTTTCGCCAACAAATGTATCTGCATTACCTATTTTTGTTTTTAAAAATGCATCTACAGAACTTAGAGTTAAAGATTTAATAAAATTATTTTCGTTAAAATCTTTATCTAAAATAATATTTTGTTTTATAGTTCCGTCTAATAAATATGGTATCTGCTGACAATAACTCACAATAGATCTAAAACTTTTTAAATTTATTCTTGTTAAAGACAGATCATCAATTAGTATTTCTCCAGAAGAAGGTTTTAATAGACCAACCAATAAATCAGCCAAGGTGCTTTTGCCCGAACCACTTGGACCAAAAATACCGATACGTGAATTTCCTTTAATACTAAAATTGACATTTTCCAATATAATTTGACTATTGTTTTCGTATTTAAAACTAACGTTTTGAAATTTTATTTCCTTAAAATCTTTTATTTCTTTCAATTCATTAAAATTATTATTTGATAATAATTCATGAAAATTAGTATTTTTATTTTTAACAAATAATTCTTCATAAATAATATCAACCGAAGGTGAATTAAATGAATACTGCTGTAAAGAAATTATTATTCTAGAAAATATAGGTATAAGTTTCAATGCAGCAGCACTATATACTCCAATTAAAATTAATATTTCGCTCATTTCATAAAGAAGCTTGTTAGAAATAAAAATAAAAAATATAAAAATTGTTACTGCAATAACATCAATAATTTGTCTAGGTAATCCATGTAATATAGCAAATTTTCTTTGGACTTCGGTATAATCTTTTAAATTTATTGAAAAACGTTCTATAAAAAATTTTTCCAAGCTTAATATTTTTATCTCCTTTATTCCAGATAAACTTTCGACAATGTTTTGGATATTTATTTTTTCAAGTAAAGCTCTTTTTTTTCCAATAAATATTAATTTTTTTCTAACGATGAATAAATATAAGAACGATAGCATTAATATAAATAAAAATATAATTAAAGTTACCTCAAAATTATAAAAGAATAAGAAAATTGAAAAAAAAATTAAAATTAAAATATCTAAAGTTAAACTAAATATTCTCATGACAACGTTAAAAATAAATCCTTTTGTTTCATCTCTTAAATTTCTAATAAGAGTCGACAAATTATTTTTCACATGAAATAGATAATTATTATAGATATATTTAGAAATCAGTTTCTTTGATATTTTAAAATACGTGTTTAGAATAAATTTATTTTGTACAAAAAGTACAAGTATTGAAAATAAAAATTTAAATACATACGCAAAAAACAAAATTATTAATAATAGTGAAATAAAGTCTTTTTGATCAGATATTTGAAAATAATTATTAAATGAAGTGTCAAGAAATAATTTAAAAAAGTCATCTTGAAAAAATGACGTCATTATAGGCAAAATAAGACCAAGAGAAAAAGTTTCTAAAAGTGTGTGAAATAGCATCATCAAAAAAATAATTATAAGTTTTCTTTTTGATATGAATTTTAATATTTCGAATGTTTTTAAAAATCTTCTTTTATTTGTTTTCATTTAATCAATTAAATTTTTTAATATTGAAATATGTTTTTTTTTCAAATTTTTTAATATTAATTTATTCCTTAAATATTCAGAAAAAAAATTATTACTTTCGTTATATTTCTGAATTTTGCTTGGTATCATTCTGGAAAAAAAATTTTTAACCTTCCAGTCTCTAGAAGCATCAAAATTATACATATAGTTAAATTCTAAAAGATCATTTTTTTTATATTTTAACTTAAGTTTATCCGCATTAAGTATTTTATCTCTTAGTATTTTCTTATTTGTTGCTGGTCTTCCAAATTCATAACTAATATGAAAATTATCTGAAGCAGCTACTGATGGAATATTCATATATGTGAATTCGCCTATTGCTGATCCTCTCCAGGTAAACATAGAACAAAATTTATATTTTTTAAAAGAATAATTAGATACTTCTCTATTTAAAATTTTTAAAAAAGGATATTTTTTTTTCAATTTTTTTAAAATTTCTTCATTACCAGCTTTACCATCAGGGTGGGGCTTAATGTACCAATCAAAATCTGTTTTCTGGGCATAACTGAGTACAAAATCCAACCATTCATAGCAATCAATAAACAATGAATGTCTGAAGAAATTTACAGAGTCAAAAAAACAAGATGGTAAAATAATTATTTTTGGTTTACTTGAATTAAATTTATATATGTTTCTTAATTCATATGGGGTAACTTTTCCCCACATAGTTTTAGCTTCCCTTTTTCCTTTAAAAATTCTTTGATGCAAATTTTTTTCTGATATTTCAAATATTTTTTTTTTGTTTTTAAGCTTAGTAAAATCTTTTCTAAATAACCAATAGCTTTCACATTGCTGTAAATATTTATTAACTTTTAAAAGTCTCAATTTATTTAATAAACCATCATTATTTCCAGGAAAAAGAATATAAATTTTACAATTAAATCTTTTTGCTACAGAAGCTAAAATTCCATATCTTATAAAAATAGTATGTGAGATTATCATTTTTTTAAATTTATTTTTTTCAAAAAAATTAGTTAAATGATCTACATAATTTATAGCTTCACTAATAAAGTATACTATTTTTTCATCTTTCAAAATTACTGTTGGTTGATTTAATTCTCTACAATATGATTGATATATAAATTTTCCAATATTATGGTTTTTATAAGTTAAATTATTAAGATGATTTTTATTTTGAATTTTTTTGTAAATTTTTTTAGCTAAATTTATATTATCATTTTTTTTTTCTGCATATAAATTTACGTAATTAAAATTAAATTTTTTAAAGTTTTTCAAAAACATAAAATAAGAAATTTTAAACAAAAAATTTTTATATTTATTGTCAAGTTGACTATAGTAAAAAAAAGTAACTTTATATTTATATGATATAAGTATTGCTATTATAAAATTAATTACAATCATCATGCTACTATGGAGTTGAAACTCGATTAGTATTTCCTTTTTGTCTCTATGATTAATTTTTATATTTTGAATAAAATTTTTGAAATTTAAAAAATTCAATGCAACTACATTTTTAATAATTTTATACATTTTTGAATTTACTTTTATTTTGAAATAACCAGATGTATATCACTTGTACTTTTTGATTTATCTATTTGATTTTGGTAATTGTCCAGAGGTTTTAACAAAATATTATCTATATAGTTTAGAAAAACTTTATTTTTGGTATTCTTTTTATTTATTAAATTTAAAATTGTGTTTCTATATAAATCATGAGCATCACCACCAAACCACCATTCTCCTTTAATTTTAAGTTTTGTTTTTTTTAAAAAATAATTTAGTGATTTCTTTGTAAATAAATGAAAGTGCCCTCCACCGATAGTTCTTGGATTTAGGTGTTTAAATAATAAATCAATAATTACACCATACCCAAACAAAGGAACTGCTACCAATAAAAATTTCGCTTTTGAGTCTTTAAACAAATTAATTACACTATAAGGATCTTCAAGATGTTCAATTACATGGATTAAAGATATGCAATTTATTTTATTTTGATTAATTTTTTCTATAATTTCTGAATCTGTTTTTCTAAATAATATTTTTTTTTTTAACTTTTAAAGGTGCTAATTCAATTAAATTTTTGTCAACTTCTGCTCCAATACAATTTACATTTTCTTTATCGCAAGCGCTTATAAAATGACCTGCACCGCATCCAAAATCTAATATATTTGGTTTTTTTATAATTTTTTTCAGAAAAACTAATTTAGGTTTATAAATTTCTTTTACCCTTTTATTATATTTTTTTGAATAATTATTATAGTAAATGCTACTTTTTTTAATATTTGACTTATATATTTGATGGAGATTTTTATTATTTAATTTTCTTGAGCCATTAAGATGGTGACATTTTGTACAAAAAAAATAATTTATTTTATGAAATTCAAAATCTTTATTTTTACTTAATTTACTACCACATATAATACAATTATAATTTTTTTGACCCTTGTTATATAAGGTGATGAATTTTTTTCTTTTATTCAACTCATTTATATTTTGCTTTTTATTTGTTAATTTTATTTCAGATAGTATTTTCGAACTTTTGGAGTAAAAAATTTTTTTTTTAAACATCTTTTGCAAAACTATTTTTAAATACAATAAATGATAATATTTGAAACAAATGAAAACTTGATTGTTCTTTGTTTTTACAAAAATCTTCAAAACTTTTTATACAATTCTTATAATTAAAATAATCTAATTTTTTAAAGTCTGTAGAATTAAACATATCTAAAGCAAATGATTTTAATTCTTTTCTAAGCCATATGCTTTGTGGATCTGTTATTGTATTTTTTGTTTGTCTAAATTTAATATTTGAAGTTGTTAATTCTTTCAAAGATTTTTTGAATATATATCTTGTCTCATAATTTTGATTTATTTTATCCTCATTGTCTAAGTTAAAAATATATTCAAATAATTTATGATCTAAAAAAGGTACTCTAGACTCTATGCCATATGTCATAGACATTCTATCTTGATATTTTAAAACTCTTGGTAATTTTATATGTTTGATATCAAAAAATTGTGAGTTTTTTAAATTATTCAATTTCTTATTATATTTAAAAAAAAATAAATCTTCTGTTAAATGATTATTTAAATAATCTTGATTAAAATTATTAGTATTAACAAAGGGGGTTCCATCGGATGTTGTGCCATGTTGGAAACTTAGAGAAATTAATAAATTAATCATTTTTTTTACTTGTTTTACTTTAGAATTAGTTTTCGTATAAGAAAATTTTTCTAATTCATTCATAAACTTTTTACTTAAAATTTTTGGATGTTTATCTCTAATTAGATGAGGAACATTATAATCATAACCACCCAACATTTCATCTCCACCATCACCTGTTATTGCTACTTTATAACCATCTAGGCTCATTTTTTTGTATAATAAAAATTGTCCAAGAATTCTCAAAGAAGTGAATGGAGATTCGAGAATAGAGGTCAACTTTTCAAAATTTGAGATAAAGTCATTGTGTGTTACTCTTACCTCCTTATTACTAATATCTATATAATTAGAAATCTGACTTATACTATCTATCTCATTTTTTTTTTGTGCAAAGCTGTAAGTATAAGTATTCAATATACTTCCTTTATACTTATTCATTAGAAAGGCCAAGCTAGTACTATCTGTGCCTGTGCTCATTGATAAAACAATATCTCTATCTGAAATTAGATGTTTTTTAATTGAGTTGGTGATTAAAAATTTAACTTTTTCAATACGATCAGAAAATTTTTTTTCTAATTTAACTTTAGTATTTTCAATAGACCAGTACTTACTGACTGTGATTTTATAGTTGATTATATCAGCTATACATCCAGGTTCTAGTGATTTTACATTTTTAAAAAATGTTTTATCAGAATGATCTAAGCTGCTGAAAAAAAAATAATCAATAATTGATTTGTCTTCTAATCCTGTATCCTTAATATATTTTAAAATTGGTTTAATTTCAGAGGATATGAGAATGAAATTTTTATGATCGTAAAAATATAGTGGTTTTATTCCAAATCGATCTCTACAAATTAAGCCCTTTTTAGTTTTTTCATCATAAAAGAAAAAACTAAACATACCTTCAAGATATTTTGGGGTATCCTTACCTTTTTTAATTAAAAGATTTAATAGTACTTCTGTATCACTTTTTGATTTAAGATTAAAATTGAATTTATTAGCTAATTCTTTAAAATTATAAATTTCTCCGTTAAAAACTAGGACATACCTGTTATTATAGACCATAGGCTGCATACCTTTTTTGGAAAGATCTTGAATACTTAATCTATAAAATTTTGATAAAAGATTTTTTGATCTATAGAACTTACTATCATCTGGTCCTCTATTTTTTATTAAACTTGAAGAAACATCAAATCTTTTTGAGTCAATAAATTTTTTTTTTTTAATTAATGAAAAAAAACCACACATTTAAAGTTTACTTAGATCGAATTAAAGTAATGTCATCTACCATTTTTCTTAATTTTAAAAGATCGTCATAGTCCATAGACCCTAAGTGCCCTTTTTGTGTTTCAACATTTTGAGCTTTATTTGTTGAAAAATGTTTTTCAATAATTTTTGCACCTCTTGAAGCTGCATATACTGCAGCAGAAATACCGTAAGTATGATCACTAAATCCATCAAAGAAGCTATTATCAAAATCTGGCATATTTATTAAACCTAATTCAGTTGGATATTTTGATATACAGTAAAGATACTTAATATTTTTTTCCTTGAAAGGTAATTTATTTTTTTCATAATCAAACATACCAAGTGAAATTATAGTATCTTTATTTAATTTAATTATTTCCTTGCAAAGCTCTACATCTTCTGTCACAGTTCTACTTGCGATTTTTAAAGTTTGCATATTTATTTTTTTACACCAATTTAGTTGATCATGACCAAAAATTGATGCACTTAGTTCTATTTTATAATTATCACAAGTTTCTTTTATTTGAATTAATTCATCCTCTTTAATCTCTAAAAAGTCTCTATCATTATTATCAAATAATTCTTTTGAGTTGTATAATTGTACTTTAACACAATCGGCACCTCCAAGTTTACACATCATTATCATTCTCTCTAGTTCATTCTTTGAACCAAAAAATTGAGGATGAACCTCAGCTATTATTTTGACTTTTCTTTGTTTCTTGTTTATTTCCATGTTTTTAAGAGTTTAATTATATCTTTCTTAGTGTGAATATCAGCAATAGCTGTTTTAATAAATCCATTATATACACTCAATCCATTATAAAAAACCATTTCTTTTTTCATTACTCTAATTGCTCCATTAGAAACATTGTTCTCATCAACCGACATAACTTCTGATAAGTTATATTTTAATAAATGGTAAATTGCATTATCAATATCATCTCCTGTCATGTTTGGAGAATTAGCTTGTAAACTTAAAACTATTGACGGTTTATTTTTTAGTCTCGAGTAAGAATCTCTAATTACATCAATTTTAGGTGTAAGACTATCTGCTAATTTTTTTGGTCTTTGTATAACTTTTACTTTATTTTTTTTACTTATTTTCAAAATGTTTTTATTTTCTGACGATACATATATATCATTAATAAAATATGAATTTTTTGCTGCATTTAAAACCCACTCAATCATAGGTTTACCTTTAACTTTGTAAACATTTTTATTTTTTAATCTCTTAGATCCACCTCTAGCAGGAATAATTGCTACTATATTTTTTAAAATTTTTTTATTTTTTAACTTCAAATTTTTAATTTTCATTTTATGTATTTTTTCTTTAAAAGTTTTTTTATATTCATTAGTTTCAGTTTTATTTGATCCATGAATTCTATACCTGTAAAGAGGTAAATTAATATTTTTAATCGTATAATTTTCTCCAATTCTTGTTCGAAGCTCCTCCTCTTCTCTATGTCTAAATTTTGGATTATAAAAATTATATTTTGACAAAATATTTTTGTTATACATTACTCCACATGAAATTGGTTTAATATAGCTTGATACATGTTTGATTTTTTGCTCTTTCTCAGAAACTAAAAAATAATCACATGCTGAACCCAAATTTTTTGGGTTCATAACAAGGGATTGATAAAGTATTCTTATAAATTCTTTATTTATATAATCATCGGCGTCAACTCTTACGACATATTTACCTTTTGAATTCTTAAATCCAATATTTGAGGACTTTGCAACACCTAGATTTTTTTTATTAGAAATAATACTAAAATTTTCAAAGTTTAAAAATTTTCTTGCTTCAGATATTGAGTTATCAGTTGATGCATCATCTATGAATATTACTTCATAATTTTCTGATGGAAAATTTTGAAATAAACAACTTCTAACACATCTATGAATAAATTTTGAATAATTGTGATTTGTAATAATTATAGAAACTAACATCTTATATTTTGTAATTATGCTCTAATTACTTTATCTCCAACTTTAAACTTTCCTCTACAGTCAATTATAGTATTTGAATATTGGTATATTTTTTTATAATTAAACTTATCATGATCAGTCATTAATAATGTAATATGATATTTTTTTAAATTTTTTATAGTTAAATTAATACTTTTTTTTGAATAATTTATACCATTTATATTTGTTTTTAAAATATGAGGATCAGAATAATCAACATATTTAAAATTTAAATCTAAGAGTTTTTTTATTAATTTAATAGATGAAGACTCTCTCATATCATCTAGATTTTTCTTGTAAGACATACCAAGAATTAAAATTTTAATTTTTTTTGATGGAACTTTTATTTTTTTTTGAAGTTTATTAATTTTCTTAACTAAAAAATTTAAAACTTTAAAATTTGTTTCTTTTGAAAGCTTTATAAATTCTGCATTATAATTTAATTGCTTAGATTTCCAATATAAATACATAGGATCAATAGGTATGCAATGCCCACCTATGCCTGGCCCTGGATGAAAAGTTCTAAAGCCGAATGGCTTTGTTGAGGAAACTTTAATTATTTCAAAAATATCTAATCGCATTTTATCAGCAATCATTTTCATCTCATTTATAAATCCTATATTTACGGATCTATAAACATTTTCAAGAAGTTTTGAAAATTCAGCAACCTCTAAGCTTTCAGATTTCACAACTGAATTGAAAATTGGCCTGTAAATTTCACTTACTATTTTTAAACATTTTTCAGAGTATCCACTTACTACTTTTGGAACTAAATGAATTTTATTTTCATTTAAACCTGGATCTATTCTTTCTGATGAAAATCCAACAAATAATTCTTTGCCTACAAGAAATTTTGACTTCAACTTATTAACAATTAATTCTCTAGTTGTGCCTGGGTAACTTGTACTTTCGAGAATTATTGTTTGTTTTTTTTTCATAAAAGGAAAAATTTGTTTTAAACAGCTTTTTACATAATGCAGGTCAGGTAATTGATTTTTTGTAAGAGGAGTAGGAACAGTAATAATTATTACATCACATTTACTAATATGCCCAAAGTTTGATGTAAAATTTGAACTCTTTGACAAAATTTTAATATCAGATTTACTTATTCTTTCTATATAGCTTTTTTGATTGCATAGAGATTTTATTTTTTTTTTGTCAATATCAAAACCAATTATTTTAAATTTTTTTTTTGCAAACAGTATACTTAATGGCAAACCTACATAGCCTAATCCTATAACACCTATTACTAATTTTTTATTTTTTATTTTTTTTATTATTTCTCTCATTAAATTGGTAAGTTTAATTTAATTTTTTATTAATATTTTTTTTAAAGCTTTCTAACTTTTTTTTTTCATTTGAACACAAAATATATAGTTCGTTTTGCTTATTTAGTCCGATTCTATTTGTTAAATCCAACGTGTATATTTTTCTTTTTATTAAATTATTAAAAAATTGAGGTGTAAAACCAAATGAATGCTGATTATTTAAAGATTTTGACACGTCATGACAGTGGATAATTACATAGTCACTTATTTTTAAAGCTTTTTTCAAAACTTTCTTCGGTTGATCACAATGGTCTAAACTGTGGAATATACCTATTAGATCAAATTTTTTTTTTTTGTTAAAAAAATTTATATCAAATAAATTTAAATCAAAAATTTCTTGGGCATAAGCTTTGCTATTAATTGACTTAAAATTATCATTAATTCCCCAATTAAGATATGATTGATCATAAAACAAAATTTTATTTTTTATTTTATGCATATTTGAATATTTTTTCTTTAATTTATTTATTTTTAATAAATAAGATCTTGATTTAATAATTGATTGCTTTTTTTTCTTTTTTGATGAACCTGCTAATTGTCTCGAAGATAAATACTGAATAATATTCTCATTCAAATCTTTATAAATATTTTTTTTATTTTTAATATCCTTATTAAAAAAATTTAAAAATAATCCCATAAATGGACTGTTGTATTCAGCATAATTTTTAATTTTAATATTTTGATTTAGAAGTGAAAACAATCCACCATGATCTGGTAAGATTTTTTTGTTTACAAAATTTATTAAATTTTGCCAATTATTATTATGTTGTCCATAAATATTGCTATATATTTTTCTAGATATCTCTTCTTTAAACCATGGATTGTTAAAAATTAAATTACAATTTTTACATTCATAAGTTTTGATAGATTTAAACTTATTTATTGATAGATTTAAATCTGAAATTATTGCTTTTACATAAAAATTTTTGGTAGAGTTGTCTATCTTAATTCTTCGAATACTTTTTGAATTACAAAACCTACATTTATTAATTTTTATTAAACTCATTAATTATTTATACATTAAATTTTTAAAAAGGCACCAACCATTCATGATAACAATGCTAAATTGCCAGTAATCATTTTAGTGATAGATGCGATGAACAGAATAAAAAATAAAAGAATGAAGAGATAATTATAATTAACAATAAATTTTAGTTTATCAAAAAAATATTCCAAATGTTATTAGTTCTAACAAAATTTAAAATTTCATATTTAAGTTTGTGAAAAATAATTATTTAAATTTTACTGTAAAAATTTTTTTCAGTGCATAAATCAAGCCAATTGAGCTATTAGTACTGGTCAGCTGCACGCATTACTGCGCTTCCACA